>Ga0172362_10003689_pt1 | contig 13235 bp, 7 predicted proteins | sample LakKivs1_kivu2a2_FD_114534 | JGI IMG/M metagenome (GOLD analysis project Ga0172362, IMG submission 114534) | Sediment microbial communities from Lake Kivu, Rwanda - Sediment s1_kivu2a2 | ecosystem: Environmental > Aquatic > Freshwater > Lake > Sediment | place: Rwanda: Western Province, Lake...
AATAAGTAAGGAGTAGTAAATAGTTGCTGGTTACTGGTTGAGTTGTAAGAACCAGCAACATTTTTATTTACCAAGTACCTCTTTAACCTTATTATAAAGGTCTTCGCCTCTGAGGTTTCTTGCTATAATAGTTCCATTCCCATCGAGCAGGAAGTTTGCCGGAATGGCATTGACAGCATATAGTTTAGCAGCTGCGTTGCTCCAGTACTGGAGGTCTGATACATGTGTCCAGGTAAGCTTATCGGCCGCGATAGCTTCCGTCCACTCTTCCTTCGTCCTGTCGAGTGAAACGCCGAAGACATCGAATCCTTTTTTGTTGAATTCCTTGTAAACCCTGACCACGTTCGGATTCTCCTGACGGCATGGGTTGCACCATCCTGCCCAGAAATCAATCAGCAGAAGCCTGGGCCCTACCCTGGAATACAATGATACAGGGTTTCCGTTAACATCATTAAGTGTAAAATCGGGAGCTTTTTGTCCGATGGCTACTGTTTTCATCAACTGTGCGCGGGCCATCAGGTCCTTTACCAGAGGAACTTTTGCCACACTGGTATCCAGGGCATTTACTGCATTCTCAATTTCATTACCATCCATGTCATAGCTAAGACTGTTGAGAATTGAAGGTGTAACAAAGGACGAAGGATTGTTTTTGACAAAATCTTTCTGAAGCTGGGTAATTTCATTCTGGATATTTTCAGCATCCTTTTCAAGCTGTGCCATTTTCTCAGAATCATTCGTCTGGCGTGCAGTCTGGTATTCAATATAGAGGTTATTATATTTCTCGCTCAGCGGTTTATTGGAATCAATGAAACCCTGGTATTCATCCTGAGTTTTTGATCCTGTTATTTTTGCGAAGCTCAGAGAATCAATCAAGCCTGATACTAAAATTTCAGAGTTCTCGAGAAAGAAGGAAACTCTTTGCTGTTCGTCAGGAGCAGTAAGGTAAACCATCTGCGGGTATTCAACAGTTCCCCCCATTTTAAAGGTTCCCTTCCGTGACAACGCTGAATCAAGTGTTATGAATTTACCTGCTTCACGTTTCTGAAGAAGGAAATTCACGCTGTCAGAGTTGAGAATGTCAGCGGTAATCTCAAATTTCGGTCCGGTACTGCAACCGGTAATAAGTGCAGCCAGTAAGAAGTAAGATAATCTTTTCATAATATATTGTTCTTTAAATAATTAACTGATCGGTTATATTTAATTCATGCGGGGCAAAGATATCAAATATTGAATATAAAGTTCATCCTTTAAGATATTTATCAATTAAATAAAGAGCTGCCCTGTAGGATGTGATCCTGCCTTTTTCCAGCATTCGTTCGAGCCGCGGACGGAGTTTCTTTACGTTGTCATCTACCTGGAAAGAATTTGTCAGATACTCATTAATTGTTTCGTTCATCCGCAACAGAGCCTGTTGTTTCCTGTGATTATCCCAGTATCCGTTCTCTCTGGTGAATTCGGAATATTCTTTTATTTTCTCCCACAGTTCAGCGATTCCAATGTTTTCCAGTGCAGAACAAACCATAACCTGAGGTTTCCATCCTGAAGGAGGAGCAGGGTACATGCGGAGGGCATTCTCAAATGAGATCCTTGCTCCCTCAGCAGCAAGCCGGTTGGTGCCATCTGCCTTTGTAATTGCGATAAGATCAGCCATTTCAATAATCCCGCGTTTTATGCCCTGCAGCTCATCTCCTGCTCCTGCAAGCATCAGCAGGAGAAAAAAGTCGACCATTGACTGCACCGATGTCTCTGACTGGCCTACACCGACTGTTTCAACCAGGATAGTATCATATCCCGCAGCCTCACATAAAATGATAGTCTCCCTTGTTTTTCTTGCAACTCCGCCAAGGGTACCTGCTGCAGGTGAAGGCCTGATAAATGCATTAGGGTGGGAACTTAGTTTTTCCATCCTTGTTTTATCACCAAGAATGCTGCCTTTGGTCCGCTGGCTGCTCGGATCAATAGCCAGTACAGCGATCTTATGCCCGTTCCCTGCAAGGTATAATCCGAACGATTCAATAAAAGTGCTCTTTCCTGCACCAGGAACTCCTGTAATTCCTATCCTTACCGATCTGCCGCTGTAAGGGAGGCACTTTTCTATTACCGCCTGGATCTTTTCGCAGTGCTTTGGAAGCCTGCTCTCGGTAAGTGTAATTGCCCGGCTCAGGATAGTCCTGTTTCCTGACAGTATACCTGACACATATTCATCAACAGAGTATTTCCTGGTTCCCTTCTTTGTAAGGAGAATTTCAGGATTGATGCTGGGAGGTTGTTCTATTCCCTGCTGTATCTTCAGGGCGCTGTTATATTTTTCTGATCCGGGCATGATCCTTGTATAGCGTGTAAAAATAATAAAAGGGTGCCATAAAACTTAAAGGCACCCTCCTATTAACTATTTTTAAATCAATGTTTTGAACTATTTTGCTGCTGCAGGCTGCTGTACATTTGCTGTCAGCATAAGTATAGCTTCTGAATTCTTCGGATCATTTGTATAGACATAGATAGCCTTTGTGACCTTGCCGTTATATCCTCCGGAATTGAAAGTAGCCTTGATTGAACTGGTCTCTCCCGGCTTAATGCCTACACCTGCCTGTCCCTGCTGTACAGCAGTACAACCGCAGGTCGACCTCACGTGCCTGATCATCAGGTCTGATTTCCCTTCGTTTGTAAATGTGAATTCCACCTCCTTTGAAGTTGAACCTGCCATAGTTCCAAGATCCACGGTAGTGTTAGCAACTTTGAATACCGGAGCTTTCTCCATATCTTCTTTTGTCATTGATGAGAAATCCTCGACCAGGTTTGCAGATACATAATAATAAACATTCTCCTGGGTTACGTCATTCAGTTTTATCTTTACCATATCACTTACCGTACCCCAGCCGGAGTTCTTCGTGGCGTCATAAGTGCCTTCCACTATTCCTTTCTGTCCCGGTTTCAGTGTCTCGGGATTGGCTTTTAGCGTCAGGTGAGCGGGCAGGTTGTCGAATCCGATCTTTACGGGCTCGGAAGAAGTATTAACAAGCTGCATCACCCTTATCTTCTTCTCTGTTTTCTTTACGTTTGTAAAGGCAAGGTGATTGCTTTCAAACCTTACGGCACCGACAGGAAATGTAAATAGTTCCTCAATAGTCTTTTCACGGGGAATAACCTCTCCCCTGAGCGTAACAACTACAACTCCAGGTTTTGAGTTTGTATAAACAGACAGTGTCTTGTTAAACTGTCCAGGGCGGTTAGCCGGGTCATATTTTGCAGTTATTTTTCCGGTACCTCCGGGAGGTATCGGTTGCTTTGTCCAGTCAGGCTGGGTACATCCGCATGAAGCAACAATATTCTGAATTACGAGCGGAGCATTTCCTGAATTGGTCACATCAATATCAAAAGACTGGCTGCCTGCTTCTTCCTTGAATTTACCAAAGTCATGTTCGGTCTTTGAGAGCTTCATCATGGGTTGCGAAAATGCAGAAACTGAGAAGACAACCAGTGCTGAAAATAAAAACAACTTTTTCATTTTGTATATATTTTGCAGTTAAAGTATACTAAATCCTGTAAATATCCGGTTTTACATAAACAAATACGACACTCAATTGGTTGCATCATATATTGCAAAAACCGGACCGTAAAAATCAAATACAGGTTTTTACACTACAAAAATAACAAACTTTAACTTTTTTGAATTAAATGAACCATAATATGATTAGTTTTGTTGCCCGGTCATGATAGTTTGGAATAAATTTTGAGGCGTCAGAATCCGGGTCGCCGGATCAGGAAAACAGCGATGAAATATATCCGCAGAGTCATTGTAATCTTAATAACCTGTGTCATCTTTTCAGATGCATCCGGGCAGTTCTATAACGGCCATCAGATGACATTCGGCAAAAACAGGGTTCAGTACTATGATTATTACTGGATGTACTACAGGTTCGATGATTTTGACTGTTATTTTAACGAATTCGGAAGGGAGCTTGCCCAGTTCACTGCTGATTATGCCCTGGAACGTCTCGAGGAGATAGAGGATTTCTTTGATTATTCACTCGAGAAAAGACTGATTTTCATTATTTACAATAAGAATGCAGAATATAAGCAGACTAATATCGGCCTGCTCACTTCTGATGAAGACAGTTATAATACAGGAGGCTACAGCAGAATAATTGAAAACAAGGTGATGCTCTACTATGAAGGAGATCATGTAGCTTACAAAAAACAGATAGCAGCAGCAATAACAGAATCAATCATAAATGAGATGCTGTACAATGCTGATGTAAAGGACAGAATATCAAGCTCTTCAGTGATAACAATGCCTGACTGGTTCCTGAAGGGACTTATTAACTATGTCTCATTCGGATGGGATTATGAAACTGAAAACAGGGTTAAAGATGGATTCATGTCAAAGAAATACAAAAATATCAATAACCTTGAAAATGAAGATGCAGTTTACGCAGGGGTTTCTTTCTGGAGATTCATAGGACAGGAATATGGCGACGCGCTCATCCCCAATATCATATACCTTACAAAGGTTTATAAGCATACTGATGATGGATTTCTCTATGTTATAGGGAAAGACCTGAAAGACCTTCTTAAGGAATGGAGGGAATATTACCTGAATGTATATGAGGAAGACAGGAACCTGCCGGGATACGATAATAACACTTTAAGGAAATCAAAGAGAGAACAGATATATCAGACAGTCAGGGTGAGCCCTGATGGCAACTATATAGCTTATGTAACAAATGACTGGGGGAGAAAAAGAGTATGGCTATACGACCAGAATACACGGGAAATAAAGATAATCTTCAGGGCTGAACCCAGATACGAACAGGTAATTGACAAGACTTATCCTGTTATAGCCTGGCATCCCAGCAGCAGGATACTGACAGTAATAAACGATGAGCAGGCATCGCTGATGTTATATTTCTACCGCATACCCGGGAAAACACCTGAAAAAAGAAGTCTGCTCTATTTCGACAAAGTCCTGGATTTCTCATATTCTCCTGATGGTTCGAGGCTGATCTTGTCTGCAGTTAAGGACGGGGTCACGGACCTTTACCTCCATACAATTGCTTCAGGAACAAACGAACAGATTACCAGGGACGTGGCTGATGATCTTAATCCTTCATTCATTCCTGACAAACCGAACGAGATTGTATTTTCTTCAAACCGGCTTTCAGATACACTGACCAATACTGCGGACCCTTTTGAAAAAACAGCCCTGACTTTTAATCTGTTCACATACAATCTTACAGGAGGAAATAATATCTTAACGAGGCTTTCGGAAGGGAAATATACCAACAGGTATTCACCAGCCGTCACTGCCGGCAGAAAATTCACTTATTTAGGAGATCAGAATGGCATTCTGAACAGGTATACAGCCTCATTCGACAGCTCAATCAGCTATATTGACACCACAACACATTACAGGTATTTCATCAACTCCTTACCTGTAACGAATTACGACAGGAATATCCTGGATCAGTCGGTAGTGAACGCTGCGGATTCTTACGGAGAAGTTATTTACAGCAATAACAGGTACCAGGTCAGGAAAGGCAGCACCGGGAACTTACCAGCCATCCGCCCCGAAGAAATGAAAAAAACATTGTTCCGCAGGGGAAAAGAAAGAATGCTGCATAAAGCTGACAGTATCGACCAGCTCAGGATCTGGCTTCTTGCCGAAGACAAGAAAAGAAGGGATACACTTACAAAACCGATCTGGGAATACTACTCGAAAGATGAACCTATTGACATCACCCATTACATTTTTGAAAAGGAGAAGCAAAATTATTATGAGCAGCAGTGGCGTAAGGATTACATGGACATAGACCTTGATACGGGAGCCCTTGCCCTGCCCCAGTTAAGGATCTATGAAACATCATTTTACAATAACTATATTGCCAACCAGATTGATTTTACATTCCTCAATAATTCATACCAGGTCTACAGCGGGGGAGCCTATTACAATCCCGGGTTAAATGTACTCAACAGGATTGGGGTCATTGATCTTTTTGAAAACTACAGGGTAACAGGAGGTTTCAGGTTCTCAGGCAATTTCGACAGTAATGAATATCTCCTGAGCGTCGAGAACCTTAAGGGGAAGTTCGATAAGCAGCTGATCTTCCACAGGCAGGCTTATCTTAGCGACCTCGGAGATACTCTTATTAAAACACATACCCATAACCTATATCTTACATATTCAAAGCCATTTACTCCTGTCCTGGCCCTTAAGGGTACTTTGTCGTACAGGTACGACAGGCATACCTTTCTTTCCACTGACCTGGCAAACCTGAATAATGAAAACATATCAAAGCACTGGGTAAGCATGAAAGGTGAACTTATATATGACAATACCCGCAAGAGAAGCATAAACATCTATTATGGCACCAGGTTCAAACTGTTTGGTGAATATTATAAGGAGATCACATACGACAAGTCGGATATGATTGTTATTGGTGCCGATTTCAGAAAATATATCAAAATACACCGGGAATTAATCTGGGCTAACAGATTTGCAGCCAGTACGTCATACGGCCCGACCAAACTGGTCTATTACCTGGGCGGGGTTGACAACTGGATGGGTTATCTGTTCGGGAGAAGCGACATGTTCGACAAGTCTATACCGGTAAGCCCGAGGATGAATTACGGGTTCCAGGCTCTTGCCACAAACCTCAGAGGTTTCAGCCAGAACATAAGAAATGGCAATAACTTCGCATTGATAAACAGTGAGATACGATGGCCTGTCATCAGGTACCTGGCAGGTCATCCTCTTCGATCTAATCTGCTGAACAGCTTGCAGATAGTTGCATTCGGCGACATTGGTACGGCCTGGACCGGCAGATCGCCCTGGTCAAATGAAAACTCCTGGGATACTGAAGTGATAAGGAACGGACCTGTGACAGTCACACTGGATTCCAACAGGGAACCGATAGTTGCCGGATTCGGTGCAGGTGCCCGGGCACAGATCCTTGGATATTTTGTCAGGGCCGACTGGGCCTGGGGAATTGAGAATAACTATATACTGCCGAGGATATTCTACTTGTCGTTCAGCCTCGATTTCTGATATGCCTTATTAAAGGCACGGTTATTGCAATATGACCTTTGTATTTTTTTAATTTATAAAATTTGGGTAGTTTTGCACGATTACCGTAATTTATTTAACTAAAAATAAGTATCATGGCTTACAAAATCAATGAAGATTGCACTGCATGCGGAACCTGTATTGATGAATGTCCTGTAGAGGCAATATCTGAGGGCGACATCTATAAGATCAATGCAGATATCTGCACTGAATGCGGTGCCTGTGCAGACGTTTGTCCTGTTGAGGCAATACATCCTGCATAAGAGTGCGATGAGTGAAAAGAATGAGGCTGCATCGATGCAGCCTTTTTTCATTCCGGTTTATACCTGGCACTCTCAAGGATGCCTTGTACATCAGTGTTTTTCATCAGTTCGGCGAGACTTGTTCCCCGATTATTCCTCATATACGATTCAACTATCCTGAAACCCAGCCAGACTGCTGCCCTTCCTGGTGATTTATTCGTAAAAAAAGTTGTGAAAGGAGCTTCTCCGGTCAGCTTTCTGACAGTGAACTGATCGGTGCTGAAAAGAAGATCGTGTTCAACAAGATAATTCCACATCTGCATCTCATTATTCCTGCAGAATTTCATTTGCCCGGCTGTGAAACCGAATAGAATTGTATCGTTTATCCGGGGCATCATGCAGCGCTGAAAATATTTCAGCTTGCCCTCATGAATCATGTCGGTTATTACATCATCCTTGATATAGCCCAATGATCCCCTTTCCCATTCCGAGGTACCCCATGCATAAATGCAGTCGGGAACTATATTCAGCGGATTCATTCTTATAGCAAGATACCTGTAAATCTGAAGCCTTTTGTAATAATTACTTTCACTTCCAAGGTACCTGTCGAGACCTATCCCTATAACTGAATCACCTATTATGATGCTGTTGTTAAATCCTGTGATACAGGTGAATACATCAGGAATAGCGGCTTCCGGAAAATAATACCGGTAATGACGGAAAGCTTCTTCCAGATCCTTTCCGGTTCCTTGAACATCGGGATATAGCTGCATTACAGATTCAAAAACCTCGTTATTCAGCTTGTCAGTGCAGAATTGTGTAAGCAATCCGTGAAATGAAGTATCGTTCACATTGCCTGCGTTTATCACATAGCTGAAAAGCTGGAGAAAACCGCCGTATTTTTCCTTTAATTCGGGGACAGCATCAGGAATAAGCAACGGATCCATTTCAAAAAGATCCTTCTCAAGCCTGTTTATACTGATATCTGCCTCTATTGAAGATACATCCACTTCGTAGGGATTTCTTTTACATGACAATATTGCCGAAACAGAAAATAACGCCAGTGCAATTATTGTGATCCTGATCCGCATAATAACTTTTTAACAGTGATCAAAAATAATCACTTTTTCCGCTTAAAACCAATTGCTCTATACATCAATAATAATTTGTTAATTTTACTGTTTGGTTGTATGATCTATTCAATAACTAAAAACTACATGAAATCACACATACACAGAAAATCAGGAATCATGATTTTTTTGATCCTGTTTATCCCTATAATTCTGCAAGCCCAGGAGAGCGTAAGGATTGGGGTTCATTTCGATCCTCTTATCAGCTGGTTTGGAACTGATATCGATGCAGTGGATAACGACGGAGCAAGACCCGGCATCAATGCGGGCCTTTCATTCATTGTCCCGTTCAGCCAGAACTATTCTTTTTCAACAGGACTGAACCTGATCAATGCTGCAGGACGGCTGGTTTGTGAAAATGAGACAGTGCTTGAACTGGTTAATAGTGAGACCGTTGCAGCAAATGAAGCTGTGGTTTATAAAATACAGTATGTTGCTCTTCCCCTCGGACTTAATCTGAAGACGAACCAGATAGGATATCTTACCTTTTTCTCAGATGTCGGCCTCGATCCTAAAGTAATGATAGGCGGAAAAGCCGATATTCCTTCGCTTGCAATCAAGGGTGAAAAAGCAAATGACGAACTCCGGATGTTCAACCTTTCGTACCATATCATGGCTGGGATCGAATACGGGCTTGGCGGTAATACTGCTGCAATACTGGGAATCGGATTTGAGAATAACTTCCTTGATGTTACAAAAGACAACGGTACCCAGCCTGTTGACAAAGTGACGCAAAGGATGGTATCTGTACGGCTTGGAGTCACTTTCTGAGAATCTGCATGAAGATAACACTGGCACAGCTCAATTATCATGTCGGCAACTTTACAGCCAACAGTGAGAAAATTATTAATGCCATCCGAAATGCCAGGAAGGAGGGTTCAGACCTTATAGTTTTTTCTGAACTGTCTGTACCGGGATATCCTCCCCTTGATCTTCTTGACCGGATAGATTTTATTCAGAAATGCAGACAGACTGTGTCGGCTGTTGCAAAGGAATGTAAAGGCATAGCAGCGATAGTGGGATCGCCGGTTATAAATGAAAATCCTGCCGGTAAAAAACTGTTCAATACAGCACTTGTCCTGTCAGAAGGAGAAGTAATCTTCTCAGCGGTCAAGGCACTTCTGCCAACCTATGATATTTTTGATGAGTACCGCTATTTTGAACCCGGGTCAGAGTTCTCTGTGTTCAAATATAAAAACCGGAGACTGGCAATAACCATTTGCGAGGACCTGTGGGACGAACAATCGTTCGACAATGAGTTTGAGAAGAACCGCCTTTACAGGGTTTCACCGATGGATGAGCTTGCTAAAGCCAATCCTGATATCATAATCAATATCTCTGCATCACCATTCTCTTATAATAAGATAGATTCCAAAACCGGGATATTTATCTCAAAGGCAGTTAAGCATCATATCCCGGTAATCTCCGTTAACCAGGTTGGAGCCAATACAGAACTGATTTTTGAAGGCGGTTCACTCGTCGTGAACGCCAGGGGTGAAGTATACAGAAGGCTGCCCTTCTTCAAGGAATCTGTGGAAACAGTCTCTACTGACGAAATATTGCGATCCCGGCCTCATCCTCCGGTACCGCAGAGTCCTGTTGAACTTATGTATGATGCCCTGGTGACCGGCATACATGACTATTTCTTTAAAACGAATTTCAAATCAGCAATTCTAGGCCTTTCGGGAGGAATTGATTCAGCTTTATGTCTTTGCCTTGCAGCGGATGCTCTGGGAAATAAAAATGTAAGGGCCCTGCTAATGCCTTCCCGATACTCCTCCGACCATTCCGTTAAGGATGCTGTAAAGCTTGCAGAGAAACTCAGCGTGCGATATGATATCATACACATCGATAAACCTTTCAGTGCATTTGAGGAAGATCTTTCACCTCTGTTCAGGGATAGGCAGCCGGATGTGACCGAAGAAAATATCCAGGCAAGGATAAGAGCTATCCTGCTGATGGCTGTATCAAACAAATCAGGCTGCATTCTGCTGAATACGTCAAACAAAAGCGAAGCAGCAGTAGGTTATGGGACTTTATACGGCGATATGGCAGGCGGACTGGCTGTCCTCGGAGATGTTTACAAAACAGATATTTACAGGCTCGCGAATTACATAAACAGGAATGATGAGATCATCCCGGTTAACACGATAACGAAGCGTCCCTCTGCGGAACTGCGGCCCGGGCAGTTCGACACCGCCTCACTGCCGGAATATAAGATTCTCGATTCAATATTGTACCAGTATATTGATCTTCAGAAGCCTGCAGGAAGGATCACCGGTGAGGGTATAGACAGCGAAACAGTTGAACGGGTTATACGGATGATACACAGCAGTGAGTATAAGAGGTACCAGGCTCCTCCAATACTGAGGATCTCATCAAAATCATTCGGAGCAGGATGGATAATGCCGCTTGTTGCCAGGTACTGAACCTGAAAGATCATTCACGCAGGAACACTCTTTTTACCCTTCCGGGTATTGATGTCAGAATCTCGTAGGGAATGGTGCCGCACTTCTCAGCCATCTCTTCAATCCGAATATTCATTCCGAAGATTTCCGCTTCATCACCCTCTTTCGCACCAGTGCCGGTAATATCAGCCATGCACATGTCCATGCATATATTTCCTATGACAGGAACGAGGGTATTTCTGATAAACAGCATTCCGGTGCCATTACCCATTTTCCTGTTTAGTCCGTCAGCATAACCTACAGGGAGAATAGCAATTGATCTCTCCTTTTCTGAAACATCAGCACAACCGTATCCTATCGGTTCTCCGGCCGGTATCTTCTTTACTTGCGAAATGCTTGTCCTGAAACGTCCTGCAGGTCTGAGATCCAGCCCATTAAAACTGCCAACCCCGTATATACCTATCCCCGGACGAACCATGTCAAACTGGTATTCAGGGAAGCGGACAATCCCTGAAGAGTTACAGATATGCCTGAGCACCGGATAACCTGTTGCGGTTACTATTTTCTCTGCTGCTTTCATAAAGGCCTCAGCCTGCTGATGAGTAAAAGTGTCAAACTCCGGATTTTCACTGGCAGCAAAATGAGAGAATACAGATACTATTTTTAGCACCTCTGTCTTTTTCAGTCGTTCCGCAAGGGTATCGATCTCATCAGGCATGAAGCCGAGCCTGTGCATTCCGCTGTCAATCTTGACATGTACAGGGTATCCTATAAGTCCGTGACGCGTTGCAGTACTTACAAACTGGTCATAGGAAGCAAAACTGTAGATGACAGGTTCAAGGTCATATCGTATCATCTGATCAGCTGATGAGGTGTCCGGATTCATTACCATCACCGGTAAAGTTACGCCTGCATTCCGGAGTTCAATTCCCTCATCGGCGTATGCAACACCCAGATAACTAACACGTTGAAATTCGAGCATGCCTGCTATCTCGGCAGGACCGGCGCCATAGGCAAATGCCTTTACCATAGCCATTATCCTGGTGTCGGGGTCAAGTAACCTTCTGAATTCGTTGAGATTATGAGCAATAGCATCAAGGTTGACCTCAAGAACCGTCTGATGTATCTTCTGTTCAAGCAGCTTGCCAATTTTCTCAAATTCAAAAAATCGGGCTCCCTTGAGCAATATAGCCTCGTTACGGTATTTCGCAGGGTTAAACCTCTGGATAAACTCATCCGTTGAATAATAGAATTCCGATTCAAGCCTGAAATTCTCTTTGTTTCTTGCAAGCGCGGGACCTATACCGATGAATTTATGGATCCCGTTTTTCTTAACAAGCTCAGCCACGCTTCCGTATAGCTCCTTCTCATCCCTCCCGCTCTGAATGAAATCAGACAGTATCAGTGTTGCTGTCCTGTTGTTCTGTCCCCGCAGATATTCCAGTGCGATCCCGAGTGAGCCGGGATCAGAGTTATAATAATCTTCTATGAGAACTGAATTATTAATTCCTGTTCTTATTTCCATTCTCATAGCGACCGGGACAAGTCGTTCCAATCCTTTCCTGATGGTCTCAGCACCTGTATCTATAGCCAGGCAGACCGACGCTACCGTGATTGCGTTATCAACAGAAGCCCGGTCGGTGAAAGGAACAACGAAATTGTACGTACTTCCCCGGAAGCTCAATTCGATCACGGTGCCTCCCGGAACAGGGCTCTTCGTTACATTGATCGCTGCACTTTTATTATCGTTCGACCAGTCGATGATCTTTTTCCCCCTGAACGATTTGTCGCTGACAAGTATCTTCTGTATTGGTTTATGATCACTGCAATATATTATTGTTGAGGCGTCTATGAAAAGTTTCAGCTTCTCTGCTGCTTTTAAATTAATATCAGTGAAGTGTTCACTGTGGGCATCACCTATATTTGTTATTACCCCTATCTGAGGATTTATCACTTTCCTGAGCTTATCCATTTCACCCGGCATTGATATCCCTGCCTCAAAAATACCAAGTGAATACTTGCTATCCAGAGTGAGCACTGACAATGGTACTCCTATCTGTGAGTTATAGCTCTTCGGGCTTCTGATCACAGAAAAGGTCTGACCTAATATATCAGCAAGCCACTCCTTGACTATTGTTTTACCTGCCGAGCCTGTGACTGCAATAACCTGTGAGCTGAAAGCTCTGCGGTGATGTGCTGCCAGATGCTGAAGTGCATCGAGAGTATTACCTGTCTGGATGAAAGCTGCGTCAAGATAATTGCTCATATCAGCAGGGAGGCGTTCCACGATAAACACCCTGATTCCCTTCATGTATAGGGAATTAATGAACTGATGGCCGTCATGATTCTTCCCGCGCAGTGCAACAAATGCCTGGCCTTCTGTAAAACCAAG
>Ga0172362_10003690_pt1 | contig 13232 bp, 10 predicted proteins | sample LakKivs1_kivu2a2_FD_114534 | JGI IMG/M metagenome (GOLD analysis project Ga0172362, IMG submission 114534) | Sediment microbial communities from Lake Kivu, Rwanda - Sediment s1_kivu2a2 | ecosystem: Environmental > Aquatic > Freshwater > Lake > Sediment | place: Rwanda: Western Province, Lake...
CGACCAGCCGCGCGATCGTTTCGACGATCGCCCGGGCGTCGCTCAGCGACGGCCGCGAGCCGTCGGGGATGGGGAAGTGGTAGTAGCGGAAGCCGCGGTCCGTGAGGGTTTCCTCGTTCGACGGCGATTCGACCAGCGACACGATGGCCGATATCCCCTTCTGTTTCAGGAAGTCCGAGACGGCACAGGCGGCCGACGCTCCTTTGCTCACGATGCAGGGGTGCGCCATCCCAGCCACCTGGTTGTCGATCTGCCAACGGAATCGGTTGATCATGAGTTATTCTGGCTGCCCGGGTGAGACAATGGAAGTACCAGGTTCCATTGTACGGCAAGGGTGGCGGTTGTGCAACGGTTTTTGGTGAACGCGACTACTCGACCTTCTCGACCTGGTCGGCGTTGGCGAGGACCTTGCGGAAGGCCTTGGCGACCAGCTCGGCGAGCTCGGGCGTGTTCGGGGCGCGCAGCGGCGTGGTCATCCCGGTGTGCCAGTCGCAGTGCCGCACGGCCACGGGAAACTGGTCGAGCGAGTAGCTGACGCTGGCCTTGGTGCATGCCCAGGGGCAGCCGCGGCCGTAGGCGTTCTTCGCCTGGATGGCGGTCATCTCGGGCACGGGCCAGCCCTGCCAGACGCCGGTCTCGACGCCTTCGGCGTTGAGGGCGCGCACGAGCTTGTTGCGGAAGGCCGCGGCGTCGGTTCCGTGGCCGAGGGCTTTCATGTCGAACCGGACGGTGTAGTTGTAGAAGTTGTGCCCGTGGCCGGGGGGCGTGACGGGGAGGATGAGGTGCGGCGTGCCGCGGAGGCATTCCTCGAGGCGGGCGGCGTTGACCTTGATCGCGGCGAGGTAGTCGTCGAGCCGCGTGAGCTGTGCCCGGGTGAAGGCGGCGACGATGTCGCTGCTGCGGTACATCCAGCCCATCCCGTAGGCGCGGTGCTCGGTGCCGCTTTCGGGGCGGCGGTGTTCGCCGAAGTACCAGAGCGTTTTGCCGCGCTCGAACAATGCGGCGTCGTTGGAGACGAAGAAGCCGCCTTCGCCGCTGGAGAGGCACTTGTTCTGGTTGCAACTGAAGGCGGCGCAGCAGCCGATGGTGCCGGCGAGCTTGCCGCGATGGCGCACGCCGTGGGCCTGGCAGCAGTCCTCGATGACGTTGAGCTTGTGCCGGGCGGCGATGGCCATGATCGCGTCCATGTCGACGGAGAGCCCGTGGAGGTGGACGGCGATGACGGCCTTGGTGCGCGGCGTGATGGCGGCCTCGATCTTCGCGGCGTCGATGTTCATCGTGGCCCAGTCGATGTCGACGAACACCGGGATGGCGTTGTGGTGGAGGCAGCAGGTAGCGGAGGACGGCCAGGTGTAGGCCGGGACGATCACCTCGTCGCCGCAGCCGCAGCCGCATGCGGCGAGGGCCATGTGGAGGGCGGCGGTGCCGGAGTTGCAGAAGAGGGCGTTGCTCACGCCCAGCCACTGGGCGAACTCCTTTTCGAGTTCGGTGTAGTTGCGGCCGACGGTGTGGACGGTGCCGTCGAGGGAGTCGAGCACCATCTTGCGGTCGACGTCGCTGATGGGCGGCCACGCCTTCATCATGCCGTCGGGAATGACCTTGCTGCCGCCAAGGATCGCGAGTGTCTCTGCCATGGCTGTGCCCTTCCCCGCCGCACCTGTGAGGCCCGCCGCTGCGGGCCGTTCAGCATATTATAGCGACGGCGGCGCGCTTTGTCCAGCCGCGATCACTTGAATTCGACGGGCCGCTTCGGCATGATCTTCAGCCAGTGGCGATGCCAGGCCCATCATGCGGAGGACAAACATGTCGATCATCATCGAAGAAAAAGCCGTAGTCCTGTTCCAAGGCGACAGCATCACGGACGCCGGCCGGAGCTACGAGGACAACTCGCAGCTCGGCGGGGGCTACGCGGGCATGGCGGCGGCGTGGCTGTCGGCTCTCCACCCGGACATGGAGATCGAGTTCCTCAACCGCGGCATCAGCGGCAACCGCGTGAAGGACCTCAAGAGCCGCTGGCAGACGGACTGCATCGACCTCTCGCCGACGTGGGTGTCGATCATGATCGGCATCAACGACACGTGGCGGCGCTTCGACAGCAACGATCCGACGTCGGCCGAGGCCTACGAGGACGACTACTGCTGGATCCTCAACAACCTGCGCGAAAACCTTGATGCGGGGATCATCATCCTCGAGCCGTTCGTGCTGCCGGTGCCGGACGACCGCCGCGGCTGGCGGGCGGACCTGGATCCGAAGATCGACGCGGCGCGGCGCCTCGCCCGGCAGTTCGACGCGGTCTACGTGCCCCTGGACGGCATTTTCGCGGAGGCCGCAACGCGCCGGGAGGCTTCGTTCTGGGCGGCGGACGGCGTGCACCCGTCTCCGGCGGGCCACGCCCTCATCGCACAGTCGTGGCTGAAGGCCGTGCGCGCCATCTGATCGCGGCGGTGGTCCTATCGTGAAGTACGGCGCACACATCTTCCTCTGGGTCGAGCGGTGGTCGCCGGGGGCGCTCGGCCTCTTCGACCGCGCGCGGGGGCTTGGCCTCGACTGCGTCGAGATCGCCGTCGGCGACGACGTGGACTTCGATGCCAAGGCGGTGCGCGCCCGCGCGGGCGCGGCAGGCGTGGAGGTGGTCCTCAGCCCGGGCGCCGAGTGGCCGATGGAGTGCGACATCTCGCACGACGACGCCGCGTGCCGCCGCCGGGGCATCGCGTGGCACCGGCGCTGGATTGCGGCGGCCGCCGAGGCCGGGGCCGTCGCCTACACGGGGGCGATCTACGGCCACCCCGGCCGCGTGCTGCGCCGCAGGCCGGACCCCGACGAGTTCCGGCGCGCCGCCGACGGCCTGCGCGAGCTGGCGGAGCACGGCGCCGGCCTCGGGGTCAGGCTCGTCATCGAGCCGATGAGCCACTTCCGCACGCACCTGGTGAACACGCCGGCCCAGGCGATGGACTTGGTGCGCGCCGCGGGCCACGCGAACCTCTCCATCCTCTTCGACACCTACCATGCTGTGACGGAGCTGCGGGACTACGCCGGCGCGGCACGCGCGGCGAGGCCGCGGCTGTGGGGGCTGCACGCCTGCGAGAACGACCGCGGCGTGCCCGGCGGCGGGCTGGTGCCGTGGAAGGCGCTGTTTGCCGCGCTGGGCGAGGCGGGCTTCGACGACCTGTCTGCGTGTAACGCACAGGCAGGACGGGGCTTCGGCGAACGGGGGTTCGGCGAACGGGGGTTCGGCGAACGGGGGTTCGACGGCTACGTGATCCTCGAGACCTACAACTCGAGTCTGGGTGACTTCGCGTTCAGCCGGGGGATGTTCCACAATGTCTGCCCCGACGGCGATGCGTTCGTCCGCGAGGGACTGCGGTTCCTCAAAGGGCTGCGGACGGGCTGACGGCGTACCTTCCACTCTGACCACACGGAATCAGCCAGTGCAGTAGTGCGGCATGAGCGGAACAAAGAGTGCTTGACACTTCCGCAACCGCTGCTATAATGTCCGCCAAGCCTTGATGCAGGCCCGGAGGTGTGCATGAGCGGAAGCGGCAGGGCATTCATGAAGGGCGGGGCGGGGTGCCTCGTCGCGTTCTTGGTGTTGGGCCTTCTCGCGGTGGTGCTGGGAGGGACGATGCACTTCGACATCGGCGGGCTGATCTTGCTGTTTGTGATCGGGGGGGTCGTCGGCCTGGTCGTGTTTGCGATATACAACAAGGGCCGGCGCGATGAGGGCCAAGAGAGGTATCCGCGGAGGCCGCGGGACGGCGAGCGGCCTGGCGGTTTCTGAGGCACAAGGGGTTCTCGAAGGAGGTGGAGCATGTTTGTCCCGTACAAGACGGATGTGCCGATGTACCGGTGGCCGTGGATGAACTGCCTGATCATCGTGGGCACGTGCATCGTCAGTGCGTCATTTCTGGCAGAGGTTCGGTACGCGAGCATGTACAGCGAGCCGGATCTGTTGTTCCTGGTCCTCGGTGAGTCGATCTGGTCGTGGCCGGGGCACGCTCTGCTGCACGCCGGTTCCATTCACCTGCTGGGGAACATGCTGTTCCTCTTCGTCTTCGGCAATGCGATCTGCGCGAAGGTCGGCAACGTTGCGTTCCTGCCGCTGTATTTCGGGTTGGCGCTGGTCTCGGGCGCGACGCACATGCTGATCGACGGCGACCCGGCGATCGGCGCCAGCGGAGCCATCAACGGGATCGTGGGGATGTTTGCCATCCTCTATCCGCTGAACGAGGTTTCGGTCTTCTACATGCTCTTCCTCCGGATAGGCGTGTTCTACATGAGCAGCATCTGGCTGATCCTGCTCTGGTTCGGATTCGACGTGCTGGGGGCCGCCACCGGGGGCGGCGGCGTGGCGTATTGGGCGCACCTTGGCGGCCTCGCCGCGGGAGTTGCCACGGCGGTGGCGCTGTTGAGGCTGAGGATCATCTCGATGGATCCGGGCGAGCGGACGCTGCTGGAGGTGCTGGGGCTCGACAGGCCGGCAGCGCCTGCGCGGGCGGGTGTGCTGCCGGCGGCGCAGGCCGCACCCGGGATGAGGACGACGCACGCCGACAACGTGATCCGCTTCCAGTGCGCCTGCGGCAGGATGCTGCGGGTCCCTCAGACGCACGCGGGCAAGCAGGCCCGCTGCCCGGCGTGCGGCGCGCCGGTCCGCATCCCGACGCACATGGCGTAGGGGTGGACGGTGCAGGCCGCCTGGACGGCATGGACGACGTGGCGGCAGTTGCCGCACAAGGGGGTCGCGATGTTCAAGGACAGCAAAGTAACCAGCCTGTCGCCGTGGGTGGTCGTGGAGGAGTCGGACGCGCTGCCGGAGTTCTGCTACCCGGCATTCGCGGGGACGGGCCTGCTGGGTGTGGGGCTGGACGCCGGGGGCCTCCAGAGCCTGCAGGACCAGATCACGACCCGGCTGCACTGCGACGTCAAGCCGTTCCACAACACGCAGGCGGACCTCTACGTCCTCCGCGAGGGGATGATCAGCGAGCACCTCTGGCAGGACGAAGTCAAGCACACATCCACCGAGCCGGGCCCGGACGATTTCGTTTATGGGCGGCGCCGGAATTTCATGCCGCTGGGCTACATCACGCAGGAGTTCGAGTTCGGCGGGCGCAGGATCGGCCCTGCCGGGCTGGCGTCCGTTGCGGGCTCGTGGCGGCGCGAGTGGGACCTGCACCGGGCCGTGGTGCGGAACCGCTACGCGATCGACCGCGGCATCGTGATCGAGACGGAGGTTTTCGCGCCGCACGGGACGGAGTCGGTGTTTGTGAAGCTCACGCGCCGGGCGGCCCGCAGGCGGTCGGGGGAGTTCCGCTGGACGGTGCGGCTGCCGCTGGAGACGCGCCACGGGCTGAAGCTTTTCGACCAGCCGGGGTCGGTCACGCCGGGCAAGGGCACGATCCTTGCGACGATCGATCCCTCCTCGTGTTACAAGCCGAGCGAGGCCTACGGCATCGTCTACGGCGTGGCGGCGGCGGGGATGCACGTGTCGACGTCGGCCGACGGCTGGGAGGCGTCGATCTCGGCGCCGCTCGACGCCGAGCAGGTGGCGTGGCTGCGGCTGGAGTTCTGCAGGTTCGCCGGCAAGGACGTGGCGTCGGCGGCGGGCTGCCGGGAGGTCGTGGAGCGCCGCGTGGAGCGCTTCAGCGCGGCGGACTGGGAGCAGGCAAAGGCCGACCACGTGCGGCAGAGCGAGGAGTTCTGGTCGAGCACGGCGGACATCGAGACGGAGCCGTGCGACAGCTTCGAGCTGAAGCGCCGCTTCCTGATGCACATGTCCGAATATCTCTTCCGCTGTGCGAACGACTTCTCCTGCGGCGGGACGGCCCAGTTCCTGCTGTTCCACCAGAACGGCTGGGGTGCGAGCAACTTCCACGACCACCACTACATCGTGGACGGCGTGGCCCGTGCGAACATCTGGTACGCGGCGGAGGCGAACGCCCGCTGGATGCGGCGGGTGATGTCGGCCGAGGGGCGGGCCTTCCCGTGGATGATGACCTACAACGGCGAGGCGACGGTGACGCCGGAGCGGGACCGCGCCCCGATGTCCGACGCGAACCGGGCGATGCTGGCGGCGCGCATCTATGAGCTGGCGGGACGTGGCCGCGAGGCCCTGCTGCGCGACGTGGTCTACCCGATCGTCAAGCGCGTGGCCGACATGGCGGTCGACGACTGGTTCTACGAGGAAAACGGCCGGATGCTCTTCCGGGGCGTCGAGAACGACGTGATGGGCGACGTGCCCATCGTCAACGAGGCCTCGACGGTGCTGATATTCCTGTCGCTCATCCGCAAGGCGCTCGACTACAGCCAGGCGCTGGGGCTGGACGAGCCGCGCCGGGCGGCGTGGCAGCGCATGCTCGACGCGGTGAGCATCGACACCGCCGAGGGCCGCTACGTGCCGCACCTCAACGCGGCGCCCGACGCCCGTGCAGGCTGCTGGCTGTGCAACATCTACTACCTCGCCGAGTGCCGCCGCTGGCTGGACGACGCGACCTACGCCCGCACCCGCGACCACGGCCAACGCCACGTGACGTGCAACCTCCCGTGGATCGCGTCGGCTTCGGCCAGCAGCGAGATCCGGCTGGGCCGGCCGGACCGCGCCGAGCAGCACCTGGTGGAGGTCATCGAGCACGGCGTGCACGGCCCCGGCTACTTCGAGGAGTGCGCCCCGGCGGGCGTGGCCGGGCTGCCTCCGTTTGCGACGGCACACGGGGCCTACATCGCTGCAGCCTGCGAGCAGGTGGTGCTGCCCGATTTCTGGGACCACCGCGTTTCCATCTGCACGGGGATGCCGTCGAAGCTGCGGGCGCGCCGCGTGCGTTTCAGCAACCTCCGCGCCCGCGACGGCCTCATCGTGTCGGGTGTGTCGGAGCCCCGCCGGCTCGCCGTGCAGCTTTACCACAGGGGCGAGCACGTCGAGATGGAGCTCGTGCTGCGGATCCCGTCCGAGGCGGGGATGCGCCTCGAGGTGCTGCAGGACGGCCGCCCGGCCGAGCATGAGTTCCACGGCGAGACGGTGACGCTGCGCCTGCCGCTGGAGCACGACCAGCGGACCGAGCTGGTGCTCGACGGGTGGGCGTGACCTTCGGGGCTCGGATGCCGGAGCGGGACGATCACCGGGCCTGCTTTGGCCCATGCCCGCTCCCGTGGGGAAGAGAGGTGGACGGCGTGGGCGAGGTGGACGGAGGAGGGTCGAGGCAGTATACAACATGTTACAATGCCCGCCGCAATTCTCCTTGAATGGCCCAGACAGCACCTCTATAATTCAATGATGGCTGCCCGACGGCCCGCCGCGCGGCAGCCCAACCACCGTCGGCGATCTCGACGCAGCCACGCGAGCGAGGCCCCGGAAGCGGAGGAAGACTCGGCAATCGGGCTTGGTGCCGCCGCAGGCAACCCCGGAGAGCGTTTTCCAGGAAATCCCGCATGATGTACGAGTTGGCGATCCGGGAAGGCCCCGGTGCCGGCAAGCGCTACACCATTCTCAAGGGCCGGGCCTACACCATCGGCCGCGGGCTGTCGTGCGAGATCGTGCTGCAAGACAAGGAGGCTTCGCGCTATCACTGCAGGGTTGAGGCCGAAGACGACACGCTGATCATCACCGACCTGGGCAGCCTCAACGGCACGGTGGTCGACGGCGAGCGCGTCGAGCGGCGGTTCCTCCTCGGCGGCGAGCGGGTGAGGGTGGGCACGACGCATTTCGACGTCACGCGCGCGGGCGCGTGCGGCCTGCCGGGCACGGAAACGGGCGTCGAGGCGGCATCGCCGGCCGGGATGCCCGAGGCCGCGGCGGCCGCCGCCGTTTCGCCGCAGATCGAGCCGCCGGTGCAGGCGGCCGAGGCGCCCGAGGCTCCGCCGCAGCCGGAGGTCGAGCCGGCGCCGCCAGAGCCTGTGGTCTGCGCCCCGCTCGTGCGCATCGAGCAGGAAACGACCATCGCGCAGTTCCTGCGCAAGCACCCGAAGGACTCGGCCAACAAAGTATTCCGCTGGTGGCAACTGGTGTGGTACTTCCTCGTGGCGTGCGCCGTGGCCACGCTCTTCGCGTGGGATCCGCTCCACTTCTTCCACTTTCTCTCGCTGCTGTGCGCGGTCTACCTCGTGGTCGCGCTCTACAAGCTGGTCATCGTGCTGCTGTCGGTGGTGAAGCAGCGGGAGATCAAGGTGCCGCTGGAGGCGGTGCACAACCTCAAGCCGTGGGACCTGCCGGTCTACACGGTCCTCGTGCCGCTCTACCGCGAGCAGGCGGTGGCGCAGAAGATCATCAAGGCCGTGAACGCGCTCGACTATCCGCAGGACAAGCTGGACGTGAAGGTGCTGCTGGAGCCGGACGACCACGAGACGATCGAGACGCTGCGGCGGGCGGCGCTGCCGCCGTGCGTGGAGCTGGTGGTGGTGCCGGACTCGCGCCCCAAGACGAAGCCCAAGGCCTGCAACCACGGGCTGGAGCGGGCGCGCGGCGAGTACCTGGTGATCTACGACGCCGAGGACCGGCCCGACCCGGACCAGCTCAAGAAGGCGGTGCTCGCGTTCCGCATGGCGAAGAAACGCACGATCTGCCTCCAGGCGAAGCTGAACTACTTCAACCCGGACCAGAACATCCTCACGCGCTTCTTCACGGTGGAGTACAGCACGTGGTTCGATCTCTACCTGCCGGGGCTGCACGCGCTGGGGGCGCCCATCCCGCTAGGGGGCACGTCGAACCACTTCAAGACGGCGGTCCTCAAGGAGATCGGCGGCTGGGACCCGTTCAACGTGACGGAAGACTGCGACCTGGGCATCCGCATCCACAAGATGGGCTACAGGACGCAGGTGCTGGACTCGACGACTTGGGAGGAGGCGAACTCGCGCCTCTACAACTGGGTGCGGCAGCGGTCGCGGTGGGTGAAGGGTTACATCCAGACGCACCTGGTGCACATGCGCAACCCGCTCAAGACGCTCTGGAAGCTGCGGCCGTGGGGCTTCAGCCACTTCCTGGCGAGCGTGGGCGGGCTGTCGATGATGCTCCTGCTGAACCCGTTTTTCTGGATGATGCTGCTGGTGTACGCGGGGCTGTGGACGATCGACCTCTCGAACCACGACTGGTCCTTCAGCGAGGTGATGCGGCTGAAGCCTGCCTCGCTGAAGGAGGTGCTGCACCTGCGCTGCGGGGCGAACGAGCGCCTGTCATGGCGGATGGTCTTCTGGGAGGTGCCGCGCGGCACGGTGAACATCGCCGACACGATCTTCTGGAACCGCGTGTCGCAGGCGTTCTGGGTGATGACCATCACGCTGTTCGTGTCGAACCTGTTCTTCGTGTTCACGCACATGCTGGCGTGCGTGCGCCGCCGGATGCCGTGGCTGCTGCCCTATGCCCTGCTGATGCCGTTCTACTGGGTGCTCATCAGCATCGGGGCGTGGAAGGGCTTCCTGCAACTCTTCTGGCGGCCGTTCTACTGGGAGAAGACGGTGCACGGGCTCGACACCGAGGCGAAGGATGCCCTGAGGCTGGCTTCGGAGGCCGCACCGCGCGGGATCACATAGCATGGGAGCAGTGCGGAAGATCGCATGCGTCGCGATTGCGGTGCTGGGCCTCCTCTCGGCCCCCGGCCCGTCGGCGGCGGAGGACCGCCCGCCCCGGCCATGGTGGAACGCGGGCTGGAAGTACCGCCTCACGGTGTCGATCGACATTCACGGCCTCGCCAAAGAGACCGGGGAGGACGAGTGGGCGGCGTTTTCTCGCCATGAAACACAGCCCGTCACCGCCTGGGCCGAAGTCTACCGCGCCAACCCTGAAGCGGCCGCGTCGCAGAAAGACATCCGCGTGATCGACGCCGACGGCAATCCTGTCCCCTGCAGGGTCTACTACCGCGGCGAGCCCGACACGCTGATGGTGCTGTTCCCGGCCTCACGCAAAGGCGGCGAATACGACATCTACTACGGCAGCAGCCAGCTCAAGCAGGACGAGGACACGTGGCTGCCGGCCACGCAGTCGCTGACGCTGACGACGCTGAACCTCACGACGAAGCTCTTCCCCCGCACGCTGGAGCAGATCAAGGACGCCCTCCGTGCGAACCCCACGCTGCACGGCACGGCCCAGCTCAGCCACATCCGCCACTCGGCGAACCCCACGAAGCTGGCCATGGGCAACAGCATGTACCTCACCTCGATCGAGGGGCTGTTCGCCTGCGAGCGAGCGGGCGACTACCAGTTCTCCATCGACGCCGGCGGCTGGGGGGTCCTCCTCATCGACAACACGTTCGTCACCAACGGCGGCGGCACGCAGCGCCCCGGCAACCAGTGGCGCGAGCCCGGGACCATCAAGCTGAAGGAAGGCTACCACCGCTTCCGGCTGGTCCTCGGCGAGATGGGCGTGTACCAGGGTGCGCAACTGGGCTGGATGCCGCCGGGCTCCAACGCGATCGAGCTGATACCGCGCTATGTCTACGCCAAATACGTCAAGACCACACCGCGGCGGCTGAGCTGTCTCGACGGCAGCCAGACCGTCTCCTTCGCAATGGACGCCTCCAGCATCGGCGTCGAGATCGCCGGCAAGACGATGGTCCCGGTGCTGCTCGCAAACATCTCCGACGTCCCGAAGGGCGGCAACGTCGACTTCATCTGGAAGATCAACGGCACGAGCGAGCTGCGGGGCAACCGGCCCAAGGTGCCCCTCGACGCCGGGCGCACGCACAGCATCCGCCTCGAAGCCTGCCGCGACGGCAAGCTCATCGGCATCTGCGAGCGCGAGTGCAAGCCCGTGGCACAGACGGTCACCAAGCCGCAGTTCCGGCTCGAGCCGATCAGCGCGCCCAACATCATCTTCATCGGCGAGCAGGAGGACATCTCGTTCCGCGTGCATTCGAGCGCCGCGGGCGCGATGGCGATGGACTGGGACTGCACGGTCCGCCGCCCGAAGGCAGCCGGCACGGCCGCCGCGCTGGAGGACAAATCGGGCGTGCTCGCCGCGGGCTCCCCCACCGACGTGGTGCTGTCGATCCCGCTCGACACGTCGTTCTTCGAGGAGGAAGCCGAGGTCATGGTGAGGCTCTGCATCGCCGGCGTGGAGCTCGCGTCCTACCGGTTCCGCGTGGTGCCGCTGGGCCTGCACATCGAAAGCCTCCAGCCGGGGATTGGCTGCCTGCTCGACGCCTCCGGCACGCGGACCATCATCGCCACGCACCTCGTGGACCAGTCGGGCTTCCGCAAGTGGGTGGTGCCGAAGTACATCATGCGGGCGGTGAGCAGCCCTCGCAAGAAGGTCCTGCTCTACGGCTGCCCGATGGAGAACCAAGTGTCGCCGGGAGACGAATACACCGGCTACGTCGAGCGCGTCCGCGCCTGCTGCAGCGGCGCGGCGGGGTTCGACTTCGTGAAGCGCTCCAACAGCCTCACCGGGCTGCTGGCCGACGTGCCGCGCTTCGCCGGCATCATCCGCAACCGGCAGCTCGAGATCGTCGTCGTCAGCCCCGGCCTTTCCGATATCATGCGCGGGGTGGAAGTGCGCGACTTCAAGCGAAGCGTGCAGGTGATGATCGACCTCATCCGCGCGAAGAGCAAAGACGCCGCCATCGTCCTCGTCTCGCCGCCGCCGCTGGCCGGCAACACCGAGCTTTCGGGCCTCTATCGCGACGCGATGGAAGAGGCGGCCAACGAGAACCGCACCACGTTCGTCGACATCCACTGGCTGCTCGAAGGCAGCGACGTCTACCGCTACTACAGGTCGAAACTCGGCGACGACGTCCACTACACCAACCCCAACGACGATGGGCAGGAGATCATCGCCAAGGCCATCTGCAACTCGCTGAAGTGACACGCCCGGAGCACGCCGTGAGCCAACGAGAGGAAGACGCGGGCCTGGCCGACATGATCGGCCGCGAGGTGGTGGTCGACACGCGCTCGCCCTACGTCTACCTCGGCACACTGCGCGACCCCACCAGCCACTTCATCGGCCTCAGCGACGTGGACGTCCACGACTCCAGCGAATCGCGCACGACCAAGGAGCTCTACATCATGAACGCCCGGCAGTACGGCATCCGCCGCAACCGGGCCGCAGTCCGCATCCGCCGCGACGAGGTGATCAGCATCTCGCTGCTCGCCGACGTCCTGGTCTTCGAATGACCGCAGAACCCATGAACTCGTCATCAGTCATCAGATCCGAAAAAGCCACGCTCGAAGCCTTCCTGCGGCTGGTCCGCATCTGGAACCTCCCGACCGCCCTGGCCGACTCGTCGGCCGGGTTCCTCATCGCCGCCGCCGATCCCATCCCCATCGCCGGGCGGCTCCCGCTCGTGATGCTCGTCTCCGCCGCAATCTACTCCGCCGGGATGGTCTGGAACGACCTCCTCGACCTCGAACGCGACCGCACGCTGCACCCCGACCGCCCCCTGCCGTCCGGCCTCATCCGCAAGAAGACCGGCGGGCGGCTCGGCGGCCTCCTCATCCTCGGGGGACTGTTTGCGGCGGGCCTGCTGGGAGGCTTCACCTTCCTCCTCGCCTTCCTCCTCGTCGTGCTCACCTTCACCTACAACGGCTGGCTCAAGCACAAGGGCTTCGCAGGCTGCATCAACATGGGGGCCTGCCGCTTCCTCAACATGTGGCTCGGGATCGCCGCGGCCGGCGGCTCGCTGGCCGTATGCTGGATCTACCCCGCCCTGCTCGGGCTCTACGTGGCCGCCGTCACGCTGCTGAGCCTGCAGGAAGAGGAGCACCTCACCGCCCGGCAGTTCTTCGCCTTCCTCTCGGCCGTGCTCGCCGTGGTGGCGGCCCTCGGCATCCTCGCGGTGCGCGCGGCCGGCATCCCGGCCCGGCTGGGACTGGCCGTGCTGGCGGGTCAGGAAGGCTGGATCCTCTACGCAGGCGTGGCGGCCGCCCGCAAGCTGCGCGACGACAAGCCCGCCAGCGGAACCGTAGGGTCGGTCATCCGCGTGGCGCTGGCGAGCATCCTGCTGCTGGACGGCGCGATGCTGCTGACGGCCGGGCGGCTGATCGGGGGAATCTGCTGCACGGCGATGCTCGTGCCGACAGTGCTGCTGGCCCGCCGCCTCGCGAAGCGGCCCGCGCCCGCCCGGGCTGTGCCGACGGCCTGAGTGGCGGCTGCCCGGCGTCCGCCGTTGAAAAGTGCCCGAAAAGGCGCCAAAAAGCCGCTTGACATTTGGCGGCAGCATGCTATAATAGAAGAAGAATCGCGGGGTAGAGCAGTCCGGTAGCTCGTCGGGCTCATAACCCGGAGGTCGTGGGTTCGAATCCCACCCCCGCTACCA
>Ga0172362_10003697_pt1 | contig 13222 bp, 10 predicted proteins | sample LakKivs1_kivu2a2_FD_114534 | JGI IMG/M metagenome (GOLD analysis project Ga0172362, IMG submission 114534) | Sediment microbial communities from Lake Kivu, Rwanda - Sediment s1_kivu2a2 | ecosystem: Environmental > Aquatic > Freshwater > Lake > Sediment | place: Rwanda: Western Province, Lake...
GAGAGATATTGATATTTCATTTTTAATCTGTAATGTTGAGGAGTCGGTAATTTCTATATAATTGTTATTTCCAAAATTAAAAGCTCTTCCCGGTTTTTCCTGTCTGTCTTCTATCCATTGTGTACTGGTGCAGTTTTTTATTAGGCCGTGATTATTGTTTCCGCTATTGTCGTGGGCAGTGCATCCTTCACCTTCGTTAAAGCTCCAGATTCCGGCTAATTTGTTTAAATCCGAAACTATTAAACTTTTTTCATCTGGGACGCTGTAACTATCGTAAAGCCCGGCTATTTCATTAGAGGTTAAGTTTCGCCTATAAACCCTGACATCGCTGATCCGGCCGTGCCAAACCTTTGAGACTCCTACTTGATCATTCGGCTCAGCACCAATAAAAAATTCTGTCCCCGGAACTTTATTAATAGCGGTGACATTGGTTTCTGTCGATGCATTTTCTTTACCGTTTATATAAAGACGCAGAGTGGTCTTTCCGGTATCATAAACTCCGGGATCGTAAACCCCTGCCACGTTATTCCAAGAAGAAAGATTATCAGATGAGGCCGAGACGGAAGCCGTGCCTCCTTGTCCGGAAATTACGAAATAATAATTATCTCCTTCTTTATAGAGCATATAGGCGCCCTTTTTTCCGGCAATGGTTCTACGTGTTTTTTCAACGCCACTATCCAGAACCCAGGCAGATAAAGTGAGAGGTCCTTCTATTTGGAGAGAGAAAGCTAATTCTGTTTTGATATAGCTGTCATTTCCGTTAAATTCGGCTGCAGCCAGGGGTTGGCCCTTTCTGTCTTCCAAAAAAGTAACCTCTTGCATTATTCCCTGATTTTTATAGATACTTGAATCTTTAGCGTTGTTTGACAGTAAAAAATGACCCATCAGCCCGGTTTTCGGTATTAAAACCCATTGGTTTTTATCGTTGACACCGACTTCGTATTTGCCCGGAGTTAAATAGTCCTGGTCGTTCTTTGAAATGGAGAAAGCGGCTTCTAAGGCTTCGCCTGATAAAAGATTCTCTCTGGTTTTATCCAAGCTGATTAGTATTCCTTTAGTAGCGTTTACGAATAAAGCGAAAATAGCTACTATGCCAATGGCAAAAATAGCCATAGCAGTAAGTAATTCTATTAAAATTAGGCCTTGTTCTTGGTTTTTATCATTTAGCTTGGTCATTTCTTTCTATTTTTCCCTGAGAATTAATGGTTATTTCTTTGGAATTATCTCCGAAAGTTATAATTATTGTTCTTTCTTCTTCTGGGAAGGTCGGCAGGCCGGTTGACTTTTGGAAAACTATTTCATCTGCTCCGCTGAGTGATAGGCTGACGGGAAAGGGGATAATCGTGTCTGCCTTCTCCCGGCGATTATCGTACGATTCTCCTTCAAAAATTATGCATTCACTTTGGGTTATTTTAACTCCTGCACTGCTGTCTTCTTGACCGGTAATAGCCATTGCCTGAGCTTTTCTCAGAGAATTTTCAATATTTCTTACCTGGTCTTTTAATGTAGCTTCCTGGAAAAAGTTAAAGCTCATAGGAAGAACAAGGGCCGAGAACATAATAATTAAAGCCACCACTATCATTAGTTCAATTAAGGTAAACCCCGCACCTTTTGTACGGTTTATATTATTTTTTTTACTCTTCAGTAAATATGTATAATGCATAAAAGTGGTGCGGGGTTAATAGCTTCGTTTTTGTTGTTTTTTTATTAAGGAATGACTATAATTAAAAGTAGAAGAAACAGCTACATTAAACTTTTTAATATTATATCAGAAAATTAACCATTTAAAAACATCTTTCAGATTGTAATTATTTATATTAAATAAAGTTGATAAAAAAGATATGGCTGATTCAACGAAAAATCAACATTTTACCGATCTTGATAAAAAAATTGAAAGTGTTGAACTGGAAAAAACAGCGATAAACAAAGAGAAGAAACAGTTTTTCGCTAAAATTACAAACCTTAAGGCTCAATTAGGGTTGATTTATAAAGAAGAATCAGTTATTGAAAGCAAGATTACAAAGATTAAGGCTCAGGAAAAGAAATCCTCCCCCCAAAAAAAAGAGCAAATTGAGAAGAAAAGATGGAAGGCAGATGCTAAAAGGCGGGAAGTTGAAGAGACAAAATGGCAAATTCTGGAGGAAATTGAAAAACAGGAAAAACAAATTAAAGAGATAGATTTAAAATATCAAGAAGTGCTGAAGGAAGAAGAGCGGCTTAAAAAGGAAAAGGAAGAAATTTTTCGAAAAAGACGAAGAGAGGAACTGCTTCAGAAAAAAGCCGGCTTGAAAGATGATTTTTTTCAGTTAAGCAATAGAAAAAAATCAGTGGAGGGCAGAAAAAATGAGATTTTAATGCAGGAAGACAAGCTGGAAACCGAGCTGGAAAAGATTTTAGAAGAAGAAAAAATCACCGAAGATGCGCTTGAGGAAATAGAAACCAGAGAAAGAGAGATTTCAGACCGTGGGGAAAAGAGGGAAATCGAAAAAGAGAGATGGAAAATTGAGGATAATCGAAAAAACCTGGAAAAACAAAGATGGGAATTAGAGAAAGAAAAAAAGAGGTTGTCACTTTCATTTAAAAAGATAGAGGTAGAATATCAGAAAATTTTGACGAAAGAAAATTTCTTAAAAGAGAAAGTAAAGACAATAAATCTGGAGCTCGGGCTTCCTTATGTAGAAGAGGATGAATTTAGAGAGAGAGAAGTCCTTCTCAAAGAGGGTGAGGTGGAAGAGCCCGAAAAGGTGAAGCCGCCAGGACCAGCTGAGAAAGAAGAAAGACCGGAACAAAAACTGGAAGAAATGAAACTACTGGAACTGCCGGGGCCGCCCGAGGAAAAGAAATTGCCGGAATTAGAGAAAGAAATTAAGAAGCGGGAAGAAGAGAAAGGTCTTCAGGAGAAAGTTAAACTTCAGAAAAAAGAAGCAGAAGAAAGGAAGAAAAGGGAGAAAGAATATCGGGCTATGTTTAAAAAAGCCCTTGATAGTTATAAAAAGGGCGAATTTTCTATTGCCAAAGAGCTTTTGAATAAAGTTATGGCCTTAGAGGAAATAAAAGAGAAAAGACCTCCGAAATTTTTAGTCAGAATGATAAGGATAATAAGAGGCGCTTCACTCCAGGAAAAGGCAAGTGACCTTTTAAAGAAAATCAAAAGGGAAGAGGAGGCGGCAGAAATGATAAGAAAAGCGAAAGAAGAGGCAAAAAAGCGAGAAGAGCTTGTTAAAAAACATACAGAAGAGTTAAGAGCTCAGAAAGAAGAGATAACCAGGAAATACCAAGAAGAGTGGGAGAGGCAGAGGAATGAGTTATTGCAGAAGCAGAAAGAAGCCAGGGGGGAAAAAGAGGAATTAAGGAAAGAGGCAATGGAAGAAGTTATCAGGCGCGAAAAAATGCGTCAACAAGAAACGGAATTAGAAAGGCAAAAAGCGGAAATTAAAGAGAAGTACGAGCAGGAATTTCAGAGGATTAAAAAAGAACTGCAAGAACAGCACGCCAAGGAATTGAGGCTGGTGAAAGAGGTATTAAGAACAGAAGAAATTAAAAAGAGACAGGAGGGATTAAGGAAAAAAGAAGAAGAATTAAAAAGTCGGGAAGCGGAAGCAAGAAAAATGCGGGAGGCGCCGGCAGAAGTTTTGACCCAAAAAGAAGAGATAGGGAGGAGAGAAGCTATTTTAAAGGCGGAAGAGGAGATTAGGGGAAAAAGAAAGATGATAGAAGAAGAAGCCGAAAAAATTGAGGAGGAAATTAGAAGAAAACAATTGGAGGGAAGACGGGAAGAGCCGGTTGTAAAAGAAGAAACGGAGGCGGAAAAAGAAAAGAGGCGTGCCTGGCTAAAAGAGGCAATTAAGAAAGAAAAAGAAATGATGGCCCCTGAAGAGATTGAGAGGGAACGGAAAGAAAAAGCAGCAATCTTAAAGACACTTTTTGAAGAAGCCATCTTTCATTACAAAGAAAAAAATTTAGACAGGGCAATTGAAATTTTCCGAAAATTAAAAAAGGAGCTGCCGGAACCTAAAAAAGAGCCCAGATTTTTTTCCAAAATTTTCGGCAAAGCCCCTCTTTATATTCAAATTGAAAATTACATTTCCAAGATAGAAAGAGAGATGATACTTGCAGAAAAAAGAAAGATTAAGGAAATCAAAGAGCACGCCAGAATAGTATCTGGGGAAAAACGAAAAGCAGAATATAAGCTTTTTTCCAAACTGAAGGAAAAAATCAGTAAATGGATTCCAGCCAGCCCCTTGGTTATTTTTAGGAAATTTTTGTTTTTACCTCCGCTGGTTGCCATTGATATAAGCGATTATTCAATTGAGCTATTGCGCCTGGATAAAAACCGTTCAATTTTAACTTACGGAAGAACCGTTATCAAAGGAGGAGTTGTTCATGAGGGAGAAATTAAGGACCAAAAAGAACTTTCCCTGTTCTTTAAATTGGCCGTCAATCAAGCCGGATTCAAATCATTTAATCCGAGATTAGGCCCTATTCTTAGGGGTATTGTCAGCGTTCCTGAATATAAAACCAATGTTCAGATGTTTATTTTTGAGTCAAGAGATAATATTTTTGAAAAAGTGAAGGAAGAGATTAAGAAAACCGTTCCTTTTCCGATAGATGAGCTTTACTGGGATTATCTTGAAGCCTGGGATGAAAAATTGAATAAAACTAAGGTTTTAGTCGTCGCCGTATTAAAGGATATTATTGATGAGCAAATTTATTTCTTGAGATCTTCCGGGGTAGAGCCGGTGGTTTTTGATTTTGAAGCAGCCTCTATCGGAAGAGCCTTCTTACCTGAGAAAATTGGGGCGGGAAAGTCCGGCACTATGATTTTGGACATTGGCGCCCGGGTAACCAACATGAGTATTTTTGACGAGGCAGGATTCATTAATTTATCAGTAGCCATTCCCAGCGCCGGAGATTATCTTATAGATAAGATAGCCGAATATTTTGGCGTTTCCGAAGAGGAAGCAGAAACGATTATGGGTATAAAAGGATTTCGCCAAGAAGACAATGTTATTTTGGAGGTTTTGGAAAAAGGAATGGAAAAAATCGTCGAAGAAACAAAAGAAGCCATTAAACATTATCAAAATAAAACCGGAAATGAAATCAAAAAAATAATATTGTCGGGAGGAACTGCTCTTTTGCCAGAAATAGACAAGTTTTTCCAGAGAAGTTTTCAAGATGTCGAAATAGAAATTGGAGAGCCCCTGAAAAAGATAAAAAGAAGGAGAGGGATTGAGGTAGACAAGGCCATACTTTATGCTAATGCTATAGGTCTCGCCCTGAGGAGTATTCTTAAAGATCCGATAGGAGACGGGATTAATCTTTTGCCTAAGATGATAAAAGATAAAGAGAAAAAAATTTATTGGCAGAGGCACAGGCAGAGGTTGATAATAATCCGAATAATTTTAGTTGCCTTAATTTTAGCCGCGGCGCTGTTAATCTATTTATATATTGACGATTTTTTTAAATTGCCTTAAAATTAAATAATAACCCCCCACCACTTTGCAATAATTTTATACTCAAAAACTAAAATTATAACTAACAGTTAATTATGACAAAGTGGTGGGGGGTAAAGGTCGTTATTCTGTAAAATTATTAAAGTTTTATGACAAAAAACAAAAAAGGGTTTACCCTGATTGAGTTGCTGATTGTTATCGCCATTATTACTATTTTGGCTGCGGCTATTGTTGTCGGTATTAATCCAGCCAGACATTTCAGAGACGCCAGAAACGCTACCAGATGGAGCCAGATGAGTACCTTAGCCACCGCTATCTTTTCTTTCGCCGTAGAAAACGGTGGTGCCTTCCCTGATCCCGCTGTTCCCAGTCCCGATGTTGGTGATATACCCTGTATTGGTGCTACGGGTACGCCGGTTGATATTGGTACAGATCCAACAAAGTGGTGTTATGACGCAGGGACTTCTCCAAAAAATTTATTGGTACCGGATTATATCCATGCTCTTCCTACCCCTCCCTTACCCGGTGAAACATATCAGATTCAATTTTTAGACGATACAAAAGAGGCGATAAAAATCACCTCTTCAGAGACCGAGGCCTCGGCTGTTGTACTTATACAATAAAAAGCTATGCGGCTTAGCAGGTCTGAAATTAATCTGCTCATTGGCGGAGCGATTATTTTGATTTTAGTTTTGGGGGTTGGTTTAGCTGTAAGACCCAGAAATCTTTTCAAGGAAATCAGGAATACAGTAAGGATGGATCATATGCAAGTGCTGATGACTGCGGTTTATTCTTACGCCATGGATAATGATGGTCTTTTTCCGCATTGTATTCCTGAGCTCGGCCAACCGGCAGTGAACATCAATGAGTGCTACGACGAATTAAGACCTTATCTGATGCATCTGGTTTTGGCAGATCCTGATACTAAGTACAGTTATATGATAGAGTATGTCCCTGGAGAAACAGAAAAAAAGATAAGAATTTTTTCTCCCGCTCCCGAAGCTAAAAACCTGGAAATAGTTCGCTAATTTTCCAAAGTGAAGGAGCTAGTGAAGAAGCTCTTAAATTCGTATTCGGGAAGGCCCTGGGGATTATAAAAAGAAATATTCATTTCCACCCCGACCGAATCCACCCTGACCGAATCTTCGGACACTCCCCTGAAAACGATTTTATCTACAACTACTCTGGATGTAGTTAATTCAATATATTCCCCATTTCCTTCTTTTATTCTTAATTTTCCTTCAGAAATATCAAAGATAGTTGGATTTTTAGTTGGATTTTCAAATGAAAGTTCAAGAATGCTTCCTTTTTCTTTGCTTTCCGGTTTAAGGATTGCTGATGCTTCATGTATCGCCCGCCCTATTCTTTGCATTGCGAACCTTCCATTATGGCTAACCTCCTGAACCACATCGTTCCTTACTCCTACCCGGAAGACGTTTGACGAAACAAGACCCAAAGCGGCAATGGCCATTGCCAGAATGGCAATATATATCAAGAATTCAATAATACTTAATCCAGCATTTTTAAAATAGCTTCTTTTATTTGATAAACCACTAAAATTCTTGATTCTTGATTCTTTATTCTTTATTCTTTTAATCATATGAAGATATTTTCTGAAAAGAAAGAAAGAAAATTATTGTTAATTCTTTGTGGTTTGCTCAGCGTTTTTTTAGCAATTACTGTTTGGCAACTATCTTCTATAAAAAAGCAGTATGAAAAGTCTACAGAGCTTATTGTTGCTCCTCCGGAAGAGCCATTAATAAAAATACCAACAGTTCCCTCTGAGCCGGAAAAGGGTTTTAGGATTTTCGGTCCCTATGATTCTTTAGACTTAGCTCTCTTTTCCAGCGACCAGTTGGGCTTTATATATCAGGAGGATAAAAAGTTTTATCTGAATCTCAATGACCAAATATACGGACCCTATGAAAAGGTTGATTCTTTAAGAACGGTGGGTAAAAATTTTGCCTATCGTTATTATGTCAACGAACAAGCTTATCTGATAATTAATGATGTAACTTTTGGTCCCTATCAGGATGTCAGAATGCTTAATTTAACGTTCAAGGCTAATTTTGGCTATGAATATAAAGAAAACGACTTTTGGTACTTTAGGATAGACAGTAAAATTTACGGCCCCTATGAGCAAATCGGTATAGTGATATCTGATACTGACGATTTAATTTTTTCTTACAAACTGGAGGGCAAATGGTATGTAGATTTTACTGAGCGGAAAGAGGGACCCTATGACGACATCGCTTCTTTGACGACTTCTGGGGAAAATTTTGCCTATTTCTATCAGCTTGGTAATGATTGGTATGTTAAGGTAAACGACGAAGATTTTGGTCCCTATGAAAAAGTTGCAGACCTAAGGTTGAGCGCAGAGAACTTCAGCTTCATCTATGAAGAAAATAATCAGTTTTATCTGAAAGTTTACTTAGTTGAGTAATTTCCAATTAAAAGAACTTATCTTTTAATTAGAATCCCTGGGTGATTTGGTATATCGGCAGGATAATAGCGCTAGCGACGAAGGCGACAATCAGGCCAATAAAGATAAGGATGGTCGGCTCCAAAATCACCGGTAATGTTTTGGTTTTTTCACTGATTGATGTGGAAAAAAAGTCGGCCAAATAGCCGAAAGACTCAGTAAAGGCTCCGGTTTCTTCTCCGGTAGTTATCATACTGACATAAATGTTGGGATATAAATCGGGAAAGTTATTGATGGCCAGAGACAAGGGATCCCCTCTGATTACCCTGCCCTTTATGTATTGCAGAGATTTTCTATATCTTCTATTGGTTGTTGAATCGGCGACTATGTCTATTATTTTAGTAATCATCAATCCGCTCTCAAGAAGGGTGCAGAACAGTTGAGAAATAATTGTTAATTGGTAGTCACGAATAAAATCGCCCAGCACGGGCACTTTCAATGTTAGACTATCAATCTTTTCTTTTACTTTTTCAATTCTGCTTATCAGGTAAATGAATATCAAGAAAATAATTATTCCGATAATAAGGTAAAATCCGTAGTTTTGGATAAAATTGGAAATGGCAAGAAGTATTTTTGAAGGAAGCGGGAGTTCAACGTCTAAAGCAGCAAAGATGGGAACTAATCTGGGCAAGACAAAAAGGGTAAGTCCTCCGCCGAGAAATACGGCAAATATAAGAATTATCTTTGGATAAAGGGTTGCCGAGCTTACTTCCGTTTCCAACATTTGTTTTCTTTCAAGCCATTTAGCCAAGTTTTTTAAGTTGTCTTCCAATGTGCCGCTTTCTTCGCCAGCCTTGATAAAAGAGGAGAAGACCTTTTCAAAATTGGGATTATCTTCAAAAACTTCATAGATGGGAGTTCCTTTTTCGGTTCTTTCCCGGGCTTTTTCCAGGACTTCTTTGAGGACGGGCGACCTGGTCCTTTCGGAGAGAACCCGGAAAGATTCGTTGATCGGAGTTCCGCTTCTAATGAGAAGGCTTAAAGTTTTTACAAAATCTTTTTTTTCCCCGGTACTTATTTTTTTAAACAGTGGCATGATGATTTTTAGGTTATCTTAAAATTTTTACCCCCTAAACTTTGGCCACCCTTCTCACCTCCTGTAGGGTGGTGATTCCCATAAGAGCCTTGGTTATTCCGTCCTGAATCATTGTTGTCATACCTTGTTCCACGGCTTTTTTTCTGATGGTATCCATTGACGCTTGCTTGGTAATCAATTCCCGTATTTCTTCGGTAACATCTAAAACTTCAAAAACGCCGGTTCGGTCTTCGTAGCCCGTGTGGTTGCAGAATTTACAACCCTTTCCTTTATAAAACTTTATTTTATTGATATTTTCCTTGCCGGAGATTTTTTTTATGTTTTCGGCAAGCACAGGTTCGCTGTTGACGATATCCAGTTCTTCCTGAGAAAGAAAATATCCTTCTTTGCATTCCTGGCAGATTTTTCTTACCAGTCTTTGGGCTATAATAACATTGACACAGGTGGCTACCAGATGGGCTTTAGCCCCCATTTCTAAAAACCTTGCGAAAGTGGTCGGAGCATCGTTGGCGTGCATGGTAGAAAGGACCAAATGCCCGGTCATAGCTGAGTTAATTGCGATATCCACTGTTTCTTTATCGCGGATTTCGCCTACCATAATGATATTCGGGTCTTGGCGGACAATGGATCTAAGGCCTTTGGGAAAGGTGATATCTTTTATCGGATTAACCTGAATTTGTCTGACTCTTTCAATGCTGTACTCAACCGGATCCTCAATGGTCATAATATTGACATCCGGCTTGTTTATTAATTGGATAAGGGCATAAAGAGTGGTAGTTTTACCGCAGCCGGTAGGTCCAACCGCTAAAATCATGCCATAAGGTTTTTCGGCATGGGTTTTAACTTTTTTAAAATCGCTCTCTAAAAGACCAAGATCCGGCAATTCAAACCTTCTCCCTCTTTGCATGAGAATTCTGATAACCACATTCTCTCCTTCAGTTGTTGGCATAATAGAAACGCGAAAGTCAATTTTTGCTCCCCTAATCTCCTGTTCAAAGCGACCGTCCTGAGCACGAGCTCTTTCATCGGTTCTTAATCTAGATAGAATTTTAATGCGGGAAACCACTCTTATGTGAAATTCTTTGGGAAATTCTACTACTTTGTAGAGAGTTCCACCCATTCTGTACCTGACAATGCTGATTCTCGACAGTGGTTCAATATGGATGTCGGAGGCCAGGGTGGTGTATCCATAATCAATAAGTAAATCCACCAGCATGACAATATTTTCCTCGCTTTTTTTCGGGTCTTTTTTCAATCCTTCTATTAATTTTTCTACCTCTTTTGTTATATCCCCCTTGTATTTTTTTAAAGCCTGGTCTATGTCAAAATCGGTGGCATAAAAAGCCCTGATTTGTTTGCCGGTCTTTTTTTTCAGTAAGTTTAAAAAAGTATAATTTCCCGGGTCGGTGGTGGCAATTTTGAGAACGCCTTCTTCTTCAGCAAAAACAATCGCCCTTTGGGTTTGAGCAACCGATTCGGGGATGAAAGCTAACAATTGGGGAGTTATTTCGTCTACAATTGCCCTTTTGAGTTTGATGAAAGGGTAACCGGCGGCTTTGGCGATTAGTTTTCCCATCTCCTCGTCTTTAATTAGACCTCTCTCTATCAGCATCTTATCCAGAGGCTGTCCCGCCTCTTTGGCGAGCGTTTTAACCATCTCAAAATCCACTTTTTCAATAAGGCCGGAATCTACCAAAATTTTTTCTAATTCTTTCTCTGAAATTAACATATAAGAATAAGTCCGCTTTTATAGTATTATACAACAGTTTAAATCAATTACAAACTATTATTATAATTATAGTGAAAAATTCATATAGGTGCAAATTCTTTAGAGTTGGACAAAGAAAAAACGCGAAGTATAATAAAAAGGACGTTTTTTATTCTGGCTTGCCCGAAAGCTTCTAACGGGGTAAAATATTACTATGTTCAGAAAGCTGATTTTCTTCTTTCTTATTTTATTTTTTATTTTGGGAGGCTTTAATTTATCTTTTGCTCAAACTGAAAAGGTTGAGATCCATTTTTTCTATAGCGCGATTTGCCCCCATTGCGCCGAGGAAGAAGAATTTTTACAGACACTAAAGGAGAAATATCCGGAGATTGAGATAAAAGAATACGAAGTATTTTACCATGTAGAAAATCAGAAGATCTTAAATGATTTTTATGAAAAATATACAACTTGACTAACTCTATATTGGCAGCCATTTTTATCCCTGCTAAAATTATAGTTAATAACAAAACTTATGTTCATCGAATCTCCTTCTTTTTCGCCACGATTTTCAAGTCCTTTCGGGGCTTGATCTTTTGGCTGTGAGTGGAAATTATGCTAAAATACAAATATGAGAAAACTCCCTTATTTTTTAAAGAGATACTTTTGGGATGTTGATTTTTCTAAATTACAGAAAAATTCTTATCCTCAATTCATTATTGAGAGGATTTTGGAATATGGGGACGAAAAGGCGGTGGAGTGGCTATTTCAGCATTTTACCAACTCAGAAATAAGGCACACACTTAGAAAAAGACGGGGTATTTCTCTCCTGAGCGCAAACTACTGGAGCTTAATTTTGAAGGTTTCCAAAAACCAAATTCCATGTTTGCAGAAACAATCTCAAAAAAAACTGCAAGAAACTTGGCCTTATTAGGAAAAACAAGAATACTAAAAAACGCCTATCTGGCTGGGGGTACTGCTTTAGCTTTACAGATTGGCCATCGTGTTTCTTACGACCTTAATTTTTTTACTGGAAAAAATTTCAAGCCCCAAATTTTTTTAAAAAAGATTAATCAAATTAAATTCTATCATCATGAGCGAATCGGAAAGGGGACAATCCTCGGGAGATTGGATGATATTAGGTTTAGTTTATTTTATTATCCCTACCCACTTTTACAAAAAACAATTGAATTTGAGGAAACCGGTATTAATTTGGCCAGTATTGCCGATATCGCTGCTATGAAATAGCCGCTATCAGCGAACGAGGCACTAAAAGAGATTTTATCGATTTATATTTTATTCTGCAAAGCATCTCCCTCGATAAAATCTTGCAGCTTTATGATAAGAAATATAAAGAATTAACTTCCAATTTATTCCACATTAAAAAAAAGCTTAGTTTATTTCACCGATGCCGAAGGAGACCCGATGCCAAAAATGATAATGGCCATTTCCTGGCAAGAGGTAAAAAGATTTTTTAGAAAAGAAGCCTTAAAATTGTAATATAATAAGCCGATTACTAGCTGACAGACTTCTTTGTTATAATAAAATAATAAACAAAAATAGGTAAAGAGAGTTCAATAAATTTTATAAAATTCGAAAAATGACTAAAAAACTAAAAATTGTTCTGTTTTTTTTCACTGTTTGCCTGGTAGGGGCAGGGGTTATCTATTTTTCTAATACTCGGAAAGGAAACGAGATTCCGCCTCAAACTGTTCAAGACCTGAAGCTTCTTACTTCTCACTCTCATCCTCAAGCCGGAGAAGATTGGGTTGTTTCCTTTGAGACCAAAGGCGTTGCTGATTTAACCATTAGCCCAACCGATCCAGATAGCATTGGCGATTTGGATTTTATTTCTTTAACCTGTAATAGCAAAGAAAAAGCGGAGAACGGTTCTCCACAGATTTTAGCAGGAGATGTTATCTCTTATTCTAACTGGAGTTGTGATGGCGTAGGAACTGTTACTCACTTAGTCAATATTGCCAGAAAACATACTCTTGAATTTCAGTTCGGCAACAAGGTGGCTTATACCTATAATAATCCTGATTCGGTAACTGATACTTTTAGTGATGAAAGTAAGATTGCCTCAAAATCAAATATCACTGTTAGTGGTGGCCAGGTAAAATTATCCACCTGCAAAAACAATGGAACGGCCTGTTCTGGAGCCGGAGAATGCTGCTCCGGATATTGTGTTGACGGCTACTGTTGCAACAGTGCTTGTAATGACCAACCAGCCTGCCAAACCTGCGGAACTTATTCTTCTAATGGAGCCGGCACTTGCGGTTATGTCAATTCAAGTTCCCAAGATCCTCGCGGTCAATGTCCCGGCTTGTTTGGGACTTGCGCCTCTAATAATTGCAGCGGTTCTGGTTATTCCTGCGGATATTTAGCTGCCGGTCAGCAAAGCTGCGATACCTGTAAATATTGTACTGGCTCAAGTTATGATTGTAGCAACGCAACAGCGGATTGGAATGCTGGTACATACGGTTGCGTGGGATCGAATAAGAGGTGCTTTAGCGGGGATTGCATAACCTGTAGCGGATGGATGA
>Ga0172362_10003699_pt1 | contig 13218 bp, 7 predicted proteins | sample LakKivs1_kivu2a2_FD_114534 | JGI IMG/M metagenome (GOLD analysis project Ga0172362, IMG submission 114534) | Sediment microbial communities from Lake Kivu, Rwanda - Sediment s1_kivu2a2 | ecosystem: Environmental > Aquatic > Freshwater > Lake > Sediment | place: Rwanda: Western Province, Lake...
TAGAACTACTGAGCTACAGCGAGGTAGAGAGGGTATCGGGGTATGTAGGGAACTTCCAGGTGCAGGTGCGCAAGAAGGCACGCTATGTCAATGAGGACCTCTGTACCGGCTGCGGCCTGTGCGTCCAGAACTGCCCCGTCGAAGTGCCCAGTGAATTCGACGAAGGCCTGAGCAAGCGCCATGCCATTTACCGACCCTTCGCTCAGGCGGTGCCCACTGCCTTTGTGATTGACAAGAAAATGGCCCCGTGCAAGGCGGCCTGTCCGGCTCATGTGGGCGCGCCGGGGTATGTGATCCTGACCAGCCGAGGCAAGTTCCTCGAGGCACTGCAAGTCATCAAAGAGAAACTCCCCTTCCCATCCATCTGTGGGCGGGTATGCCACCGCCCCTGCGAGAAAGCCTGCACACGAACCAAGATAGATGATCCCGTCGGCATTGCGTACATCAAGCGCTTCGTCGGCGACCTCGAATTGAGGGTCCCCGCCCGCCAGGTGCCCCCCGTCAAGACCCGAGAGGAGAAGGTGGCCATCGTCGGCGGGGGGCCAGCCGGGCTGACCGCGGCCCACGACCTGGCCATGATGGGCTATCATGTTACGGTCTTTGAGGCCGCGCCGGTTCTCGGAGGGATGATGCGCTTTGGCATCCCCGCCTTCCGGCTATCCCGGGAAATCCTCGATCGCGAGATCTATGATATCATCGAGCTAGGGATAGGCGTGTGGCGTAACGTCACCATCGGTCGAGACCTGACTCTGGAAGACCTCTACACACGCGGATACAAAGCCATCTTCCTGGCCATCGGCGCCCAGAAGGGTCGCGCTCTGGGCGTCCCTGGCGAAGACCTACAAGGCGTCACGCAAGCCATCAATTTCCTGCGAGACATGAACCTTGGCAAGAAGGTCCAGTTGGGGGAGAAAGTGGTGGTGGTTGGCGGAGGGAACGCCGCCCTGGATACTGCCCGTTCCGCCCTGCGCATGGGGGCCAAAGAGGTCACGATCATCTATCGCCGCGCGCGGGCCGAGATGCCAGCAGAACCCAAATGGGAGATTGACGAGACGGAGCGCGAAGGGGTCAAAGTGATCGAATTCATCACCCCGATCAGGTTCCTGGGCAAAGAGGGCAAACTCACGGCGATGGAGTGTGTGCGCATGGAGCCAGGCCCGCCCGACAAGAGCGGGCGGCGGCGGCCTATTCCTGTGCCCGGTTCCGAGTTCGTGATAGAGGTGGATAGCGTGCTCCTAGCCATCGGTCAGGAGGTGGACATGTCCCTCCTCGCCAAGGGCACGAACCTGGAATTGACCCCTTGGGGCACGGTAAAGGCGGATCCCATTACCCTGGCCACCAGCGTGGAGGGCATCTTCTGCGGCGGAGATGCCGTCGTTGGTGGCGGAACGGTCATCGAGGCCGTTGCTGCCGGCAAGGAGGCGGCCATCTCCATTGATCGCTATATCAGGGGCGAAGACCTGCAGATTGGCCGAGGCGAAGAGGAGCAGCCGGTGGAGCTGCCCCTAGAGGGCATCGAGGCCAAGGGCAGAGTGCCCATGCGCTTCTTGCCCATTGAGGAGAGGGTGAACAACTTCCGCGAGGTCGAGCTGGGCTATACCGAGGAGATGGCCGTCGAGGAGGCCAAGCGTTGTCTGAGCTGTGGCGTTTGCACAGAGTGCCGGGAATGCGTGGCCCTTTGCGAAAGGCAGGCAATTGACCACACGATGAAGGATCAATATATCAACCTGGATGTGGGGACCATCGTCCTGGCCACGGGCTACAAGGCTTACGATCCCTCTCAAGCCCCCAAGTATGGCCTGGGCCTTTATGACAACGTCGTGACTGGCCTTGAATTCGAGCGGATGGTCCACAGTAGTGGCCCGATGAATGGGCGGATTTTGCTCAAGGACGGCAGGCCGCCTGAGAGTGTAGCTATTCTCCATTGTGTGGGCAGCAGGGATGAGAATGGGCATAGCTATTGCTCTCGCGTTTGTTGCATGTACTCCATGAAGCTGGCTCATCTGGTCCGAGAGAACATCCATGCCCAAGTCTACGAGGTTTACAGGGATCTGAGGGCCTTTGGCAAAGGGTACGAGGAGTTTTACAACCACGTGAAAGAAGAGGGAGTGAGCTTTATTCATGGCGAGGTGACCAACGTTGCGCGCGAGGACGGCAAGCTGGTGGTTCACTGCGAGAACACCTTCGCCGGTCAGCCCAAGCGCATCGCCGTAGATATGGTCATCTTGGGTGTGGGGATGGAGCCTCAGATGGATGCGAGCGAGGTGGCCGCCCGCTTTGGCATTAATCGCAGCGAAGACGGCTTCTTCCGCGAGAAGCATCCCAAGCTGGCCCCCGTGGAGACGGCTTCGGATGGGGTGTTCATCGCCGGAGCCTGCCAGGGGCCGAAGGATATCCCCGACACCGTGGCCCAGGCCGGGTCAGCCGCGGCCGCCGCGTTGAGCTTAATAGATCAGGGGAAAGTGGCCATCGAGCCTTTTGTGCCCGAGGTCCTAGAGATGCGCTGCGTGGGCTGCGGCCTTTGCGTCGAAGTTTGCCCCTTCCGGGCCATCGAGCTCGTCGAACGGCGGCCCTTCCAGGCCAAGGCCCAGATCAACGATGTGCTCTGTAAAGGCTGTGGGCTCTGTGTGGCCGCCTGCAGGGGCAAGGCCATCTCGCTGCGGGGCTACGATGACCGCCAGTTGTTGGCCGAGATGGAGGGGCTATTGAAAGTGGCTTTGTAACCCCTTGGTCCATCGGCAGGTTGAACACCGTTTCAAAACGGAGGGCTCTCATCATGGCAGCGGAATTTGAACCTCAGATCGTCGGGTTTCTCTGTCGGTGGTGCAGCTATCCGGGCGCAGATTTGGCAGGCACCAGCCGCATCCATTACTCGCCCTCACTGCGCATCATTCGCGTGCCCTGCTCGGGCCGGGCTGATCCCCTGCTCGTCCTGAAAGCTTTTCAGGATGGGGCCGATGGAGTCATGGTCTTGGGCTGCCATCCTGCCGACTGTCACTATGTGGAGGGCAACTATCATGCCCGGCGTCGCTATGCCCTGATGCACCGCCTCCTGGAATACATGGGCATCGAGAAGGACAGACTGCTCGTCGAGTGGGTTTCCGCCGCCGAGGGGGGCCGCTTCGCCCAGATGACGACAGAGTTCACCAACCAGGTGAAGGAGCTCGGGCCGCGAGGAGGGATTTAAGTTGATCGAGCAGATTAGAGACAAGGCGCGAGAGCTGCTGGAGGGTAAGCAGGTAAGCTGCTTCATCGGTTATGAACAGGGGACGAGGGGCAAAGCCCGCCCGGCCTTCATCTACGCTCCTCAAGAGGTGGAGCGCCTGGTCTGGGACGAGGGCTGCGCCCACAACCTGACCACCTATCTGCACCAGTTCAAGAATCCCGTGAAGCGGGGGGAGCCTCCTCCGCGAGTGGGGATAATGGTCAAACCTTGCGACGCGCGCTCTCTCAATGTCCTCTTTCACGAAAAGCAACTAGATCGGGCCAGAGTTTATATCGTCGGCCTGACCTGTGGGGGGATGAAGGATGACGGCCAACTTCTGGCGCGCTGCCAACGCTGTTCGGAGCGGGTGCCGGTGGTCTATGACTTGTTGGTGGGCGAGAAACCCGGCACAGTCGGGCAGGAAGACTATGCCGATGTAGCCGAGATGGAAGGGATGTCGCCGAGGGAGAGGCTGGCCTTCTGGGCGCGCGAATTCGAGCGCTGTATCCGCTGTTATGCCTGCCGCCAGGCCTGTCCGGCTTGTTACTGCTTTGAGTGTGTGGCCGAGCAGCTTGATCCTCCTTGGATGGGTATCGCCATTGATTTGCCGCAGAAACAGTTTTTCCATGTGATGCGCGCTTATCATCTGGCGGGGCGCTGTGCGGGGTGTAACGCCTGCGAGGAGGCCTGCCCCATGGAGATCCCCCTGAGCCTCCTCAATCGCAAGATAGCCAAGGAGGTAGAGGCCCTCTTCGGCTACAAGACGGGACAAGATGCGATAACTCCACCGCCCCTGGCCACCTTCAAGAAAGAAGAAGAGGTGCCTTTGTGAGGGGAACGGGAGGTTAGGAGGGAGAACGATGGGTGATTTTGCAGGCAAAATCAAAGTGATGGCCAGAGATCAGCTGTTGGCCTGGCTGGATGATCTGGCTGGGCGCTCCACGCTCATCGGCCCCAAGCCCGTGGGGGAAAAGATACTCTACAAGCCCGTGCGCCATAGCGCAGAGATCGCCCTGGACTTTACCAAGACGGACCTCTCGGCCAAAGAATACTTTCTGCCCCCCACCGAGACCATTCTCTCCATGAAGAGGGAAAAGAAGGGCTTTAGCGTGGAAGAACCCTCACTGGATGGAGAGCAGGTTCTCTTCGGATTGCGCCCCTGCGATGCGAGGGCTTTGCGCGTCATGGACGCGCTTTTCCTCGATAAGGAGCCGGCCGACCCCTACTATGCCGAGAGGCGAGGGAAGACAACCCTCATCGGCCTGGCCTGTCGGGAGATGGGCGAGCAGTGCTTTTGCACCAGCCTGGGCCTGGCTCCCGACGAAGCGAACGATGTGGACCTGATGCTTACCGAGATCGAGGGGGGATACGCCGTCCAGGTGGTCACGGATAAAGGGAAGGCCCTTTTGGGTGCTGTGGCCCTACAGGAAGTAGAGGGCGTCCCGCCCAAGCCGATCGTTCACCAGGAGAAAGTGCCCATCCTGGAAGCGGGGAAATGGCCCGAGCACTTTGACGCCCCTTATTGGGCCCGCTTGAGCGACCGCTGCTTGAGCTGCCGCCTTTGCACCTATGTCTGTCCCACCTGTCGTTGTTTTGACATTCGCGATGCCGAGGTATCGGATAAAGGGATCGAGCGCTTGCGGGCCTGGGATAGCTGCATGGCCGAGGGCTACCGCCGCATTGCCGGCGGGCACAACCCCCGTCCCACCAAGGCGGAGCGCCTGCGCAACCGCTTTTACTGCAAATTCTGTTATTACCCCCAGGATTTCGGACCTATTGCCTGCGTGGGATGTGGTCGCTGTATCGCCCAATGTCCGGTTAATGTGGACGCCGTAGAGGTACTCGAAGGGCTGGCAGCGCTATGAGCGAAGGGAGGACGGCCTTGGCGATGAATCCATATCGTCCATCTCTGGGGACTTTGGTGGGAATAAGGGACCTAGCTACTGACATCAGGCTGTTCCAGGTGGCACTCGACGACCGCCAGGAAGGTAAGGGTGGATTCCAAACCCACCCCGCCTATCGCCCCGGGCAGTTCGCTTTCGTGTCCGCCTTTGGCGTGGGGGAAGCGCCCTTCTGCCTGACGTCTACGACGCGCCGAGGCCAGGCGCTGGAGTTTGCCGTGAACAAGATAGGTACCGTCACGGAAGCTCTACACCGTCTGGGAGAGGGCGATGTGGTGGGCGTTCGGGGGCCCTTTGGCAATTGGTTCCCCCTGGAGGACATGCGCGGCCAGGATGTCATCCTGCTGGGTGGAGGCATAGGGGGAGCGCCCTTGCGTCCGGTCATTCACACGATCCTGGATAACCGCGCCGATTACGGCAAGCTGACTATCCTGTGGGCAGCCCGTTTGCCTTCTCTCTTGATCTTCAAAGGGGAGTTCGATAGTTGGCGGGCAGCACCGGGTACCGAGCTACACCTCACCGTGGATCAGGGCGACGAAACCTGGAAGGGCAATGTGGGGCTGATCACCCAGCTTTTGGAGAAGGTCGCCCCCTCTCCGGAGAATGCCATGACCATCACCTGTGGCCCACCGGTCATGATCAAATTCGTCATGCTCACCCTGGCCAAGCTCGGCTTTGCTCCCGAGCAGATGATCATGACCCTGGAGGCCAAGATGAAGTGCGGGATGGGCAAATGTGGCCGCTGCAACTTGGGGGAGAAGTATGTCTGTACAGACGGCCCCGTCTTCAGCTATGCCAAGGTGCGCAACTTCCTGGAGAGCTACTGATTTCGCCGGAGGGCTGCCCGAAAGGAGCGAGGATTCACCTATGAGCGAGAAGGGCTTTGAACCCAAGATCGTCGGCTTCCTGTGTCGGTGGTGCAGCTCTACCCCGGAGCTGACCTGGCCGGGACCAGTCGCCTCAAATACCCACCTAACGTCATACCCATCCGAGTGATGGGCTCGGGGCGGGTGGACCCGTCCTTCGTGCTCAAAGCGCTGGCCGACGGCGCTGACGGCGTCCTCATTGCTGGCTGCCATCCTCCAGCAGATTGCCACTACCAGAGCGGAACATCAAGACCATGCGGCGCTATCCCTTGAGCAGGTAAGACGAAACGAGGCTTGCTTTGCCCGCCGTCTTGTTGTAGAGTAAGGGGCAAAGTAAGAGGCGAGGCGGGCGGCACACATCGCATAGCGGGCGAAGGATCGGCCGATCATGTACCAGCTACAGAAAGCCGAGATTGTTTTGTGGGTCTCTGTGCTCGTGGTGGTTATCTTGTGGACTGCGATGCCGCTGGCAAGCAGCTCACCTCTCTCTCCGGCTGTGCATTCGACCATTGGCGACCAGCCTGCGGCTACCGCGGATGCCACCACCCCCATCTTGTTCTTCTCCGACCTCACCAGCGGCCCCAGATCGGGCAATAGCGACACTTCGGCTGGTCGCAGCGGGCTGGATGGGGCCATCGTCACCCTCTGGGGGCGTAACCTGGGGAGTGTGCGGGGAGACAGCCAAGTCTACGCCAACGGTGCGGAGGCGGCCTCATACTACTCCTGGGGAAACGCCACCGCCCCCGCTGACCTCTACACTTATCACCAGATGCAGATGATCTCCTTCCAGGTCAGCCACCTTGCCCGGGATGGCCCGGGTTCGATTTATGTCGTGGTAAATGGCAGACAATCCAACTCCCTGCCCTTCACTGTGCGCGCCGGGAATATCTACTTTGCGAAAGCCACAGGTCACGACGACACGGGCGACGGCAGTTGGGGCAACCCCTGGCGGACGATCCCCAAAGCAGCAGCCAGCCTCGCTCCTGGTGATATTGCCTATATCGGCAACGGCGTGGACCAGACTGCCGAGACCGAGTACAGCGCCGCCGTCAACCTGGGCAGCGATGGGACAGACGACAACCCCCAAGCCCTGGTCGTTTATCCTGGGGCGACTTCCCGCGTAGGCAATGCCGCCATCGAGCGCGCTTTTGGGGTGTGGAACACGGATACTGGCAGTTACTCCGTTCATTGGGTTCTCGCCAAGTTCACGATAACCACCGCCCAAACCGGCGTCTATGCCCAGAGCGGCTTCCGCGTGGTGGGCAATTACATCACGGCTCCGAATGGTGACGGTCTGGACGGGGCCATCGGGGGCATTGGCAACGCCATCTACGTCCTGGGCAACGAGTTCGAAGACGTCGGCGCGGCGGATTGCTCCAAGCTCTATCATTGCATCTACATCTCCGGCGTCAGGCAGGATTCCGCTCCCCGGGCGCCGACCGAATCCAACCGCGAAGTGGCCTGGAACTATATCCACGAAGGCAAATCAAACCGGGCCATCAATATCTACAGCGAGCAAGCATATTCCGCTTATATCCAACAGCATCGCGTTCACGACAATGTGATCGTCAACCAGCGCGGCGACGGCATTATGCTCGGCTACTATGTCACCGGCGATAATTGGGTTTACAACAACCTGGTTGTCAATGCCGGGCTGGGGCCAGAATGGTGGGATGATCCCTCCTGTCATACTGGTTTGCGCATCAACACCGGCCACGAGGCCGTCTCGCAAACGGCAGTGTATATCTACAATAACACCTTGTATGGCAACGGCTGGTCGGAGGCGGCGTGGCCAGAAGAAACCGGCAGCGTGCTGGTTGATCCGGGGGCGCTGAGCCGCTTTACGCGGGTATACCTCAGCAACAACATCATCTACTCCACCGGGGAGCCATACCTGGCGGGGGAATCAGCCTCGCTGCCAGCAGGAGACTATCGCAATTGCTGGTACGGAAAGGGCAGCCCCCCGACGTGGGATACCACGGCGATTAACAGTGACCCCCGCTTCGTGGGCCCCAGTGTGTTCAACTTCCAGTTGCAGAATGACAGCCCATGTATAGACGTGGGCAAAGATGTCTCTGCGGTGGTGGCCAGGGATATCCTCGGCGTGCCGCGACCACAGGGTTTGGCCTTGGACATCGGGGCATACGAATATATCACGGGAACGGTGGTGCTTTCGCAAACGATGTACCTGCCGCTGATGATCCATTAACAACGATTCGATCCCGCCGATGGCGGCCCGGGCAAGAGATCGTGTGGACGTTTTGGACAAGCGATGCTTGAGGAGGAAAACGCCCGCAAAGCCTGGCTGAAGGACACCCGTCAGTTGCTATGGGATGGTCAGGTGAGTGCCGTGATCTGCGCCTGTATAGATGCCTCTTTGCTTTCCCCAGCGGTTCCAGCTAACATACACCTCAGAAGGCCGCCTCAGAGACCCTGCACAGTACATGCCAACTGTAAGGAGAAGGAAATGCTACCTAAGGAGCGTTTCTTGCGCGCTTTGCGCCTGCAACCCACAGATAGAGTGCCGCTGTTCGATTTCCTCTTCCAAAAGCCGCTGTATCAGGCCCTCATCGGCCATGCCCCGGAGAGCTATAATGCCGCCGATGCCATGGCCTGCACCTATGCTCTTGGCCTGGATGCGGTCTGGATTCCCTTTGGGGCTTTTGCGGGCTGGCAACCCCCGCGCCTGGCCGCGAACGTCTACAAGGACGAGTGGGGCACAACCTTCCAGTCCAACGAGTCCGCCTGGCCCATTGACGCGCCGATCGCCTATCCCCTGCACACGCGGCAGGACCTGGCCTGCTACACCCCGCCAGACCCCAGGCTTCCTGGGCGGCTTGACGAGATCCATACGGCTCTAGCAATCAATGCCGCCGTAGGAGACAAAGCGGTCGCCATCCTGGGGGGCGTGGGCGGGCCTTTCACCCAATCCTGGATGCTCACGGGCTATGAGAACATTGCCCTCAATGTCTACGACGATCCTGGCTTTCTCAAGGATCTGGCCGCGCTCAACAACCAGTTCGCCATCCCGGCAGTCGAGGCGTTGGCTGAGGCCGGCGTGGACGGGATTATCATCAGCGAAGACCTGGGGGATAGCACACGCGAGTTTCTGCAGCTGAAGCACTTTCGCGAGATCTATCTGCCCTACATCGCCGAGATCGCCGCACATATCCAGCGATACAAGCTGCCAGCGATCCTGCACAGTTGCGGCCACATCACCAACTATCTGGACGACCTTGTTGCCCTGGGGCTGAGCGCAGTTCATCCTCTGCAGCGTACTGCGGGGATGGACCTGGCCACGGTGAAGCGACGCTACGGCGACCGGATTTGCATCATTGGCAACATTGACTCCTCGCGCACTCTGCCCTATGGCTCGAAAGAGGAAATCGCGGCCGAGGTGCGCGAGGCACTACGAATCGGGATGCCGGGCGGGGGCTATGTGCTGGCCTCGGACCATTCTTTGCACGACGGCATCTCGGTAGCCAATATCCTCACCATGTTCGGCGCGGCGCGCCAAGAGGGCGTTTACCGCTGAGGCGTAGCCGAGTTGCCTACTTGTTGTCCTTCTGCTCCAGGATCGCTCGCACTGCTACCTGGTCCTCGGTGGTCAGCTTCCATTCGGCTGCGCGCGCATTGGACGCAATATGCTCCACTTTGCTCACCCCAGCGATGACGGACGAGACCATCGGCTCTGCCAGCAGCCAAGCAATTGCCAGCTCCAGGAGGTTGTGCCCCTGCTCAGCAGCAAAGCTACTGAGCTTGTCCAGGATGGCAAAGTTGGCAGGGGTGGCATAGCGATCATGATAACTCCGTGCCCAAGGATAGGCCGCCACTCGCGTATCGGCCGGCGCCTCTGCGCCGGGCTTGTAGCGGCCCGTCAGGAGCCCACCAGCCAAGGGGAAGTAAGGCAGTATGCCGATCCTGAAAGCGCGACAGTACGACACAAGCTCCCGCTCTACCTCGCGCTCCAGTAGGTGATAATGCGGCTGAATAGTGACAAAGCGCTCCCAGCCATAGTATTCTGCGAGGTCGTTACAGCGGCAAATTTGCCATGCCGCATAGTTCGAAGCGCCGATATAGCGCACCTTGCCGCTGCGCACCATCTCATCGAGCGTGCGCATAGTCTCCTCGAGCGGCGTAGTGGGGTCAAAGGCGTGGACCTGGTACAAGTCCACGTGATCTGTGCGCAGGCGGCGCAGGCTGGCCTCAAGCGCGTTCATTAGATGATAACGTGAGGCACCCTGATCGTTCGGCCCCTTTCCCATGGGTGAGCGCCCTTTGGTCGCAATGACCATCTCCAAGCGATACCCTTGCAGGGCATCTCCCAGATACTCTTCTGAGAGGCCACCACTATAGATATCTGCGGTGTCAATGAAGTTAACGCCGTTGTCCAGAGCTGCACGAATGATGCGTTTGACCGTGGGCCTATCCACTCGAAGCCCAAACTGGTCCGCTCCGATCCCCACCTCTGACACCTTGACACCCGAACTCCCAAGATTGCGATAGCTCATCGCTCGCCTCCCAATATAGTATGTAATAGGGGCGTGTTATCGTCACGACTTCCGAAGCGAGGGCAAGTAGATTCGTGGGTTAACCCTCGTGCGCACCTCTTTGCTGAACGTGTCCTGTCCGGCATGGAACTCGACCGTGGCCACGACGTCATTGCCAGACGGGATGTCGGAGCGTATGCGCACTTGCAGTGTAGCGCCGAACCAGTCGCCTGCTACCAAGGTTCCTGACCATCTCAACGCGCCACCTGCAAAGCTCCCGCCAGTGTGGGAGACATAGTCGGTCCCCGCCGGAAGCGGCAAGGCAAAGCTCATGGCAATGGCATTCGCGCCGGTGTTGAAGACCAGGACCTGGTAGTTGAGCACCTGCCCGACGTTGGCTATTGACGCATCACAGGTCAGAGTGGAGCTACCACCTTCAACGATGAGCACATCGGCATGCGCCACGGCCTTGTGGCCAAGGGAGTCCGTCACCTCCACAGCCACCGGCACCCGTCCCCGGCTGGAGAAGAAGAAGGTCGCCTCGGGGCTCTGGCCGACCACCGTCTGAGCATCATCCCCTTCGCCGATCCGCCAGCGATACGAGGTGATAGTGGCGGTCACAGAGGACCGCGCCTGACATGAAAGATGGATGGGGTCATTAACGGAGCCTATCACATCATCCAAAGTCACCTCGACCTCGTCCATCAGCCAATCCAGCGTGCGTTTGAGAAGCTGCGCGCGACTTGTGCGGCCGGCGTTGTCGTTGATCCCCTCGAATCCGAAGGAGTAATAGACCGACCGATACGGGACCGACACGGCTTCACTATCGAGGGTTGGCTCATCGCTTTTGGCCACTGCCATAAAGCCTGAACCGATGGGGAGTGCTTCCAGGGCCACCAGTATTGGCTGCACCCAGACGACATCCGAACCATCAGGCAGCCCGCCTGGAGCGATCTCATCAATTGACCTCTGATTATGTGCCCCGCTTCCCACTGGGCCGAGGTCCAACGTCATGCCGCTCAGGAATGTGCCTGGCAGGCCCACTGCCCCAGCCCGCTGCGACGGCGGCTGCGGAGCCACGCTCGCTGGACCGAACAGGCTCCCCTGCAGCCAGTGAGCGCCCAAGTAGTAATGGTAGAAAGCCGCGCGTCCCCAGTTAGGGTCAGGATCAGAGTTCACATCACTGGCCTCGGCCAGGTTCTGCCCCCAGGCTGCGAGGCTTCCGCCCGCATCGAGATAGCTGGCCAGGATTTGCATGTCCAGAAGCGTGAGGGGCGTAGAGATAGCGTAATAGCCATCCGGGTGTACGTTGTCTCCCGTCACCCAGATGAGGCTCCGAAATCGCTGCAAATAGTCCAGGCTCGGTATCGTCTGGGCATTGCCGAAGCGCGTGTCCGCATCCCAGACCTCATATGAAAGTCCCAGGCTTGCCAGAGTTCTGGTGACATGCCCGGCATAGTCCACATAGCTCTCAAATTGGGAAAAGTCGTTATCAATCACCAGGACGTCGCCCGATTTGGCACTTGGGTCACTATGAGCCCAGATCGGGATGTGCAGCTCATCTGAGCCGTTCTGGAGGCGTAGCTCTGCCCAGGTATCTTCCGCCGAGCCAGTGGTCAGAGCTCTGATGCCGACCTCGAAAGTCACAACGCGCCCTGGGCTGGTAACCACCTGGGTAGGTATCGTGACCGAGATTGCCGGACTGCATTGAGCCGACAGCAGCCAGGTCTGTGTCCCGCCTTCGCTCCTAAGGTCTGTCACCCTCACTTCCGCCGTCAGCCGCTCTCCCCACAGGACATGTGGGAATGCAAGGCTCGGCGGCGAGAAGGCCAATCGAGCCTTGGCCGCAGCGGCCACATCAATCAGGCCGCCGCCACGGTCCAGAACGTGCGCGGTCGTGAGCGGCTCGTCAGTCACCAACTCCGAGGCGCGAGCGGTGGCAATGAGCGCAGCTTTGATGGTGTCATGATTCCAGGATGGGTGTGCCTGGAGCAGCAATGCGGCCGCTCCGGCTACGTGAGCACAGGCCATGCTGCTCCCGCTCAACTGAGCGTATGTTGTGGCCGCGCTTCCGCGCTCGTGATAGGCTGAGAGTACTTGAACGCCAGGGGCCACCACATCGGGCTTGAGATAGCGGCCGAAAGCTGGCCCCCGCCCACTGCTCGGTTGGACGATGTTCGCCTGCGCCGAGACAATGCGTCCATTAGGGTCAAGCTGTAGCTTTGCCGATGGATGGTCCCGCAGCCAGTCCAACAAAGCCTCGCCGGAGGATTGGGTGACCATCACAACGGGGATGATGATCTCCCCGGGGTTGCAGTGCTCCCCACCACAGCCGAAAGGGAATAGCTCATCATCCGTATTATAGATGAGAGCCACACGGGCGCCTGCCTGCTGTGCATAGTACGCTTTATCGGCAAAGTTGCACTCCCCACGAGAGATGAGTGCGATCTTGCCAGTAAGTGCGCCGGACGTTAGAGGGTTGCAAGCCAGGGAGCTATCGCTCGGATCGGCATCATTCACGTCCAGGTACGACAAGGGGCCCACCCGGTGCTCGATGCTGCCGCCAAACAGGGCACGTGCAAAGGGCAGATTCTGAAGCTGGGCATCCACCGGTTGTGGCCCCGTTACGTCGAGCAAATCTGAGGCTATGACCTTGTCCTTGCTAACTGCACCAACCGTTATGACCCGCTCTATCCCTCCTGGCACGCGGCTGGCCGAACCGTAGCCCGGACCATCATTCCCTGCTGGGGCGACGA
>Ga0172362_10003702_pt1 | contig 13212 bp, 6 predicted proteins | sample LakKivs1_kivu2a2_FD_114534 | JGI IMG/M metagenome (GOLD analysis project Ga0172362, IMG submission 114534) | Sediment microbial communities from Lake Kivu, Rwanda - Sediment s1_kivu2a2 | ecosystem: Environmental > Aquatic > Freshwater > Lake > Sediment | place: Rwanda: Western Province, Lake...
ATAAATACGAAATAGAAATAACACAAAAATAATTAACCGATTTGGGGAGTGCACAAAATTGAGTATCGATAATTTATTAAAAAAAATGAAAACACCTTTTGATTTACACGAGGTTGATCTTTTTTCAGCAACAGACAAACAACTAAAAGAAATCAGCGACAAAATGGGACTAGCTTTGTCAACAGACGAAATGAAAAGAATAAGGGATTATTTCAAAAACAAAAAACGATTACCAACTGAGGTTGAGCTACAGGCTTTAGGCCAGGCATGGTCAGAACACTGCTGCTACAAATCATCAAAAATACCACTAAAAAAATACATCTACGTGGTAAAAGAAAACAAAATAGTTGCACGTGAAGACGCAGGTGTTATAAAATTCGATGATAAACACCATTACTGTGTAAAACTAGAATCACACAACCACCCATCAGCAATAGAACCATATGGTGGCGCAGCAACAGGCATAGGCGGTGTTGTTAGAGACGTCGTCTGTATGGGAGCCCAACCAATTGCATTTATCGATCCACTGTTTTTTGGACCACTGGACATACCATTTGAACAACTACCAAAGGGAGTGAAACATCCAAGATACTTGTTCAAAGGCGTAGTAGATGGCATACGTGACTATGGAAACAGAATAGGCATACCAACACTTTGTGGTCAGGTATACTTCCACGAGGGATACCTAGGAAACTGCCTAGTGAACGTAGGCTGCATAGGAATAATGAAAAAAGAAGAACTAATACACAGCAGAGTAAAAGCACCAGGCAACGTCTATGTATACGTCGGTGGTAAAACCGGCAGAGATGGCATTCATGGCGTTACATTTGCATCAGCAGAATTAACAGATGAGTCTGAAGAAAGTAGCAGATCAGCTGTACAAGTAGGAGACCCAATAACAAAAGAACCAGTAATCCACGCAACACTGGAATGCAACAGAAAAGGACTCTTGGAAGGTTTGAAAGACTTCGGCGGGGGCGGACTATCATGCGTCTGTGGAGAACTAGCTTACGAAGCAGGTTTCGGAGCAGAGATACATCTTGATGATGTACCACTCAAAGAAGAGGGCCTCTCACCATGGGAAATCTGGGTATCGGAAAGCCAAGAACGAATGATGCTCATGGTCGACCCAAAAAACGTAGAAAAAGTACTACACATCTGCAAACAATGGGATGTAACAGCGGTACCAATCGGAAAAGTCATAAAAGAAAAAATAACACGCGTTTTCTATAAAGGAAACAAAATCCTAGAAATGGACATGGACTTTTTAACAGGCGGGCCAATATATGACAGCTGCATAAGACCAGTAGCATTACCAAAACCAGAACAAAAAAATAAAAAAGAAAAAAACTTCAAACAACCTAATTTAAACAATACACTCAAACAACTTTTATCTTCACACAACATCGCCTCAAAAGAATGGGTTATAAGACAATACGACCATGAAGTCCGCGGAAACACAATAATCAAACCACTACAAGGAAAAATAAGCATAGAGTCACACGGTGATGCATCCGTAATAAAACCATTAGAAGACTCATACAAAGGACTTGCTGTAACAGCAGACATAAACCCGCGATTCATGGAACGAGACCCATACTGGGGAGCATGCGCAGTAATCGACGAAATATGTCGTAACCTAGTATCAGTAGGCGCAAAACCAGACTCACTTCTCGACTGCCTAAACTTCGGGAACCCAGAAAAACCGGAACGCATGGGAGAATTCTACGAAGCATGTAGAGGACTAGGAGACACAGCAAAAGACCTCGGACTACCATTTGCATCAGGCAACGTCAGCTTCTACAACGAATCAACAAAAACATCTGTACCACCAACACCACAGATAACCGCCACTGGCATAGTACCAGACATTAGAAAATGCGTAACAATGGATTTCAAAAAAACTGGAAACCCAATATACCTAGTTGGAAAACAAACAGGAAAAGAAATGGGCGGGTCAGAATACTACAAAATCGTTGGAGTTGACGGTGGACTAGTACCAAGAACAGACACAAAAATTTTAAAGAACTGCATGAAAGGAATACTTGCCTCAATCGACAAAAAATACATAGCGTCCTGCCACGACGTTAGCGAAGGGGGCATAGCTGTTTGCCTATCCGAAATGGCGATAGGTGGAGACATAGGGGCTGTTATAGACGTTTCAAAAGTTGGTAAAGAACTTAGAACAGACTTCAAAATATTCTCAGAAACCAACACACGATGGATCATTGAAGTCAAAAAAGAAAAACAAAAAGATTTCGAAAAAACTTTGAAAAAACAAAAAACACCATACATAAAAATTGGCGAAACAAAAAGCAAGAAACTAATAATAAAAGACAATAAAAAAACCGTTATAGGCCAGAATATAAAAAAATTAAGAGACATTTGGAAAAACACGATATGGAACATAATGGGCTAATTTTTTATACAGAAAAACAAAAATAAATCTAATAACAACTCTTAAATCAAAGAATTAACATTCCAAGGCATAGTGATGAACGAACCCTTACTGAACCATTTTGGTGATGATGAAGATCTTGAGTGCTGAAAAACTTATTATATAAAAGCTGAGAGGATGCTCGCTATCCTCTCTAAAAAAACAGCATCTTTTTTACTAAAAGCATCGATGGCATCAGAATCAATATCAATCTCACCAACAACCAAATCATCTTTTTTTATTGGAACAACTATCTCTGATTTTGTTGAAACAAAACAGGATAGATATCTTTTATCAACTGAAACATCCGGCACAATCTCGGTTTTACCGCTTTTAGCAGCAGAACCACAAACACCTCTACCAACCGGTATCTCTGTATGTTCTGTTGCTTGCTCTCCGCGCCAAGGACCAAGAACAAGCATGTCATCACGTAAAATGTAAATCCCCACCCAACTATACAAATCAAAATTATTATACAAAAAATCAACAATGCTCTGCAAAACACTAAAACTCTTATTAACATCAACAATCTCTTTTATTTTCTTTTCCGCAACTACATAATCCATAAAAAATCACCTTAGTAATCAAGAAGGCTTTTCTGCGTATCCTTAGGTTTCAAAACAACAGAGCTAACCATGCCTTCATGAGGCAGTTCTATAGAACCATACTGACCTCCACCACCAGGTTTGAGAATCACTTTGTTCTCACGGAAAGCCTGTATCGCCTCAGTAATTGCAGGTGCAGTAACCTTTGCTATCTCATGAATGTCAGCATCAATCAAAACATTAATCTCACTACCAAAAACAGAAATAAGTTCATCCCAGCGCTTACTAACAGCCTGAGTAAAAGGCGTATGCTGACCAAGAGCTTTAGTAATAATCTCAGACAAAGGTATCAAATGAAGATACGGCGGTCTATAATCTGGATGACGAGGTTCTTTGAAGGTAGCAAGTTCATTAATCCTATCCTTAACACCTTTCTTAATACGTTTACCACAGCTACATTTCCATTTACGTCTCTGAGCCTCCTCGAGCGCATAGTGAGTGAAACACGAGATACATGCTGACTCATGATATTTCCCTTCTTGCGGCGGCAGACCAACATTAAGAATCAGTTTACGACCACCAGTTCGCAGTATAGCTTTTTTAATTTCATCGAACGTTGCATCCTGAATTTCTAAACGGTTAAACTCGCGGGCGAGACGAACAGGATGCGGGCTGTGGCAATCAGAATTCGTAAGAAAAGTAAGCCTATGCAACTCCTCAATCTTGTCTGCAAGATCAGTATCAGCAGAAAGCCCGAGCTCAACAAAAGAAACATAAGATGCATAATCGCCATAACAATCTTCCAAAGAATCGTGATAGGCATACATTGATGTCCATGGGGTAAAAGCATGGGCAGGACCAATCAGAGCGCCAAGATTCTTAGCAATACCAGCAAGCTCATATCCTCCCATATCAATATTTGGTCTACCATCGGTTTCAAGATTTTTAGATTTAGTCTTTATCCTTTCTTTAAACTCTTCAACCGCTGAAAAACTAGGGAAATATAACAAGTGATGAACACGTCTTCTATCTTCAACCTCAGTACTAAGAACAAACCTGGTGCCATTCATCTCAAAAGTACCATCATCAACAACATTACAGGATTTTATCTCCCTCATCCAACCACTATGCAAACAATCACCAGTGGCAACAACCTGAATGCCCTTGCGAGGAGCTTCAACAGACAACATCTCGATGCTCATCTTATCGCTAGTAGCACCAGAAAAACGCGAATGAATATGCAGATCAGCATTAACTATCATTAAATTCCTTTCTTTTATCGACTACTCTTTTTTCTTTTCTTCCACAGGCGCTGGAGTCTCTGGTTTTACCTTCTTTTTTTGTTTTTCAAAATGTCTTTGCTCAAAAAATGTGCTACAAGCAACCATCTCAATACCACCAGCAATAATTAGAATAATGCCTGCAAACAAAAGCAAGTAAAGCCCCAAACCAAAACCCCATTTGAGGGCCACTTGGCCGTTATTTACATTAACATTTTGGATAAAAACAGTTTTTTCACCACCAAACGGAGCTGAAGACACAGCATTTATCGTTTCACTAACCTCGAAATTATTGTTTGAACCAATTGGGGCTATCAAAGGAAGTATGTTGGCTAGAACCATAATAATGGCTAAGGCAATAATGAATGGAACCAAAAGACGTACACCACGCCCAATATACTTTAGACCAAGTTTCTTACTCTGCGCAACGCCAACTGTGGCAAGAATAAGAAACACTATACTTACCGCAATCAACATCGAGAAAGGAAGAACAAATGACCCTAGAGGAATTGGGCCATCACCATTTGGCAGAGTAACCTGAACTCCCCGCAAACCATCAATCTTTATTAAATCAGTTAATCCTACTTGTTGATAGCCCGGAATATTCAGATTAACTGAAACACTGTACCAAGGCAGGAACAAACCAACCATAGCAATAACCAAACCTACGATACATAGTATATTACCTATGCTTTTCAGATTCACACCATCTATATAGAGCATCGAGACAAAGCGAGGACCAAGACCGTATCTTTTATGTCGACGATAAATCAAAAAGATTGTAACAAGGAGAATAAGTGCCGTGAAAATTATAAAAAGGATCATAAAATTGTAAAGAATCAACTCAAGTATAAACAGCATATCATTCGCCGGAAACATTGCTGCACCCCAACCAATGGGATTCGCCCACATAGTCTGTCCATCTTGTGACTCTCTGTACATTGGTCCCTGTGGACCAGCTTCTCCAAGAATTGAGGATTCCACAGTCTGCTCTGTATCACTACCAACCCAGCCCCAATGACCACCGAAATCGAGCCATGATTGAGAGTCAAGAAGAGTCAATGTATAGTCTGTTGGTTTGAGGACTTTCCCGTTATTACCAACATGATCACTAGCAATCCCAATCATCCCAGAATAAGATCTAAGATAGTTTGCATGACTACCACGTGCGACGTAAACCTTGAAATTATTACCATCTTTTTCTACCTGGCCCCACGTAGCCTTCTGGCCAGAGTAATGCTGGCTGTACATAACTTCAGTTGGCTGCCCACCTGAAAGTTGAACCTGAACCATCTCCCAATCACCCTCATGGTTATTGAGGTCACCACCGTTAAACGCATAGAAAAACCAGTATTGAATAACACTGTTGACATCATCCACATGCGCATACACCGTATACCCAAGTGTAGCCATTTTACTTTGATAGTCATCAATTATACCATTATCTGTAACCGTTCCTCTCTGATTGTCAAGATAATATTCTTTAGATGTATAATTTTTGATAATATCTGCAGTTGGAGACATAGAAATAGGTGTACTATCACCAACCTTATACAGATAAGAGTTATCAAGTGCATACGAAATATCTACAGGAAAACATTTTTCATTCTGATCAAAATAAAGTACTGGTGCATATTGCTGTGCAAGATCTGCGTCAGCAGCAACCGCAATATTACCAAAACTGGTCCATAAAAGCATTCCCACAAATAGCATTACAAAAAATGCGGCAGTCTTCTGGCTTACATATCGTTTTTTAGAGCATATTAATGATTTCAACATCATAGTACCTCCACCGCATAGGGATATTTGAACAGGTTATTTAACACTTGTCAAAAAAACACGGTTTTTTCTCCATATATAGCAACATTTATTAGTGTCTACTCCATATGAGTCTCCAGTAGAAATAACCCAAGAGAGGGGACTTAAAAACACTCGGCAAAAACCTGTGAAAATTAGTGTAAACTTTAACATGAGGAAAAACCATGAAAACAAAGAAAAAAACGGTAAAACCTTTAAAGAAAATCAAGAAAACAAAGACCAAAAATGTTAAAAAAATCATAAAAAATAAAGCAAAAGTTTTACCTAAAATTAGAAAAAAACAGATTAAAACTAAACCAAAAATCAAAAAAATAAAGTTAAAAACTGTAAAAAAACCAAAGAAAACAAAAACTGTTCCTAAAATCAAAAAGAAGACAAAAGCAAAACCACAAATCAAGAAAAAACAACCAAAAACAAAGAAAATAAAGGCATTAAAACCTAAAAAAATCAAGATCAAATCTGCATACATGACTTCAGAACAGAAACTGGAAGAAACACCAAAAAAAGAGGAAACAACTTCCTACGATGCAAGTAAAATACAGGTTCTAGAAGGGTTAGAATCAGTACGTAAAAATCCAGGAATGTACATAGGCAGTACAGACGTAAGAGGATTACATCATCTTATTTATGAAGTTGTAGACAATGCAGTAGATGAAGCACTAGCAGGTTTTTGTACAAACGTAAAAGTATCGTTAAACAAAGATAACTCAGTAACAGTTGCTGACAACGGCCGAGGAATACCTGTTGATATGCACGAAAAATACAAGAAGCCGGCTGTTGAAATTGTTTTAACTACACTGTACGCTGGTGGGAAATTCGACAAAAAAGCATACAAGGTATCAGGTGGACTACATGGAGTAGGAGTATCAGCTGTAAACGCTTTATCAAAATGGCTTGAAGTAAGAGTTAGAAGAAATGGAAAAGAGTATTTCCAGAGATACGAAAGAGGAAAAACAGTTACGCCATTGAAAATAGTTGGAAACGCAAAAGAAACTGGTGCAACGATTACATTCTTACCCGATCCTGAAATTTTTGAAACGACAGAATTCAACTACGAAACAATAACCACGAGATTACGAGAAATGGCGTTTCTTAACGCAGGGTTACAAATTGAGTTCAAGGATGAAATAAGTAAAAAACAGGAAACATACAGATACGACGGCGGGATAAGCGAATTTGTTACTCACATAAACAAAAACAAAACATCGTTACACCCTTACCCGATATATTTCCAGGGTGGAAAAGAAGATGTACAAGTAGAAATCGCTATGCAGTACACAGATGGTTACACAGAAAATATTTTCACATTTGCTAATAACATAAGTACGCCCGAGGGTGGTACCCATCTGTTCGGTTTCAAAGGAGCGCTAACTAGAGTTTTGAACGATTATGGCAAAAAAAACAAGTTTTTTGATGAAAATGATAGTCTCAGTGGCGAAGACTGCAGAGAAGGTTTAACAGCAGTTATATCATGTAAAGTTATAAGACCACAGTTTGAAGGACAAACAAAATCAAAACTTGGTAACTCAGAGGTTCGTGGTGTTGTAGAGAGTATCACATATGAGAAATTATCTCAGTTTTTAGAAGAAAATCCTAGTGTTGCACGTACAATTGTTGACAAATCTGTGCTTGCAAGTAAAGCACGTGACGCAGCTAGAAAAGCAAGGGAGCTTACACGCAGAAAAGGTTTGCTTGAATCATCCGCATTACCCGGAAAACTAGCGGATTGCTCGTCTCGCGATCCAAGTAAATCTGAGTTGTATATCGTGGAGGGAGACAGTGCAGGCGGAAGTGCAAAACAGGCTCGTGACAAAGAATTTCAGGCGATTCTACCACTAAGAGGCAAGATTCTCAATGTTGAAAAAGCACGTATGGACCGGATATTCAAAAGCGAAGAAATCATTGCATTGATAACCGCCATAGGCACAGGAATAGGTGAAGAATTCAACATCGATAACATTAGATATCATAGGATAATATTGATGACTGATGCCGATGTCGATGGTGAACATATACGTACTTTACTTCTAACGTTTTTCTTCAGATACATGCATCCGATAATAGAAAAAGGATATCTGTACATAGCACAACCACCATTGTATAAAATCACAAAAGGAAAAACTGTAGCCTACGCATATTCTGAGAGGGAAAGATTACAGAAAGTAAAAGAACTAGGGGAAACAGGTACAGGCATACAGAGATACAAAGGTTTAGGAGAGATGAACCCTGAGCAGCTATGGGAAACTACAATGGATCCAACCAACAGAGTTATGGCTCAGGTAACAATTGAGAATGTGGTTGAGGCTGATGAACTATTCACTATACTTATGGGTGAAGTAGTTGAACCTAGAAGAGATTTTATTGAGACGCATGCGAAAGAAGTGGTAAACCTGGACGTGTAGGTTGAGATTTTATGAGCGACGAACAAGAAAAAAAGGATTTTATTCGTGATATTAACGCTGAGATGAAACGTGCATTCATAGACTACGCAATGAGTGTTATAATGAGCCGTGCTCTACCAGATGTCAGAGATGGTCTTAAACCAGTTCATAGAAGAATACTGCATGCTATGAACGAGATGGGAATGGGGTACGAGAAATCTTATAAGAAATCAGCTCGAGTAGTTGGAGAAGTGCTTGGTAAATATCATCCGCATGGTGACCAAGCTGTATATGATTCACTTGTGAGAATGACTCAGGATTTCTCATTACGATATCCCTTGATAGCGGGTCAAGGTAATTTTGGCAGTATAGATGGAGACAGCGCCGCAGCCATGAGATATTGCATCACTGGAGATTCTCTTGTTCTCACTGATCAAGGATTACAAGAAATAAAAGACATGTCATACGGAGAGGACACAGAAATCAACACAAGTATCTTAAATTACCAACATGATAAAAAACAAGCGGTAAGATTTTTTAATTCAGGAAAACACCCAACAATTCGCCTTGTTACTGAACAAGGTTATGAGATCGAAGGCTCATATAACCATCCAATCCTAACCTGGTCATATGACTATGGTATTCCACATATAAAATGGAAATCACTTGAAAATATAACACCGAAAGATTTTGTTGTACTTAGTAGAAAATCTTTTTTCTTTAATAAAAAAGAATTGCCTTTACAAAAATATCATCCGCAAATATCAAAAAAAGCAAGAGATTTTATACTTCCAGAAAAAATGAATGCAGAACTAGCCTTTCTGCTTGGTGCTCTTGTTTCTGAAGGAAGTTTTCATAACGGACAGATTTTATTTAATAATGCAGATAAAGAATTCTATTCAAAAGTAAAAGATGCTGTACTAAGCCAATTTAATGGCGTAAAAATCTATGAAAGAAAACTAAAAAGATGCGGCTGTGTAGAGTTCAGCTTATATTACAAGAAAATCATTGATTTCCTCGTCAATATTGGTTTAAAACCTGTTAAATCAAAAGACAAAGAAATACCTTTTACAATTCTACAATCAAAACAGGAATACATCGCAAGTTTTCTGAGCGGTTTATTCGAAGGAGATGGCTCAGTTATCTACAAAAAAGACAAACGACATGATGGAAAAACTATCGAATTAACATATAACTCTAAGAGTAAAAAACTCATCATTCAGCTTAAAACAATCCTTCTCAACTTTGGCATTGTTACAACAAGTCCCTATGTTGATAAAAGGAATCGATGTTATAAACTCATCATATCCGACGTATCAAATATAAAGCGTTTTAAAGATATGATTGACTTTTCTTGTTCTCGGAAAAGAAGTGTACTAAAAAAAGTAGAAACACTGAATTCTGAGAGGATGAGCAAGAATGATTTTATTCCTTTCCTAGACGAATATCTACGTAGCAAATATCGTAATGAGTTTCTTGAGAGAAATAATTTTAATCGCTATAATAAGTTAGAAAAAAATTATAAGAAAATATCAGAAATAATTGATACCAGAGACAAAAACGTAATAAATGAAATCGTTCAACAAAAATATTTCTTTAATAAAGTGAAAAAAATACAACGAACAAATAGAGAGAAAAATGTTTATTCTCTAAGGGTAAACAGCCCATGTCATTCTTATATCGCTAACGGTTTTATCAACCATAATACTGAAGTGAAAATGGGTAAAATCTCAAAACTTATGCTTGACAACATAGAAAAAGAGACTGTGGAGTGGCGAGACAATTTTGACGGCTCTTTGAAAGAACCTGATGTTTTACCAGCTACACTACCAAACCTGCTTGTGAACGGCTCATCTGGTATCGCAGTTGGTATGGCTACAAATATGGCGCCGCATAACCTATGCGAAATTGTCGATGGTATAATGAAGGTGATAGACAACCCTGAGGTTTCAACAGCAGACCTTATGGAGGTTATAAAAGGTCCTGATTTCCCAACTGGAGGAATAATATATGGCAGGGGCGGGATACTAAACGCTTATTCTACTGGCAGAGGGTTGATAAAAGTTAGAGCTAAAACATCAGTCGAGGGTGAAGAGAAAAAGAAGATCATAGTCCATGAACTACCATACATGGTTAACAAATCTGAGCTTTTACAAAACATAGTAGAACTGATAAAAGAAAAGAAAGTCGAGGGAATATCTGATCTTAGGGATGAAAGCGACAGAAAAGGCATGCGTATAGTAATGGAATTGAAACGCGATGCCATAGAAGACGTTGTACTAAACCAGCTTTTTGAGCACACTCAGATGCAGTCATCTTTTGGTATACTAAACCTAGCCATTGTAAAAGGGGAGCCGAAGGTTCTCACATTAAAAGAGCTTATACAACAATACATAGAGTTTAGGATAGAAATCATAACTAAACGAACTACTTATGATTTAAAGAAAGCAAAAGAAAAAATGCATATCCTCGAAGGACTGATGATTGCTGTCAAGAACATTGACGAAGTAATAAAAATAATAAGGAGCAGCAAAGAAGTAGATGAAGCAAAAAATAGATTGATGACAAGGTTCAAACTATCAGAGATACAAGCAAAAGCCATACTTGATATGAGGTTGCAGAAACTAACAGGCATGGAGATAGAAGCTTTACAGAAAGAACATGCTGAAACAAAGAAATTGATAGAACAACTAGAAGATTTACTAAAAGATAAACAAAAGATACTTAATGAAATTAAAAGAGAATTACTTGAGTTAAAAGATAAGTTCGGTGATGCAAGAAGAACACAGATAATAGAAGGAGAAGCCGGAATAGAAATAGAAGACCTTATACCGAAACAGGACGTAGTGATAACGATAACAGACAGCGGTTACATAAAACGCATACCAGTTGAGACATACCATACACAGCATCGTGGTGGAAAAGGACTAATAGGAATGGAGACAAAAGAAGAAGACATAGTCGTAGACTTGTTTGTAACCTCAACACATGATTACATAATGTTTTTCACAAACTTTGGCAAAGCATTCTGGCTCAAAGGATACAAGATACCTGAAGGAAGCAGGCACGCAAAAGGAAAAGCGATAATAAACCTGCTACCAAGACTTGAAGAAGGAGAACAAGTAGAAACAGCTATACCAGTACATGAGTTTGATGACCAGCACTACCTGGTTTTTGTAACCAAAAAAGGGCTGATCAAAAAAACAGTCTTGTCAGAGTACAGCAACATAAGAGTAAATGGTATAAGAGCAATAAAACTGGAAGATGGGGACGAGCTGATAAGCACAAAGATGTCAGATGGAAAACAAGTGATAATGATAGCAACAGCAAATGGTCAGGCTTGTAGATTCAATGAAAAAGAAGTAAGAGCAATGGGACGAGTGACAAGAGGAGTAATAGGCATCAGGCTAAACAAAAAAGACAAGGTAGTCTCAATGGACGTAGTAGAAGGAAAAGGGGACTTACTAACAATCACAGAAAACGGTTTTGGGAAACGATCAGCAATACAAGACTACAGAATGACACACAGAGGCAGCAAAGGAGTTAGAACAATTGTTACAAATGAGAGAAATGGGCAAGTAATATTCGTAAGAGAAGTAACAGACAAAGATGAGCTTATAATAACAAGCAAAAACGGTATGATAGTTAGAATACCAGTTGTAGACATAAGACAACAGGGCAGAAACACGATGGGTGTAAGAATAATGAGACTCAACGAAAAAGATAAAGTTGTTTCAGTGGCAAAAATAATAAAGAGTGATGAAAACATCTGCGAAGAGCCGAAAGAATAAAAAAATACATATTTTTAAACTTATTATTCTTATTTTTTAACAAAATTTTTTTAAAAAAAGATTTATATCTTTCTTTTACATTATAATCACAAAGGAGGCAAAAAAATTGAGGAAAATTCTATCTATAGTAATATTGGGTGTTTTAATTTTAAGCGGGATAGGAACCATTGCAACATCAGACAGCAAAATAAATCCTTACGAAAATAAAATAAAAACAGAAATAACAACAATAAAATTCTCACAACCAACCATCCTAAAGGAGAGCGATAGCGAATATAACGAGATTAATCTCAAAGAAACATCATCGTATTTGATGAATCCTGGTCAGCCTATGTTACCAAAAGTCGTTAAATCTTTTGAACTACCTTTTGGTGCAAAAAATATCAAAGTTGAAGTAACACTCGGCAATATTGTTGAACAGAAGATTACAAAAGAGATATGCCCTGCACCTAGCATGATTCCATTGATTGCGGATAAAAAAGCATCTAGTAACAGCCAAGAAAAGGATTTGAAAACATATAACAGTGACGATCCTTATCCTTCAAACTGGTATAGTTATGATGTTAGATGCGGTTTAAATAAAGAAAACGAAAGAGTAACTGATGTAACAGTTGAAATCTATCCAGTAAGATACGTTCCATCCAAAGGAGTTATTTACAGTGCAAATGATAGTAATATAAAAGTAACCTACGAAAAAACTGATAGTCAAGTTTCTAAAACAAGCACAAAATATGACCTTGTAATTATTGCTCCCTCCATTTTTAAAAATCAACTTAAAAGACTAGTGAATCATAAAAACAACATTGGAGTACGTACCTTCATTAAAACAACTGAAGAAATTTACAGACAATATTCAGGCCGCGATAAACCTGAGAAAATTAAATATTTTAAAAAAGATGATATTGAGGAATACAATATCGCATATGTTCTTCTTGAAGAAGGATTAAAGTCGCAATTTTA
>Ga0172362_10003703_pt1 | contig 13211 bp, 18 predicted proteins | sample LakKivs1_kivu2a2_FD_114534 | JGI IMG/M metagenome (GOLD analysis project Ga0172362, IMG submission 114534) | Sediment microbial communities from Lake Kivu, Rwanda - Sediment s1_kivu2a2 | ecosystem: Environmental > Aquatic > Freshwater > Lake > Sediment | place: Rwanda: Western Province, Lake...
GAACCACTATTTTTGGAGTATGGAACATTTGACGCCAACAAAAGTGGCGTTCCTCCTTCTTACTACTTAACGCACGGAAGAAAAGGAAATTGTGCAGAAGTTGCTATAGCGCATATGGCAGTTTTGATTCTTAAAGGCTACAATTCTACACAATGCGGTTGTTATATTAAAATTGATGGAAAAAATTACGGTCATGGCTTTGCGGAGACTTTTATAGACGGTAAAGTATATGCTGTTAATTTCAACCAACTCTGGCCGAGAGAAGGGAAAAACGGTGAAAGCATTTACGAAAGATGGAATTGGATACTGAAAGAAAATTATGACCCGAACTGGTTCGAGAACGGAAATTTTAATTATATGTAATCTATAAAAAACTACTTAGTCTTCTTTAGTCAATCTGCAATTTATTCATCTTGATAATTAAAAATTATCGGGTTTAAATCTCTTTTTTCAGCTTCCTATTTTATCATTAATTATTTTTTAATAAAATATCTGTTCTCATTTTTTTAATGGTATAACAATTGCAATCCGATCGCCATCCTTCATCTCCATTTCCCATTCTATAGTATCTCCTTCGTTAAGCTTAAGAAAACTTACTATTGCTTTTGGCACAGTTGCTCTCAACGATTCACTTTTTGGAGATGCTTTTGTTAGAGTTGATTTTTCGCTCATATAAATCAGTCATGTATAGGTATTTTATTATATAATATTTTTTGCATAAACATATATATAAACTTTTACCTAAAACTATATATAAGTATATTAATATACCTATTTGTAGGTATAAATTTTTATATAAATAAACGAAAGGGAAGAGCATAAACTCCTACCCATCTGGAGAATATTTAATGCAGTCAAACAAACAAAACATCTCCAAAGAAAAAATAGAAATAAAGATATACAACACATTCGAACAATTCAAAAATGAAAAGAATATCTGCATAGTTGACTTCATAGAAAAACTCGACTTATCAATTATTAAACATCAAGAATATAGAAAAATCAAATTCTCCTATGAATCACTAATAAGATTCATCCTTTTTAAAGAACTTAAGAAATTTAAATTCGTAACACAAACAAGACAATATCTAAAAAATCATCGAGTGGAGGCTATTCAACTTGGATTCAAAGAACTTCCTGATAGAAGACAAGTAGGATATTTTCTAAATCATATTCTGGATAAAGAAACAAAAGAATTACTAGAATTTATAATTAGCAAAACAGAAGAAATATCTTATAAATTTGGAATAAACCTTGATACAATAACTATAAAACCATTAAAACCTAAAAAACAAACGAAAACCAGAAATCAATACTACCAAAAAGAAAGTAAAACAAAAGAAATCTGCCAACTTCTCAAAAAACGTTTCTCACCTTTTATTGATTTCAAACTCAATTATAACACTATTTACCAGAAAAAGCAATTCATTGATTTAATGATACATATGGGAATGACTAGAGATTTTGCAGAAAATGGAAGTAAAACATTCAAAGAAATAATAGGTCAAAAATCACCAAACTCCGATACACTGCTATATCATATAAAAAATCATTCAGATTCTAAAGAAATACAAAGAATGTATCTTACTCTTTTTGAAATACTATGGACTATGACCAAACAATCTAATATCATAGATATACGTAAATCATACGATGTTGCAATTGATTACACAGAGTGGTTCTTCTACGGAGATAGAAGCACACCAATGGTTGTTGGTAAAAAACCAGAACGAGGAACCACAAAATGCTACAAGTTTGCAACTATCAACATAGTTGAATCAGGCAAACGATTTACACTCCTTGCATTACCTGTTAGCCAGTTTGATACTAAAGAAAATATCCTAAAACAACTCTTTAGATATGCATTACAAAGGATAAAGATCAAACAAATCTATGTTGACAGAGGGTTCTTTGATTCAAACTCGATAAACACTATTAAACAATTTAGACTCAAATTCCTTATGCCCTGCACAGCAAACTCAAGAATAAAACAACTTTTAGAGATACTTCCAGCACCAACCGTAATTAATAATTATGAAATGGAAAATACACTGTTTAATGTTGTAATTGTAGAGGATGAAGAAGGAAACAAAAGAGCATTTGCTACAAATGAACAATTTAATGAAAATGATGTTGATCTTGCACAAAGACTCTTTTTATTGTATGGTAAGCGTTGGGGAATAGAGACCAGTTACAAAGTAAAGAAACAATCATTTCTTCCTAAGACAACATCTAAGAATTATCTAATAAGAATTTTCTACTTTCTATTTTCTGTTCTTTTGTATAATCTTTGGTTACTCGCCGATATTCTTGTTTGGCTTGCTCTATTTGGAGAAGTTAGACAAGATCATCTCATCACTTCAAAATATTTTGGAACTGTACTTTACACAATTGATCCTGGAGGGGGATAACATTCTGTTCAATTCAGTTTTATTGTTCACTTTTCGATTAATTTATTCCAGTTGTGTTTTCTAATTTTTTTGTAAAAATTTGTTAATTTTTATCTCTAACAGATAAGAAAATATGTTTTTCTCCTTGTAATTCTTTCTTCACATACTAATTTTATCTAGTTTTTCTTCTGTTTCTAACTACCTTCGGAACTACTGATTTGCAGTACATCCGAATGCAAAAAAACGCCAAAGAATCAATCTTCTCCTGTAGAATGGCGAGTTTTTTCCTCTTTGTTAAAATTGGTATCAAAAACTTCTGTAACCTGTTTCAATTCTTGATAACTCATAACCTTCTTATTTGAAATTTTAAGGAGAGTTTGGGCAGCAATTTTAGACTTATCACCCATATAATATATCATCTTACCATACATTTTTGTTCTTCTTATCTGTGAAAAATGTTTCTTCAACTTAATATACTCCTTTAGACCATATTTTTCTGAGCAAAAGACATAACCATTTTGCATCAGTTCTTTTAAAAGATCCAGAGATTTACCATAAATACCTAAATAATCTATATCTTTCTTTCTTGTTTTAAGTCTAATATCTTTTGTATAAAAAATAACAGTATCATAAGATAATCCAAGTTTATTAGCTGCATCTATCTTAGAATTAAATTTTCTGACATAATATCTGATTTTTTCAACTAGATCAACTGGTAAATTTTTTTGTGACATTATTTGCTATGACAAAAAGTAGTATAAAAAGATAATTTAGAACTAACTCTTTGGCTTTTCAATATAGTAATATTTAAATATTTAAATTAACTTATGCTTATTCATGTCTGAAATAGAGATATTCAAAGCTTTAGCTGATCCTACGAGATTAAGGATTCTTGAATGTATTAAAGATCAAGAGAAATGTATCTGTGAAGTTATTCCTTATACTGGTAAATCTCAACCAAATGTATCTCTGCATCTTAAAGTTTTAAAACAGGCAGGCTTGGTTAATGAGCGTAAAGATGGAACAAGAATACTACTAAGTATCGCTGACAAGAATGTTTTTAAACTCATTGATTTGACAAAAAATATAAGTGGGTAATATGGAAATTATTGATATATTTACAGCAGGAATAAATGCATTAATGGAATATCTTTCAGCACATGTATTAACCTGTTTGATCCCTGCTTTTTTTATCGCTGGTGCAATCGCTGTATTTGTATCAAAACAGTCGGTTATGAAATATTTTGGTGCGAAAACAAAGAAATATATTTCTTATCCTGTTGCTGCAATTTCTGGCACTATTCTTGCTGTTTGCAGTTGCACGATACTCCCGTTGTTTACCAGTATTCATAAACGTGGTGCTGGTATTGGTCCTGCTACTGCTTTTCTTTTTTCAGGTCCTGCGATCAATGTTCTTGCAATTGTTCTTACTGCACAGGTTTTGGGTTATGATATCGGTCTTGCAAGAGCAGTTGCTGCTATTCTTATGTCAGTTGTTATTGGTTTGTTGATGGCTTTTATTTTTAGAAAAGAAGAATCTGAAAAAAAGAAAGATGATAAAGACATTTTTGCAGTTCAAACAGGTGAAGAGAAAAATGTTCGTCCTGTTTGGATTTCAGTGTTTTTTTTAGTGTTGCTTGTTATGATACTTATTATTGGTGCTGCAAGTAGCAGTTATCTTCCTTGGGTTCCAAAGCTTGCGATTGTTTATTTTTTAACACTTATTGTTTCAGGTATCCTTATTTTTTATTATACTCGTGATGAGGTTAAAAACTGGGGTATGGAAACTTGGGGTCTTACGAAAAAGATATTTCCTATTCTTCTTATTGGTGTTTTTATTGTTGGAATAATTGGTGGTGTGGCTGCTTATTTTATGCCTGGTACTGATCCAGCTAATGCTCTCGGTGTTGCTGTCGCTCCGTATATTGGTGGAAATGATATTTTTTCATGTTTCTTTGCATCTATTATTGGTGCCATTTTGTATATGCCCACTTTGTTAGAGGTTGCTATTGTTGGAAACTTGTTTGGTTATAGTGCTGGTATCATGGGTGGTGGTCCTGCTCTTGCTTTGTTACTAGCGGGTCCATCGTTGAGTCTTCCAAATATGATTGTTATTACTAAGGTTATGGGTGTGAAAAAAGCTTTGGTATATTTTGTTTTGGTGATTGTGATAGCTGCTCTTGTTGGTTTTGTTTATGGTATGATTGCAGGATAAATAAAGGAGGAAAAATGTATGAAAATTGAGATATTAGGCACAGGTTGCCCAAAATGTAAGGCAACTGAGAAGGTTGTAAGAAAAGTAGTTGAAGAACTTGGTAAAGATGTAGAAGTTGTAAAAGTTGAGGATTTACAGGAAATCGTGAACCGTGGTGTGATGATGACACCGGCAGTGGTTGTTGACGGTGAAGTAAAGATTGTTGGTCATGTCCCAAGTGCTGATGAAATCAAAAAATTGTTGAAATAAGGAGATGATAAAAATATGAGAATTTTAGAAGAATGGTTCCCTGAGTTTGCAAAGGAACTTGATAAGATAGATGATTTGTATAAAAATAAACGTTTGATTGATGAGAAAACCTATCAGTTTGTTTGTTTTGCAATGGCAATAAAAGGTCGTTCTGCACCTTGTGTTCGTAAGCATTTCAAAGGTGCTCTTGAAGCAGGTGCGACACTAAAGGAACTTGCATATATTATGGCGCTTGTTTTCCGTGAGAGTGCTGGTAATGATGATTGTTGGGTGCATGATGTTCTTGCTGATTACAAGGATTTAATGAAGAATAATGTTAAATGTTGTCCAAGGTAGTGGTATATATGAGGACGCTAAATATTGAATGGAAACATCTTGATTTGGATAAAGGAACTTGTCTCCGATGTTCAAAAACTGGTAAAACTCTGAATCAAATTATCTCAGAGTTGAAAAAAGAATTAAAAACAAAAGGGGTAAAAATAACCTTTGTTGAAACAAAATTATCAGAGAAAGAAATCCAGCAGTCGAATATGATACTCATCAATGGCAAGACAATTGAAAGTATCCTCGCTGGAGCAAAAGTTGCTGAGAACTATTGTTCGTCTTGCACTTGCTTAACAGGGAGTGAAACCTATTGTAGAACGATAGAATATAATGGTGAAACCTATGAAGAAATCCCTGAGGAACTAATACGCAAGGCTGTTTTTAAAATCCTAAATCTGAATGAAAAGGAGATGAAAAATGAATAAGGATAAATGTTTGTGTAAGCCAACTGAGGTTTTGATTTTTCCATGTTCTGGTGGCTCTAATGTTGGTCAGATAGCAAATGAGGCAGCAAAGGAACTAACTAATGTTGGCTATGGGAAAATGTATTGTCTTGCTGGTATCGGCGGGCATGTAAGTGGATTAATTGAGTCGACAAAAGTTGCGAAAAAACTTATCGCAATTGATGGTTGTCCGGTTCAATGTGCAAAAAAAACATTGGAACATGGTGGTTTCAAACCAGATGTTCATGTAGTTGTTACTGATCTTAATATTCTAAAAAGATTAGATTTTGATATTAAAGATGATGAAATTAAAAAAGTTATTGATGAGGTTTCAAAGAAACTTAGAAAATAATTTGGAGACACAGAAGCGTATGAAAATTTATATCAGTTATGATCATTGTATTGGTTGTAAAAAATGTGTAGAGATTTGCCCAAATAATGTGTTCTCCTTTGAGGACGAACTACCAAAGATTACTGATATAGACAAGTGTAGTTTCTGTGGTGTTTGTGCAGACCAATGCCCAAATCAAGCGATACAAATAGAGATAAATAAATATCATAAAAAATATACATCGGTTGATATCAAAGTTAAAGATGACTATATCGAACTTTCAAAAACTTTGAAAGAGATTTTAAATCTTAATAAGAACCCTGTCGCAATCAAACTAATAAAAAATGATCAAGAACTTCCAGATAAAGTAAAGGTTCTTGATTTTCCTGTGAGACATTGTGTTTCTATTAATATGGCTGCACATGGAAGCATGTTTTATCTTCCAGGCGATATGCATGCTTGTGCCGCTGCAAAAGCAGCATTGGGCATTGAAAAGTTACCTGAAAAAGTAAGAAATGGTAAAGTCCCATATATGCATGGATTGGCGATTAGCGAAAAAATAGCTGCGCGTATTATGGATGAAATACCAAAACTACCTCTTAATACAGTGAAAGGTACTTTTGTTGCACCGTTGGATAAAATACCTGTTGAACCTGATGTTGTGGTTTTAACTGTTCAGCCGAAGCAGGCGATGTGGGTTGCAAACTCATTGCTGTATAGCGTTGGTGGTCCACGTATTACAGCTAATTTTGCTGGTATGCAGGCATCATGTGGAGATGTAACTGTTGTCCCTATTTTAAAAAACATGGTGAATTTTAGTGTTGGTTGTTATGGATGTCGTTCAGCAGGTAAACTTGCAGATGATGAGATGTATGTTGGAATCCCATCTGAAAAACTAAGTAGTGTTGTTAGTAATTTAAAAGGACTTCGTAAAGCGATGTCTTCTCTTGAAAAAACTGAGGTGGTAAGAGATGAATAAAGAAAAAAATGAGGATATATGGGTTATTTGTCCTATATGTAAAAACAAACTTAAAAAAGAAAATATTTCATCTCATCTGAGAGTGGTTCATGATAAAAAAATAGAAGATTTTGATGAATCTTCTATTAAGGTTTTACCAAAAAAAGAACACAAACAGAAAAAATCAACGAGTTTTTCTATAGGGACTTTTGCTGCTATATTAGTAATATTGGTGATTATTATCGGTATCGCGTATTTTGTTTTATCAGGATCACCAGATGACTCAAATAACAATTCTGATACTAGCGATTGGCTTGATGATTACACACCAGTTCATTCAATTGGAACAGGATCTGATAAGTTCTGGATTAATTTTCCTTCTGGTCAAAGTGTTGATCATCTAACATGGATTACAGAAAGCTTAGAAGAAAAACCGGTAGTTTTTGTATGCCATTGTACAGGTTGCATTGGATGTGCGGCACAGGCAGAACGTGTTATAGCTCTTGGAGAGATATATGGAGAAGATGCAGTATTTTACGACCTTGATAATCCTTGGGAGGGCTATGGAGTTGCTACAGAAGATATTAAAGAGAAATTTTATGATGCGTTTTATTACGATCCTAATGGTGGATCGAATGTTATAGCAACTACTGGTGTTTTTACACTTGTAAATGATGGAGGAGAGGTAAAGATTGGTTGGCATAGTTGGGAAGGTAATGTTGGTGATTCTGAGATGGAAAGTTGGGTTAAGGATATAATTTATTATTATCATGTTAATAAATAAGGATGATTTTTAAAATGAAAAAATGGATGATTATCGGTATTATTGTTTTTCTTGCGTTATTGTTAGGATTATTCTTTCTCCCATCGTTATTTGAGGGAGAAAAATTTGAGATTAAACCTGCTGTTGATTTTACTGCAACTGATGTAGATGGCGATACTTTTAATCTTAGTGATTACAAAGGAAATGTTGTAATTCTTCATATTACAGGTTTAGAAAACCCGGTTTGTACAGAATGTTTAAATGAGATGGAAGGACAGATAGTTGAGCTTGAAAAATTAGCAATATCTGATCAGAATATATCTATAATTACTATCAATAAAAGATTTAATCCTTCTTCTGAAAATGGTAAATCTATGGCAGAGCGGGAGTTTAGTGTAAATGTTAGTTGGCATTGGGTTGAAGATTTCAGCCCGTATCCTATTACAAAAGAGTATTATGATTATTTTACGGTTGAGAATGCTTTTTCTAATCCTACTCTTGTTTTAATTGATGCTAATCAAAGTGTTGTCGGTGTTTATCATATTTATTGCATGGGTAAAGGAAAAATTGATGGTATTCAAACTGCTGAGTCATTATCTAATGACGCATCAGAAATACTTGAGGGAGAATGGACTCAATTTAAAGGAAGAGATTACAATAATAAGTTAACATTTATTGGTATTTTTGCGCTTGGTATATTAACTGCTTTATCACCTTGTTCCATAGCGCTTCTTGTTGCTATGATTTCTTATGTTGGTTCACTGCAAAAACAAGATGAAAAAAGCTCAACAAAGAAGTATTCTATCCAGGGTTTTTGGATTGGTGTTGTGTTTACTCTTGGGATGGCTTTTGTTTTTTTCATTTTTGGTCTTATACTTTCATCAGTAGGTGTGTTTATTGAAGCATCAACATTGTTTTATCTTATCGCAGGAATTATACTTGTTATTCTTGGTATCAATGTATTCAAACCACTTAAAGAGCTTATTATTCGTAAACAACAAAGTGATAAAAGCGCTTCAATTATGATGAAGGGGCAGAATATTTTTTCAAAGATCAGTAAAAAATCTATTTATCTTGGTGCATTTTTCTTAGGAATACTATTTTCTATCGGTTGGGCTCCATGTGCTTTGTCACTTATGATGCCTGTGTTTATACTTACTCTTTCGCAGAAAATATCAATAATCATGGGTGGTTTGCTGTTATTTGTTTTTGGTCTTGGTCATGGTGTTCCAATAATTCCATTGTGCGCTGTTACAAGTGGTATTCGCGGCAAGCTTGGAAATAAATATGTTGCTGCTGGTAAATGGATGCAGAGAATATTTGGTATCATTATAATTGCTATCGGAATTATTATGGCAATTAGATTCTGGGGAGTTAAATTTTGGTAAATATCATAAAGGTGAAAAATCAGATATGACAAAATGGATAATAATTCCCTTGCTTCTTTGTTTGTTAAATTTTTATGTAAATACTTTATCTGCATCTGAACCAAATATTTTAGAAATTTCCTTAGACCCTATTGATCCAAAACCTATGTCAACAATTAATTTTACTGCTAAAATTGAAAGCGATGATGATATAGAACGTGTTAGGATTATTGTTACTGAGTGTATGGAAGGGTTATGTTCAGTCTTTGGTTATAATGAATCTTTAGATAAAACAACTGATAATTCATATGAGGGGCAGGTTCTATTAACCAGAAATGATGCCGCTCAAATAAAATATCATATCGAGATTTATTACAATGGAACAAGATATATTTCAAATACAAGTTTTTACAATCTTAATACTACTGGATTTAATTATATTGGCGAAGATAAAGAAAAACAGGAATCAACACCTGGTTTTGAACTTGTTTTAATATTGCTTTCAATCGTTCTATGTTTATATCTAAGTAAAAGAAAACTTTAAATAATTTTGTAATATTACAGTCTTACACTATAATATTATGGTGAATTATATGTGTGATTGTAACTGCCAACCAAATCCACTTAAAAAATATGTAAGTGCACTGCACTGTCCAACAAGATGGACAATCATCCGATTTATCGGAGAAGGAAAAAAAAGTACGAAAGAAATCTATGATTTCCTTCTAAAAAACAAAGAAAACATTACATCATCGGGTTTATACTACCATCTCTCAGAATTAAAAAACGCTGGGATAATTGAAGTTGCTGAATATAAAGAAGAAGGTGGTGGGGCACCAGAAAAAATCTGGAAATTAAAAACAAAAAAGATTGAAATAAATCTATTGGATGAAAAAGAAGGTAAATAAAATGGAAGTGTTTGATTTTAACAAAATAAAAGCATATTCTTATGAAGAAAGAGATAAAAATATTCTTTTCTCGCAGAGTAATTTTAAAGTAAGAATTATTGAACTTCCACCAAACGGTAAGATGCCTGAATGTGAAATGAAATCCACTGTTATCTTTTATATTATTAGCGGAGAAGCAAAAGTGAAAGTTAACGAAGAGCAGAAATCAATAACAGAAGGACAATGTCTTATTACTAAACCTTCAAGAGTATCTATGGTTACTCAGAATGGTGTTAAAATAATGGCAGTTCAAATTGATTTGTTATCTACAAGGGGTGATTAGATTTATGTTTGCAATAAAAGCAGAAAACCTGCAAAAAAAATTTAACAAACTTATTGCTGTTGACAATATTAGTTTGGATGTAAAAGAAGGAGAGGTTTTTGGTTTTTTAGGTCCTAATGGTGCTGGGAAGACTACTACAATACGTTTGCTTACGGGGATATTGACACCTGATAGAGGGGATGTGATAATCAAAGGTATACATATGAGGACTAATCCGATTGATGCAAAGATGATGATGGGGGTTATACCTGAAACTGGTAATGTGTATGTTGATCTAACCGCTGAGGAAAATCTTTTTTTAGCAGGAAAGTTCTATGGGCTTTCCAAACAGGTGCTCCAGAAAAATTCTAATGAACTTCTTTCAAATCTTGGATTATATGAACGAAGAAATGATGCTGTAAAAACTTTTTCTAAAGGTATGAAACAACGTGTTAGCATTGCTTGTGCTATTGTTCATAATCCACAAATTCTTTTTTTAGATGAGCCAACTGAGGGGCTTGATGTTCAGAGTCGAAGACTCATAATTAAAACGATAAATGATATGAACAAAAAAGGTTGCACAATTTTTTTAACAACCCATAATATAGAAGAAGCAAATAAACTATGTGAACGGGTATGCATCATCAATAAAGGAAAGATAGTTGCTATTGATAGTCCTGAAAAACTGAAAAATACTTTTAAAGAAACACAGTCGATAGAGGTTTCTTTTAACAAAGAAGTAAAAAAAGAGCTGTTAGAATTCAACTCTATAACAAAAATTGATAGACAAGGGGATAAATGGGTTCTTTATACAAAAAATCCAGATAAAGTAGTCAAAGATATTGTATCTCTTGCTGAAAAAAAAGATTTGAAAATTATCTATTTATCAACAAGTGGACCAAGTCTTGAAGAAGCATTTGTTAGATTAACTGGAGGAGAAAAATGAGCATGTTAAGTTTTTTAAGAGGAGTCATGGTTACTGCTGAGAAAAACATAAAAATATATTATAAAAAAGCCCCAGTGATCATCTTTGGTCTCTTGTTTCCATTGTTTATGTTTACTTCTTTTTACATGGGGAGAAACATCGATATATCTATCTTCTTCCCAGGTTTTCTTGCTATGGCATTATTTTTTACCTCTTCATCTGTAGGTCCATTAATAACTCCTTGGGAAAAGCAAGCAGGAACATATGAACGATTACTGTCTTTTCCTGTAAGCATTCATACAATAATCTTGGGGGATGTTTTAGCAGGAGCAATCTATGGAATATTAATTACCTCTCCTGTCATAATAATTGCTGGTGTTTTATTTAATATTACTATAACCAGTATAATGATATTACTAGTTTCTTTGATATTAGGTACAATATGTTTTGCATCATTAGGTGTGGCTTTAGCATCTCCCTCTGTTCGTTCACCCTCGAATATTATGATGTTTTCCAGTTTGATACGTTTCCCGTTGATATTTATTAGTGGTATTTTTATTCCTCTACAAGAACTACAAGGTGCAGGGAGGATTGTTTCATATTTCTCTCCTCTTACTTATCTTGTTGATATGTTCCATACAGGTTTAGACAGCATATCAGTGTTTCCAGTAGCATTAGATATTTTTGCGTTGATTCTCTTTACTTGTTTTTTCTTATTGATATCAAGTTATTTCCATAAGAGAAATATGATGAAGGGATTATGAGTAAAGTAAACTCATTTCAGTAGATAAGAAGAGAGAAAAACTAATTGCACAAAGTCAAGGTAATATAGCAGTATTAGAGCCGGTATCAATTCTTTTTAATCCATTCTTCAATAGCTAATTGAATTGCTACAGTGATATTTCCTCTTTTCATCCCATATTTCTCAAATACTTTTTTTCTAAATTTTTCTTCAAGATCATCAGGTAATATCACATCTATTCTGCCCATAATTGTCAAATACTGAATATTTTGTGAAGGTTTTAAACTTTTCCACTTATACACTTAACCACAATATTTATAAACGTATAATTTATACACTTATGTGTAAAAGTGTAAATACAGAGAAATAAAGATGCCAAATTGTGGTGCAACTCCCTTAGAGATGGAGAAAAATTTAATAAAGCCAAGCAAACAAAATATCTCCAAAATAAAAATTGAAAAGGAGATATATAGCACATTTGAACAATTCAATAAAGAAAAAAACATAAGCATAGCAGATTTCATAGAAAAACTTGATATCTCAACAATTAAGCATCAAGAATATAGAAAAATAAAATTCTCCTATGAATCACTTATAAGATTCGTCCTTTTTCAAAGACTCAAAAAATTAAGATTTATAACACAAACAAAGCAATACCTTAAAAGTCATCCTGAGGAAGCAATACAGATTGGATTCAAAGAAACACCTGATAGGAGACAGATAGGATACTTTCTAAACCATGTTTTAGATAAAGATACAAAAGAGCTCATTGAATTTATCATTAGTAAAATTGAAGAAATATCTGATAAATTTGGAATAAACCTTGATACAATAACTATAAAACCACTAAAACCTAAAAAACAAACGAAAACCAGAAGTCAATACTATCAAAAAGAAAGTAAAGCAAAAGAAATCTGCCAACTTCTAAAAAAACGATTCTCGCCTTTTATAGATTTCAAACTTAACTCTAACACGATTTACAAAAAGAAACAATTCATTGATCTTATGATACATATGGGAATGACAAGGGATTTTGCTGAGAATGGTAGTAAAACTTTCAAAGAAATAATAGGTCAAAAATCACCAAACTCCGATACACTGCTATATCATATTAAAAATCATTCAGATTTCAAAGAAATTCAAAAGATGTATCTTACTCCTTTTGAAATACTGTGGACTATGACTAAACAATCAAATATCATAGACATTAGAAAACAGTATGATGTAGCGATTGACTATACAGAATGGTTCTTCTATGGAGATAGAAGCACGCCAATGGTTGTTGGAAAAAAACC
>Ga0172362_10003704_pt1 | contig 13210 bp, 10 predicted proteins | sample LakKivs1_kivu2a2_FD_114534 | JGI IMG/M metagenome (GOLD analysis project Ga0172362, IMG submission 114534) | Sediment microbial communities from Lake Kivu, Rwanda - Sediment s1_kivu2a2 | ecosystem: Environmental > Aquatic > Freshwater > Lake > Sediment | place: Rwanda: Western Province, Lake...
ACTGGACGCGACCGGGCAAATCGCCGGAGTGTACCCGGTTGCCGGCCTTGACCGCTACCATTCTTCAAGCGCCTCGCTCGGCCTGGGCGTCGGCTACACCATCGGCAAGGCGCGCGCTGAACTCGGGTACCGGTACACCAACCTGCCCGGACTTCAGTCCAGCCCCTACCGCCTGACGATGCACCAGGTCTGCCTTACCGGCTCATACCCGTTCGTCGGTTCGAACACCTGGGCGTTTGAGGCTCTGGCCGGCGGCGGCCTGGTGTTCGGTCAGCGGACCTTCGGCCCGGGTCGGGAAACCGGCCGGACCGGCCTGGCCGAGATCGGGCTTCAGTTCGTGCAGCGCTCGGGCAAGAGCCGGATGGCCATCGGCGCCGCGCACGACGTGCTCCTGGACAAGGGCGCAACCGGCATCGGGTTCCACCACATCTTCTCAATTCGCGCGGGGGTAGGCTATGTATTCTAGGTTCTTATTTCTCGGCCTGCGCTTGAGCTTGTGCCTGGGCTCGCTCCTGGCGCTATCCTGCAGCGACCTCCTGCTGTTCCGGGCCGACTCCGACTATCTGCCGATGCCCGACGGCTCGGAGTGGAAATACGTACTGGGCAGCGACACGACCTATGTCAGCGTGGCCGGCGACAGCCTCGTGGCCGGCCGGACCTGCACCGTGGTGCTGCGCGATTACGTGCCCGAGTTCTGGCTCAAGGAGCAGAGCGCGGCGTACCGGTACATCAGCCGCGACACGACCCTGGGCGGCGGCGGCCGGTACGTGCTCGAACAGCGGTTCTGCCTGGTCTATCTGCTGCCGTTGATTGAAGGCAACTCCTGGCAGAGCGTGTTCGAAGACACGGTCGTAGTCATGGGCACGGACACGGTCCCGGTCTATCACAAGCTCGAGGCCCACGTCGCATCAATCGAAGACGTGACCACACCCGCCGGCCTGTTCAGCCAGTGCTACCGGCTGGACTTCAACGAGGAAATCCGCGACCTGGACACGCTCGTCACCAGTTATTCGGAATGGCTGGCGCCCGGGGTCGGAGTCGTCAAGCGCCAATCGGGCGCGGACGAATCTGCCCTGGCCTGGTACCGGCTCGGCCCTTAGCCTTGGACAAACCCGCTTACCGGGACTGGATTCCCGTCGCTCCGGTATGGGAGCAGAAGCCCGACGATACGGAGCTTTGGCGTCGCGTGACGACCCTGCCCGGGCTCGCCTTCAACCGGGCCGAGCTTGAACTGTTCAACTCGCCGGGCGGCCGGGAAACCGGCGTGCTGGGCGTCGGCTCAGGCTTTGCGCCCCTCGCCCTGGCCGCGCTGGGAGCGCGGGTCACAGTCGTTGACCCGAGCCACAGCCTGCTCGACCTGCTCCTGGTCCGCTGCCAGCTCACCGGCCTGGCCATCAACTCGATAGTCGCCGAGCTCGACAACCTGGCCGAAGTGCCCGACGCCCGGTTCGACCTGTGCTATGCCGCCCAGTTCGGGCTCGGGGTTTCCGACCTCGGCCGGTTCTACTCCTCGGTCTATCGCTTGACCCGGCCCGGCGGCCGGCTCGTGGTCTCTGAATACCACCCGGTGCGCAGAATCTGGCGACCCGAGCCCGGTTCCCCGCGGCTGCGGCATTCATATTTCGAGCGCCGGCGGGAGTGCATCGAAGGAACGCCGGCCTCGCCGGCCGACCCTTGTCCGGGCCTGGGCAAGTACGAACACCACTGGCCGGTATCCGACCACGTCCACTTCCTCTTGAAAGCCGGGTTCCGCCTGGCCGCCCTCGAAGAGGTCGGCGAGGTGAAACAGCAGTGGGAGGTCCCGAACCTGCGCGGTCTGCCCGAGCAACTCGTCCTCGCGGCCGACAAGCCCGGCGAGTGACGTTGACTTATCAGGCGTCCGGCATATCATTACGGGTTCTCAACCAGAAACCATAACAACATCAGGAGGCTTCTGATGAAAAGAGTCCTTGTTCTTGCGCTCATTGTCTGCGCCGCCGCGTTCGCGCTGCCGGACCTGTCGCGGCCGGTCACAACCGGTCCTGACGGCGAGCAGCACGTCGCCGGCCAGTTGATTATCGAGCTCGCGCCGGCCCTGCGCGGCCGGGTCTCACTGTCCAGCGCCGACGGCGTTGCCCTGTTCGGGGTCCCGGCCCTTGACGAAATGTCGAGGCGCTGGCAGGTCAACGACGTCTCCCCGCTCCTGCGCCACCCGAATCCCGGCCCGGTGGCCCGGCGATACGGCTGCGACCTGCAGTACATCGTCCAGTTCGCTGCCGGCCAGGACGTCGCGCCGGTGGCGGCTGAGTATGAAGCCCTGCCCGAGGTCGAATACGCCTGCCCGAACGGCGTGATGACGCTCGACGAGGAGCCCAACGACCCGAGTTACCGCTCCCAGTGGCACCTCGCCAAAATCGGCGCGCCCTATGCCTGGGGCGTGGCCAAGGGCGACACTGCGGTCTACAACATGGTCATTGACGACGGCTGCGACTGGCTACACCCGGACATCCAGGCGAACCTCTGGATAAACGCCGCCGAAGACATCAACCACAACGGCCGGTTCGACACCCTGCCGCCGCCGGAAGGCGACGCCGACGGGGTTGACGACGACATGAACGGATACATGGACGACGTCATCGGCTGGAACTTCCAGCTCGGCATCAACAACCCGATGCCCGCGACCTCGGACGACCACGGCACCCACTGCTGGGGCAACGTCAACGCCGTGACCAACAACGGCGAAGGCGTGGCCGGCACGACCTGGAACACGCGCTCGCTCGCGGTCTGCTGCGGCGGCGGCGGTTACGTCAACATCTACGCGGCCATCTCCTCGATTTACTACGCGGTGCCCCAGGGCATCTGGTCGCTCTCGATGAGCTTCGGCTCCTCCTCGCCCTACCAGCCGATGCGCGACGCCTGCCAGTACGCCTGGGACTCAGGCGTCATCGAATTCGGTTCCGCGGGCAACGACGGCTCGGAAGTCGTCCGCTACCCGGCCTGCTACGAGGGCGTCGAGAACGTCGCGGCGTCCGGCCCGCAGGACACAAGGACTTCCTGGTCCAACTACGGCACCTGGGTTGACATCACCGCGCCGGGCTCCGGCATCTACACCACCATCCAGCGCATCCACGGCTCGTACGGCTCGATGGACGGCACCTCGATGTCCTGCCCCTTGGCCTCGGGCGTCGCCTGCTGGATGAAGTCGTTCGACAACTCGATGAGCAACGTCGCCTGCACCGCCCGGATGCACGCCGCCGCGGACTCGATGCCTGACCCGCTCTTCCCCGAGGGCAAACTGGGCGCGGGCCGGGTCTCGATGGCCAACGTCATCCTGCCGCTCTACTACTGCGACCTGCGGATGTCGGCATGGCGCTTCAACGACGCCGCGGGCAACAACAACGGCCGGCCTGACCCGGGCGAAACCGCGGCCCTGATAGTCACCTACGCCAACACCGCGGGCTGGCGTGACGCCTCGAGCGTCAACGCGGTCCTGACCTGCGCTCAGGGCTCGGTCCAGATTGTCAAGGGCACGGCGACCTTCCCGAACATCCCGGCGGGCGGCTCGGGTAACTGCTCGGCCGATTCGTTCGTCATCTCGATTCCGCCCGACAACCCGCCCCAGCAGCTACAGTTTTTCCTGACCGTGGACGCGGACCCGGACCCGGCCTACCCGGATACGAGCCTCGCCACCACCTCGGGCGAACCGCGCGTCCTGATTGTTGACGACGACCTCGGCCAGAACTACGAGCGCTGGTACACCTCGGCCTGCGACTCAAACGGCATCCTCTATCACACCTACTCGGTGCAGGCCTCCGGCTCGCCCTCGTCCGACACCCTGCGCCACTACCCCATCGTCATCTGGTTCACCGGCGACGACTCGCTGACCACCCTCACCTCCACCGACGAAACCAACCTGACGAGCTTCCTCACCAACGGCGGCAAGCTCATCATCTCCGGCCAGAACATCGCGCAGGACATCTCCTCGGACCCGTTCCTCGCCGACTACTTGCACGCCCAGTTCATTGACCCGTCCACCAGGAAGCCGTACATGGTCGGCCTGCCCGGGGACCCGATTACCCAGGAAGATACGATGGTCGCGGGCGGCGGCGGCGGCGCGAACAACGGCACGAACCTCGACGGCGTCAAGCCGCTGGGCGGCGCCACCGGCTGCGCCTTCTACAAGGACTACGCCGACACTTCGGTCCAGGCCCTCATCAAGTACAAGGACGGCTACGCGGTGGTGTACTTCGCGGCGCCCTTCGAGGCGATTGACCACGCCACCTCGCGCTACCTGCAGAAGTGGACGCTCATCAAGCGCATCTTCGACTGGTTCGGCGAGCGCGTGCCGGGCGTTGAAGAAAGGCCGCCGGTTACCGCCAATCCCCGGCCCTATGTCCTCAGCGTGAGCCCGAACCCGTTCTCGAAGAACTGCCGGGTCCAGTTCATCGCGCCGGTTTCCGGTGCTGTCGAACTGCGCACCTACGCGACCAACGGCCGGCTCGTCTCAAGCCAGACGAAACAGGTCACGCTCGGCGAGCGGGCGTTCTTCGAACTCGACGGCTCGGGACTGAGCAACGGGACGTATCTTGTGCAACTGGTGACATCGGACGGCATCTTCGCCCAGAAGGCCGCGGTCCTGCGCTAGTCGTACTGCAACCAATCGCGGGGCGGGTTCATCCCGCCTCGCTTCTCTTTTGTGCCCTTGGCAACTACCCGAAGCGGAACACAATCCTGCTCGACGTCACATCACCATCGCTGTCTCTGTGCATTGGTTTACTATCACTTTCCGTGGAGTTCTGCGAGCATCGTCGCGGTCTTCTTCCAGATGAGCTTGAGACGAGCATCCAGGAAGTCCTCATAGTTGTCGAAAGCCCACAAACGAGGGCTGGACGGAATCATGTGGCGTTCGAAGATGTCATGGTCCCTGCTGACGTAGTCCTTGAAGTAGTCCTCCGGCGGAGTATCACCTATCTCCGAGTTGATAGATGGGTCGATGAAAGTGAGGTTCCCCAGGCAGTTTATGTATTCATCACGAGTCTCGCCCATGCCCTTCAAGTATTCGCGAGGGAAGATGTGGTGTATCGCGGCATCCTCGCTCCGAACAGGCTTGCCAGCCCAATCTGTCGCCTGGTTGCGATGAAGCAGCACATCAAGCAGCATCAGATACTCCTTGCCAGTGCGGCCGCGAAGAACGTTGTACCGCGTTTCGACTACATCGGCTCGGTCAATCACGTTGACATGGGGCGAGCGGTGCGTCAATGCCCGCAGCAGGGCGGTGAGAGGGAATGCACTTGCCGATTCCCGGACTATCTCAAGGTCGTCGTCTATCTTATAGTTGGGCGACGACGAATACGCGCCATTGTATGACGCTACGAGAAACCAGTAGAACATGGCGTCTCTGTCTTTCTTGGGTATCGAGTCAGGACTGCCAACCCCTCGATGATATGCGTAGTCGAACAGCGGCAAGAGCGTGTTCTGGGAAGGGACGAACTGCGTTGAGGCGATACCAAGCTCTCTGCCGAGCATCAGCAACACCGCTCGCACCGCTGCGCCGGCCCGGTCGAGGATCTCGCCAATCGCCTTCGTGTCGCCCGAGTAGCGCTCACGCATGTCGTGTATCGAGCGTCGGAAGGACTGAACCTTAGTGATCGAGTTCTGGTTCATGCCCATTCTGGAGAATATGAACCTGACAAGCGGTTCAAGGTCGAGTTCGAACCCTTCGGAGAACTCCTCGTGCATTGCTATGACCCGGTCCTTTTCCTTCTTCGGGAATGCTGCAGCAAAGAACGAGAGGAACATCTCCAGGTTGCCGATCTTGACGCCGGCGGAATTAACCCTGGTGAAGATCTCCGCAATCTTCTCGTAGGCACTCTCGTCGTCGGCGGAGTCCGTCTTTAGTATGTACATCGGCAACTGGTAGTTGACAATCTTCTGGCCGACGTTCTTGATAACCTGACTAAAGACAGCGGGATACTCCTGCTTTAGCCGAGATAGACTATCCGGATCGGCGGCGGCCGCCTTGACGATAAGCGACACGTTTATGCCCTTTTTCTCACTCATGTACAGCTTGCCGGTCTCGGGTACGTACGATATGGCTGAGGTCCTGATCTTCTTGTTGCCGCGCTCTATTTCCCAGTTGTTCATCAGGAGCGACAGGGCAGTCAAGCGCTGCTGTCCATCCAGTACGTAGCGCAGATTTCGTCCGTTGCCGGCGCCAACGAGCGGAGCACTGGGGAATGAAGTGGTAGGCTCCCAGATAATGATGGCGCCTACAGGGTATCCGCTCAAGATGGAGTCCAGCAGATCTCTAACATCCGCCGCATCCCATACGAACTGCCGTTGAATAGTAGGGATTTGCAGCGTCTCTGCTTCTTCGTTCCAGAACTGACTGAGTGATACAATGTGCGGCTTTATGGACTCTATCCTCATCTTATCCTCCAGGCACCTTGATGGGAAGGCTACCCACGTTTTCTGCTCCTGATTCGGCGGCGCATGTCAGAGCGAGCAGAGCCAGTGGCACAGGGACGATAGCTGGTCATCGTTGGTGAGATTTGCGGCGTTGGTCAGTGTCCCGGCCTCAAGCATTGCCCAGATCTCGGCGGCCATGCTTTTCTCGATGGCCGCACCCACAAAGAACGTTGCCGGACCGAGATGCTTGGCGTCGAATGCCTCGGTGATGCGCTTGAGCGCAGTACGAGCCGTCTTCCAGTGTTCGTCTGCACCGGCCGGGTCAATGCCGCCTTTCAACTCACCGAGAGCCACAAACTGGTCAGGGTTCCGCAACGCTAGATTCGCGCCCCCGGGGTCGCAGCGGAACAGGCACACGTCCACATTCTTGCCGACAAGCGGCACGGTGCGGTTGAAGACCAGTGTTCGGGCGCCTCCCTTGGAGCGCCAGCCCAGGCCCCGCATGCCCGCAGGCTTCTGCGCCTGGCTGGCCGAGCCGTAGTCCCACGTTCCCTGTGCATCTTGACAAGTGAACTGCGATTCCTGGATGGCGAGAACTGACAGTATGGCTGAGGTGACGCGCTGCGCTGCCACCTCGCCGGCAAGGTTCCGCATCGAGCCGCCCAGAGCGTCGCCCCTCGTGAGTAGAAACCGGTAAACCAGCTCTTCGACGAAGCGAATCCCGGCAGGACGCAGGAACCGCTCTATGAGTTCGCCGATTGCCTTGGTCTTGTCATCGTCGGTAAGATGGCCCTTGGCCTTGTCAGACAGACCGGCGGCGGTCAGAAGCGCGGGCCGGATGTCCGAAATGGCCAGCAAGTCCTCGGCCCTCTTCGCTTTGGCCGCCTGTACTTTCAAGGCGCGGGCCTGCTCGACAAACGGCGTGGCACGCCTGTTTTTCTCTAACGCCAGTGCGACGAACCCGGCCCGGGTGGCCTCGTAGGGTGTCTCAAGGTCCTCAGCGCGAGACAGGTGTTCAAGATATGGCTTCGCTCTGGCTGTCAACGCTTCCTCCACACGTACACGCACTTTCTCAACTGCTCCCGGCCGTGCCTGCCCATCTGCTGGCTGCTGTTGCCCTTTCCGTTGGGCAGCACCATGATGCTCTGTGCGTCGAAGCCCAGCCGCTCTGCAAGGCTGGACAGTATGAGGTCAACTGAGATGCTGGCTCCGGCATACCGGACGTTGTCATTGACCATGCACATCGGTGCGCCGGTCTTGAGTACGCGGCCGCATTCCCAGACGACGCAGGCCATCTCGTAGAAGTACCCTCTGACCATGCGCGGAATGCCATTGTTATTGAGCCGACGTGCGGCCTTTTGTTCATCAAGATAGGCCAGGATCGCCTGCAACAATTCGAGTTGGTCGGCTGCCGCGATTGGCGTCTTCCAGCGTGGGTTGATTGCGAGCAGGTCCTTGGCACGGTTCTCCACTGTACAGGTCAGCATCGCCTGCCTGAGCGAAGAAAGCTTGGTCTCGTCCACGCCCAACAAGGCCAGTTCCAGCGCGTAAGTTCGCGTGTAGTCGTACCGATTGCAGTAGGGCGGCGAAGTCACTATGCCTGAGTATCGGCCCGACTTCAACTTGGGCAGGATGTCGAGGCAGGACCCCTCATGCAGTTCTACGCTGCCTGTGCTCGGCGGTGCGGCGAACAGGTCGTCCGGCAACCTGTGAACAGAGACATCGCTGAGGATATCCTCAAGCTTGAGGATGATGGTCTCATCAAAATCGCCAATCGCGCCTTTGTTGAATGTACGTTGGCCCTGACGCCTGCCGGAGCGATAGTCCCAACGCAGGTACTGACCGTCCTTTCGCGTGTAGCTGACAGACTCGAGTACCGAGAACAAGGCCAGTCTGAGGGCGGCCTGCACCCGCGCATTCTCATCCGCCAGTGCCGCCAGATAGCCCGCAATGGCCTTCTTGGTCTCGGGAGGGTAGGCCCCGGCAGTGATTCTGAGTTCTGGAAGCGGGGTGCTCGCGTTCGCGGTCCGCCAAGGCCTGGCTGCAACCCATCTCTTGATGCTGAGTTCGTCGTCCGCCGTCAGTTCGCGCTCGGCGACTAGCCGGTCCTGAATCACCTCCCGACCTACCGGCAGCACCTCAATGCCCTCGGCGTCGAGTCCGCGGCCGGAGGCGGCAAAAAGGGTCGTGCCCGCACCCGCAAACGGGTCAAGAACGGTTCCCGATGTGACGCCGTAGCGACTCATGAGGATGTCCACAAGCGCAGCAGAAAAACCCTCCTTGAACTTGTACCAACGGTATGAGGGCCGCTGTTTATTAGCCTGGAAGCTGACCAGTTGTCTGGTCAGGAATCGCTCGACGGTCAGCCGTGTCTTGAATCGCTCCGTCTCGGCTTGGTCCAGCGTCGCGATCCGCTCAAGCGGTTCCGCGGCTATCTGCACCGGCAGCGGCGCAACGTTCACGGCATCGCGCACCACAGGCGGTCTGGACTTTGGCAGGCGATAGACGCGGCTGGATTCCTTGCCGTGAACTTTACCCACGCCCATCGCTCCAGGGCTGGCGTTTGGTGTCGGCCACGCGTCGGTCGAGGCTATCAAGGAGCTTCACAGGGGCTATCGTATTACACGGACTCAGATTGTCAAGCTGACAGTGGCACGGTTGGCGACCCCGATGGTCACTCAGAGAGCCACGGAGGAGGCCACTCTGGAGGCTACTCCGATAGCCACTCCCGTCGCCACTCCGGAGGCCACGCGGGAAGCCATCCGAACTGCCGCTCTCGCCGCCACTCTCATCGTCACCGGGGAGGCCACGGCCGCCGCTACTCCGGTCGCCACCCGGACTGCCACGGTCAGAGCTACCCGGATTGCGACTCAGATAGCTACCCGGACTGCCACTCAGATAGCCACCCGGAGAGCCGCCGAGGGAGCATCCCCGGAGATACTCCGTCCCCCCTCTTGGAGGTCGAAAAAGCGGCGGATTGGCCGGTTTTGGGCCTGAAAATGCACAATTTCGCCACCTCTTGGGGTGTTTTGGGCCTCCAAAATGGTCGAAAAGCGACCGATATTACTACCATGGTAATCGGGAACCGCCGGTGGCAACTGAAGTTAGGTGCTCTCGGACGACAGGAGGGGGAGTTACTCCGTACTTGACAACTCTGTGAAAAGAGGCCGGGGCAAGGCGGTCAAGCGGCAGGCAAGGGAGAGCTATCGCGGAGTCAGCGGCCGGCGGCGAGGCGGGTCGCGAGGAACTCAGGCAGGCCCGCGGCGCGAATCCGGGTCTGGACCGCGGGGATGTCGTATTCGACCCGGAAGAAGGTCATCTTCCGGCCGCGGGTGTCGAACAGAAGACAGCAGGCGCGCGGGTCGCCGTCGCGCGGCTGGCCCACGCTCCCGGCATTGACCAGGTACTTCTGGTCCGGCTTGAGGTCGAAGCTCGCATGTGGCAGCAGGTGGACCGTGTCGCCGTTGCGGCGTTCGACCGCAAAGGGGTAGTGCGAATGGCCGACGATGCAGCAGCTCTCGGCAAAGTACCCCATCTCCTCCGCGGCCTCGCGCACCGAGAAGATGTACTCCCAGTTCTCCGGTGCCGAAGGCGAGCCGTGGACCAGCGTGAAGTTCCCGACCCGCTCGACCAGCGGCAGGGAATCGAGAAAGGCGAAATCGTCCTCTTTGAGCTGCTTCCGGGTCCAGACAATCGCCGCCTGGGCCGCGCGGTTGAACGAGCTGACCGGCGTCTGGCCCAGCACACCGTAGTCGTGGTTGCCCGCCACGACGGTCATCTTGAGTTGCCTGAGCCGCTTGATGCACGCCCCGGGGTCAGGGCCGTACCCGACCAGGTCCCCGCAGCAGAAGTATTCGTCCGCGCCTTGCTCTTTCAGGAGCGCCAGCACCGCGTCGAGCGCGGTCAGGTTCGAATGGACGTCGGAGAAGATGCCGAGCTTCATTCGGTCCGGTTCAGTTCCTTGTACACCGCGTCGAGCACGCCGTTGACGAACCGGCCCGAGTCGTCGTCGCCGTACTTGCGCGCGATATCCACCGCCTCGTTGATGGAGACCTTGGCCGGCACGTCGCCGAAGTACATCATCTCGGTGCTGGCCAGCCTGAGTATCGCCCGGTCAAGGTAGCGCAGCCGTTCGACCCGCCACTTGCGCAGGTGCGTGGCCAGCATCTTATCCACCTCGGCCGAATGGTCGAGCACCGCCTGCACCAGCCGGCGCAGGTAGTTCTCGGCCTCCTCGGATGGATTCTTGCGGTTGAGGATTTCCTCAATGGTGTCTTCGGGCTCGTGCTTGACCAGGTCGAGCCGATAGAGAACCTCGAGCGCGGCTTCGCGCGCTATCCGGCGCTGAGTCACCGAAGGCTACTTGACGAGCGGCCCGAGGTTGGCCATCTCGATGGCCGACAGCGCCGCGGTCCAGCCCTTGTTCCCGGCCTTGGCCCCGGCCCGCTCCAGCGCCTGCTCGAGCGTATCGGCGGTAATCACGCCGAAGGTGGTCGGTATGCCGGTGTCGAGGTACACCCGGGCCAGGCCCTTGGATACTTCGGCATTGATGTATTCGGCATGGGGCGTGTCCCCGCGGATGACCGCGCCCAGGCCGACCACCGCGTCGTACTTGCCGGTGCCGGCCGCGCGCTTGGCGACCGGGGGCAGCTCGTACGCGCCCGCGACCCAGTACACGTCCGCGGCCTGCGCGCCGTGCCGCTCCAGACAGTCGAGCGCGCCGCCCAGAAGTTGCCGGCTGATAAGCTCGTTGAACCGCGACACCACGAGAGCGAACTTCTTGCCCGTGCCGTCGAGCTTGCCCTGAAACTCACGCTTTTCCATCGCTCACTCCTTTTTCGATTTCTCCCAAGAGGTGACCGAGCCGGTCGCGCTTGGTCACCAGGTACTTGACGTTCCGGTGCGTCGGCCGGGCGATAATCGGCACCCGCTCGACGATTTCCAGCCCGAAGCCGCGCAGTCCGACCACCTTGCGCGGGTTGTTGGTCAACAGCCTGATGCTCGACAGCCCCAGGTCGGACAGTATCTGCGCGCCGATGCCGTAGTCGCGCAGGTCCGGCTCGAACCCGAGCGCCAGGTTCGCGTCAACGGTGTCGAGACCTGAGTCCTGGAGCGCGTAGGCCCGGAGCTTGTTGGCGATGCCGATGCCCCGGCCCTCCTGCCGCATGTATAGGAGCACCCCGCGGCCTTCTTTGGCAATCAACTGCAGCGCCCGGGCCAGTTGCTGGCCGCAGTCGCAGCGCAGCGAGTGCAGCACGTCGCCGGTCAGGCACTGCGAGTGCACCCGGACCAGCACCCGTTCCTTGCCCTTGACGTCGCCTTTGACAAGTGCTAAGTGCGCGTAGGGTTCGACCGCGTCCTCGTAGACGATGACCCGGAAGTCGCCGAACTCGGTCGGCAGCACCGTCTCGACCACCCGGCGCACCAGGTTCTCGCACTTCCGGCGGTAGGCAATCAGGTTCTTGATGGTGACGATCGGCAGCCCGAACCTCCCACACAGCTCCAAGAGCTCCGGCAGCCGGGCCATCCTGCCGTCATCGGCCATCACTTCGCACAGCACGCCGACCGGCCGGAGGCCCGCGAGCCGGCACAGGTCAACGACCGCTTCGGTGTGGCCGGCACGGACCAGCACCCCGCCGTCTTTGGCGACAATCGGGAAAATGTGCCCGGGCCGGGCCAGGTCCTCCGGCCGCGCGCCCGGGTCGGCCAATGTCCTGATGGTCGCGGCCCGGTCCGCGGCCGAAATCCCGGTGGTCGTGCCCTTGACCGCGTCAACCGACACGGTGAACGCGGTGCCGTGCAGCGCGGTGTTGTCCTGGGTCTGGGCCGCAAGCCCCAGCGCCTGGGCCCGCTCCTGCCGCAGCGGCACGCAGACCAGGCCCCGGCCGTGCCGGGCCAGGAAATTGACCTTGTCCGCGGTCACCTTCTCGGCCGCGAACACCAGGTCGCCTTCGTTCTCCCTGGCCTCGTCGTCCACGACCACGATGATGCGGCCGCGCTTCAGCCCGGCCACCGCCTGCTCGATTGCGCTGAACGGTTTCCTGGAGCGGAGACTAGCTGAGCTTCGCGCCGAGCGCCTTCCGATACCAGCGATTGTAGAACTCCTTGTACTCGGCCCGGGCGACGACCTTCTTCCACCAGTGCTCGTTGGTCTCATACCAGCCGAGCGTCTGTTCAAGCCCCGAGGCGAACCCGGTCCGCGCCTTCCAGCCCAGTTCCTTCTCGGATTTGTTCGTATCGCACACCAGCCGTTCGACGTGGCCGGGCCGGTCCGCGATGTGCCGAATCAGCGAGCGCGGCTTGCCCAGGTAGTCGAGTATCGCATTGGCGATGTCGAGCGAGCTCTTCTCCTCGCCCGAGCCGGCGTTGAACACCCGGCCGTTGACCTTCTTCAGTCCGGTCCTGAGCACCAGCTCGATGAACCGGCACAGGTCCGGCACATAAGTCCAGTCGCGGGTATTGTTGCCCGAGCCGTAGATGAGCAGCGGCTTGTCCTGGCGCGCCTGGGTGTAGAAGAACGGAATCACCTTCTCCGGGTACTGGTTCGGTCCGTACTGGTTGAACGGCCGGAGAATCGTCACCGGCAGGCCGTAGGTGTAGTGGTACGCCATACACAGCCGGTCCGCGCCGGCCTTGGTCGCCGCGTACGGGCTCCTGGGGTCGAGCGGATGCTCCTCGGTCATCGGCACGCTCTTCGCCGTGCCATAGACCTCGCAGGTTGAGATGTGCACGAACCGGTCCACCGGGTTGCGCCGGAACTCCTCCAGCAGCACGTACGTGCCCAGGTAGTCGGTCTGGACGAACGACTCGACGTCGCCTATCG
>Ga0172362_10003706_pt1 | contig 13210 bp, 12 predicted proteins | sample LakKivs1_kivu2a2_FD_114534 | JGI IMG/M metagenome (GOLD analysis project Ga0172362, IMG submission 114534) | Sediment microbial communities from Lake Kivu, Rwanda - Sediment s1_kivu2a2 | ecosystem: Environmental > Aquatic > Freshwater > Lake > Sediment | place: Rwanda: Western Province, Lake...
ACATTAGCCTGTTTTGTTACCTCTAGCGTGACAATACGTCACAACGTGCAGCAACGTTCTTCCCCGTCCGTTATTCTTCCAATGACTTGACAAAAATAGTTAATATATATTAAATTATCAACAATAGGTTTATGGTTAACCAAATGTTTAATAATACACTCTCCCAAAAATCAGAAGGCTGAGTATGGACAAGTCACAATTGATTCAGGAAGTAGTTGAGTTGGAGCAGCAGGTCAGCCGCATTATAGGACAGCATGCCCCCAATATCTGGATTGATTCAGGGCTTACTCTAACACAGCTCAGGAGTCTATTCTTAATTGCCAACAAAGGGAGCACCAATTTCCGGAAACTGGCAGAGGCTCTAGGCGTGACTCCCTCCAACGTAACGGGCATTGTTGACCGCCTGGTAGAACAGGGACTGGTCAGCCGAACACAGAATCCAGAAGACCGCCGCGAGATGACACTGCAGGCAACGGACAAAGGACAAGCTCTTGTGTCTAACCTCAAAGAGGTTGGAATCAAGCACATGACCCAGATTCTGTCTGTTCTCAGTTTAGAAGAGCTTTCTGCCCTTGCTCAGGGGCTTTCGGCATTTATCAGAGCAGCGGACTCCTATAAAGGACGAATCAAAGATGAACATGATTGAAGTTGAGGGGCTGACCAGGCGCTTTGGCGACTTCACGGCTGTAGACCACATCTCATTTACAGTTGAAAAAGGGACGGTATTCGGATTTCTGGGCCCTAACGGGGCCGGTAAATCAACTGCAATACGGATGCTCTGTACGTTGCTGCGTCCTACTGAGGGCAGTGCCCGGGTGGTTGGTTTTGACATAGTCAAGGAGCAGGGCGAGGTCAGACGGCACATTGGCCTGGTTGCCGAAAAGATTATCCTTTATGACCAGCTAACTGCTGAAGAGAATCTCAGTCTTTTTGGCAGGTTGAATAATCTGCCTGAAGAGCAAATCAAACAGGCTATAGACAAGTGGCTTGGCCGCCTTCATATGGAAGCATGGCGTAAACATCGTGTGGGCACGTTCTCAACTGGTATGAAGCAAAGAATTAACGTTGCCCGCGCTCTGCTTCACCACCCTGATGTGCTCTTCCTAGACGAGCCCACTCTCGGTCTGGACCCACAGACGACGCATGCAATACATCAATTTATCCTGGAGTTGAGGGGGGAGGGCATCACCATTGTGCTGACTACCCATGATATGGTCGAGGCTGAGGCCCTGTGCCAGCAGATAGCCATTATTGACCAAGCTAAAATAGTGGCTCTGGACACGACGACAAACCTGAAGAGGCTCCTCTCTGCTGATAATACCACTGTGATAGATGTGGAAATAGCCAACCTCAGTGAACCGATGCTCTCCCAGCTTAAGAATGTGGAATCAATTGCTTCGGTCATACAATCGGATACTTACCACGTCAGAATTCATACCCGCAACACCGATAATATTGCCCCGATTTTGAGTGCTCTCAACGCTATGGGAGCAAATGTCCGCGCCATCAACACCGTACTACCGACTATGGAGGATGTCTTTCTCCATGTAACGGGGCGAGAGATGAGGGATAAAGTAGCTGCAAGTGTTCCCTCAGTTCGGGGACACCGTTGGAGCAGAGCCTCCAGAGTAAGGTAAGAAAGGAGACTGGTATGTTTGGGAATTTAAAAGGTCTGATTATGCACAGCCTTCGCCTCGGGATAAAGGATCTGTTAGTTTTCGCCCGCGATCGCATGATGCTTATCTCCTTTGTTATTATGCCCATCTTCATGATGCTCATGGTGGGTTTCATCTTTCCCTCGCAGAACGTTTTAAAGAACGTCTCCTTTGGCGTGGTTAATCTTGATGAGGGATCAATGGGTGGCCAAGTAGTATTGGCGCTGCAACAAATGAACCGGGGTCAGGATGAACGAATGTTTGCCATTACCTATTTGCACAGCAAGGGGGCTGCTGTAGACCAAATCAAATACCAGACAACTAGCGGTGCTCTCATTATCCCCTCTGATTTTTCAGCTACAATCTCAACGGGTGAACAGGCTTCGGTGATACTTATAACCGACCAGTCCAATCCGCAGGTATCAGCCGGTATCACTAGCACAATCAATGGGCTTATGTCGGCGATGGCAAATCAGCTGACTGTCCAGAGGGTGGCGGCACTGGTACCAAATGTGCCGAACCCTCAGCAATTAGTTGTGCCCTTTACAGTTCAGACAGAAGGAATCGTCGCTGGGAAGTCTAACTACTTCGAGTTTATGGCCCCAGGTATTATGGCAATGACGATTATGTTTGCGGCGATGACGGGATTGGCTGGCTCGATATCAAGAGAGCGGGAACTAGGCACACTCGATGGCATCATATCGGCTCCCATCAGCCGGCTATCAATCATATTGGGTAAAAGCTTTGCCCAGGTGGTGCGCGGACTTTTGCAAGCACTGCTTACATTAATTCTCGCCGTGGTGCTTTTTGGCGTGGTAGTTCACGGCAGCTACGGCCTTCTCGCGCTGCTCCTGTTGCTGACGGTTTTCTCATTTATCGGCATTGGCATCATGGTATCGGCGCTGGCTTCGCAACAGGAAACTGCCATGACAATTATGATGACCCTGACCTTCCCGATGCTGTTTCTTTCCGGCGCACTCTTCCCCGTCCAGCAGATGCCAGTAGCGATGCAGTGGATTTCAAAGGGACTTCCCATGACCTACGCTGTTGAAGCTCTGCGGAAGTGTGTTGTGCTGGGCACAGGCGTATCGGGCATGATGACTCAAATCTGGGTGATGCTTGGCTTCGGTGCGATATTCACGGTGATCGCCATACCCGTTTTTAACAGGGCTATCACCAGATGAACGAAAGCTAATTATTTAATGGTGCCAGAAATACGGAGGAACAAGTGATTAACAAAATGCGTTTTTGGTTGACAACCTTGCTAGGACTGGCTTTGCTTGCCTCGGTTGTGGAAACTACTGCGCCTGTGCTAGCCACGGTGAACGGGAAACCTAATTTGCAAGTGACAGTGGTCGGGAGCCAGGAGCTTCCAGTGGGGCAAGTCGGAGCCCTCCAGATAATGGTTCAGAATATGGGAATTTTTTCGGGAGACGTCAATGACCCGGCCGACCAGGTCATGGCAATGGGCTATCTCACCGCTACGGGTGTCACCCTGGTGCCACCGTGCACAACCGCGGTGGGTGTCACTGCCACTTTGACATCCGAGTCGTCTTCAATTGAAGTCTTGGGTGGGGAGGCATCCCTTGGCACACTATCCAGGGGCATGTCTACTATACAACCAATTACCTTCCAGCTCTATATTCACAAAGATGCCCAGCCTGGCACTTATAAACTTGACCTGAAACTGGAATACCAATATCTCAGCGATGTTGATTGGCTGAACCCTGGAGAGGCGTCGCCCCAGTTTGATTTTCACTGGGGCAGTAGAGTGCAGCAAGTGCAAATATCGATAACGGTTGTCGGTACCTATTTCTCGGCTGTAATCACCCAGACGGAAGGAGTCAGGGCTGGAGCGACAGGCATTATTACGGTGGATATCCAGAATGGTGGAGCCAGTGAGGCATATGACGTTACTGCCGAAATAGCCCCAGGAACTAGTATTTCCCCTATCGGCCCAGCCAGTTTTTTGGGAGATGTCGCTGGGAATAGTTCGGTTACTACCCAGTTCAAGGTGTCGATCTCAAAAGAGGCGGTTGCTAAAAATTCCTCTGTCAATATCCTAATCAAATACAAGGATGACAGGGATGTGCCAAGACAGTCGCTGCTGACCGTAGGCGTAATGGTAGAAGGCAAGTTGAATTTTGAAGTTCAGACTATCCAGGTAGATGGCAGGCTCACTCCAGGGTCTGAGAGGGTTATCACCGTTCCTATTGTGAATGCCGGCGACTATGAGGCAAAAGACGCCATCGCCAAGATCAATATTGTCAATCCATTTGCTACTGCTCCCTTTTCCACCACCGATGATACCGCCTACATCGGGACACTACAACCTGGCGAAAGCGGCTCAGCTAAGTTCAGGATAAGCGTTGATGCTGACGCTGTGCCCAAGCCCTACATACTTGAGGTGGAGGTCCAATACTGGGATTCCTTAGGTAATTCCTATACCTCCGACACCATGATAGCCACGGTGACAGTCCAACAACCATCAGGGTTGTCAACCACGGCTATCGTTCTTATTTCTGTTGCTGTTGTAGCCTTTATCGTTGTGCTGATCAATGTTGTGAGGAGAAGAAAGCGCGCATGAGACGCTGCTGTGCTTGATAGTTGCTGCTTTCAGAAGTGCTTCAAGGCGTTCCCGATAGCTATGGTCACAATAAGCCATTTTGTTAAGACAGCCCACAGTTTATTAGTTTATTAGGTTTCAGGAAACAGATAGCCTACTGATGATCTATAGAGGGTTGGACAGAGATTAGTAATTGCTGCATAATGAATTTGGCAGACCATTCGAAGACTACGAAATATCTGACTCTGCTGCGGATGTAATATGGCAGTTCTCTTTGACAGAGTTGTTGGAGTCTATCACTTTCTAGGCGACAGGATACCAAGGGGTGTTCCATGTGTAGATCCAAAGCCACGAAGGAGTAATCCGTGGCTTAGGAATAACCAGCCAGTCGTAGCCAAAGTGAAAGGAAAAGGCGATATTCGGCTAGCTATTGAGCAAGCCATTGCCTTAATGGGCAATTTGAAACAGACTATTGGTAGGGGTGACCGAGTTCTTGTAAAACCAAATTTCAACAGCCCAGACCCATTTCCAGCAGCTACTGAGTTGGCCTTTCTTCAAGTCGTGATTGAACTTATCTTGGAAGCTGGGGGTAAAGTTACCATTGGTGAGAGCGCTGGTGCTGTTTGGCGGCCAACTAGAAAAGTCTTCAATCAACTTGGTGTCCCCGGGTTAGCTCGAAGGCTAGGTGTTGAACTTATTGCTTTTGAAGATAGGCCTAATGACTGGGTACAGATCAGGATCAATGGAGAGTATTTAAGCACAGTTATAATGCCTCGCTCCGCTTACGAAGCCGATAAGATGGTTTATCTCCCATGCATGAAGACTCACAACCTTGGCGCGTTTTCCGGCGCAATCAAACTTGCCTTTGGTTTTGTTGCTCCTGGGCAACGGCGCAGTTTTCACCTTGGTCATTTGCAGGAGAAGTTGGCTGAGGTGAGTCTTTGTTGGCAGCCCGATCTCATCGTTATGGATGGCAGGAAAGCCTTCGTATCTGGTGGACCAAATAAGGGCCAATTGGTCGAGCCAGGCTTAGTGCTTGCTTCCGGTGACCTTATTGCTATCGATGTCGAGGCAATAAGGGTGCTCTTAGATTACCGGGCTTCTAATAAGATCCCTGCCAATCCTTGGGAACTACCACAAATTGCTACGGCGTTAAGGCACGAACTAGGGGTAGGAGAGGGCAAGTACATAGTGGTTGACCGAATTTGCTCCGACAGTAGATTAACTGCACCAGACATCTAAAAGTGACTCAACAATTCTGACTATTGTGTGACCGCAAAGCCCTTGTTCAGATATGTTGGTTAAGCAGCGAGAAGGAATACAAACAAGTTCCAGTAAACGATAACTGTGTAGAGTACCAGAGCTACCACCGCGACCGTATATACCAATCTGGGATTCGCATTATACTTAATCCATAGAAGCGCAGTGGCCAAAAACCCACCTGATATCTTGATACCTAGAAACGACTCTCCGCCTACCCAAGATGTCAGCAAGGGGTTGATTTCTGACCCGTATCCACCTGTCACCAGAAACTGGCTTATCAGGCCATCTGCAACTATTAGGCCAAATAGGATGCAGAGAGTATACCTAACGGTTCGTTTTTCAATATGAAGATATTTCGGAACTTTCAATCGCTTCATGTGGGGAAGTCATCACCCCCTTTCAAAACAAAAACCGACCATTTCTAGGTCGGTTTCACTATTGGCTCCCCACCACCTAAGTGACCATATACAGGTGGCAGTTCACTGCCCCCTATTGCATCGGAACAACGTTATCTTTTTAAAGGTTCAGTACTATTAGCCGCCAAGAGGTGAGAAAATCCTTGGCGAGCATTTAATTGTATGTCTCTGCATATATGGGGGTCAAGATGTATTATCTTAACTTTTCTTATCAAATTCCACTTGTATGTATGGAAATTTGTTGAAATATGCGACCATTAAGTATCGCTTTGATAGAAAACTATCCCACGAAATAGCGTTTTGTTCAGTCCAGAAACCAGAAATGCCCTCTTTGTACTGATAACATCTATCACAATTCTGGAGTTAGCACGAGGATGCTTAATTGACTAAGGGACATTGTGCGCATCTGCCTTCCCGACAGTAGTTCCTGAAGGTGTGAATGAGCCCTTGCTGATGACAGGCAGTGAAATCGGAAGGCTCTTTAAGGCCAAGTTGTTTTTCCATGTGGCGTGTTATCTCATTCTCTGCTAGTTTGGGATAACTATTGTAAAGTCCCATAGCCTTTTTCATTAATTCCGGCTCATTGGCAACTTTCCCCCAGGAGAAAGCAAAGGGCAATATCACGTTTACGGCAATTTCACCGGCTTTGCTATTTCCTAAGAGAGCCCCGTATTTAATACGCCCCGTATTCAATACGGGGTTTGTTTTACTTCTGACATCAAAGTCGAAGTGGTCCTGCCAGTAGCCTTCGCCAGCGACAGTTAAATTGTTCTCCAGCACGCAATGCCCACCGGCCAGAGGTGCTTCCTTCACTAGCTGCAATATCCCGGATAACAGTTTTTTTTCGCAGTAACGCTCAAGAATATAGCTCTGGGCGACAATGCGTCGCACTGGAGAATTGTTGGGGTATATGTGTGAGAAGTTCCAGTCACTTTCCTTCATGGTTTCTACTTTTTTACCCACCGACTGCCATATTTGCTCCAATTCCTGGACTTCTTTTTCCCCGGCAAACCCTCCTGGTCGTCTTTGAGAAGGCAATAGCCCGGCTGTGCCTACCAACAAAGCTTGCTTTAGAGCCAAGCCTTCTCTGGATTCGATAGAATTGAGGGGCATTCTGTCAGCAAGGTCTTCAAAAGGCTTTGTGTTTTTAGCATAACCCAGAGCCCTCATCATGCCTCGGAAAAGCGCCTGCCCTGCCTCTTCTCGCTTTAACTCGGCTTGAAAATGCCTCGCCTTCTGCTTAAACCTTTTTTCACCGGCAGCGTTCAATAGCTTTCCTAAAGTTTGCCTGTCCATGTGGTCCAGTATCTGGGAGCAAGGAAGCTGGTAAGGCAGCAAATAAGCTTGGTGACGCAAGGCCTTGGCCAGACATAGCATGGGAACCATCTTGCCGCTTTGTAGTAAGGTAGCTGAATTACAATCATGCCACATCACAACGTGAAGGATGACATTATTATATTCAGCATCAGCATGATGCTCATGGCTATACCAGTCGCTGGATTTAACGTGAACCTCGACATCCCCTTTCGTCAAATGAGATTTATTGACAATAACGGCATCCCGAAAATCAGGGCCGTTGTCACCATTAGTCCTTCCCGGATAGATGACACTGACTAGCTCGTCTTCCCAGGAGGGCAGCTCCTTTCCCACCATCTGCTGCCATATTAGAGCTGCTTGCTTTTCCGAGAATTTTATCCGATTTCGTGTAATCATGGCGTTAAAAAAATTACTTATTGCTTTCTATCAATTGTTTGAATCTTAGAGCATCCCCATACATAGTTATATTATTAAACAGCACGTAAGCTTCATCGCTGCTCTGCTCTCGAAGCCTGGCTAACTCGTCGTCGCTATATCGGTGGCGATAGCCAGGTCCTCCGTGCAAGCGGAAGTATTTTACCCCGTATTTAATACGGGGTCCGTATACTGCCTCGCTCTCCAGGGGGTCAACACAATGAACAAGGTCTAAATCTTGACATAATGTCAAAATGACATCGTCGTTCCATTCGCCTCGCGGTTCCCAGACGAAGATGAAATTCCCCCTATCTATATTTGTGAAAAAATACCTCATATTCTGGATATTTTCCGCACTCGGGGTGAATTTCGCCGGACATTGAAAAACGATGACTTTGGCTTTAAGGACTTGAGCGATATCCCGGGTTTTCCCCCACGCCTCAAAAACTTCTTGGCTGGGCTGGAAGAAGCCATAATTGCCCTCTTTACCTGCGGGAACTTGTAAACCGGCCTTTCGATAAGTGGGGCTTGATGGCAAGTGCGTTATCTCCTGCCAGGCTTTCAAGCTGAATTCAAAACCTTGGGGAGCCTCTGCGCGCCATTTTTGGGCAGTGGCTGTAAGGGGAGGCTTATAAAAAGTTTGCTGTATTTCCACCAGTTTGAGTTGTTCAGAATATTTCTTCTTTCCCCTGGAAAAACCGCAACAGCCAACCTTAATCTCATTCATCCTGCCTCTCTCCAGCTTTGTAAGTAAAGCCACTACGCTCAGCAATTATGCTGAGCAGCGTAGCCGATGCTCCACGAGGCCGATACATCCCCCTTTCCCATTCGCTAATTGTCTGCTGACGTGTGCCTAATTCCTCGGCTAGCTTCACTTGAGTTAAGTTCAGGTGTTGCCTCAGCGCCTTGACCTCTTCTTTACTCCATTGTCTTTTTTTCTTTTTTCTTTGCTCCATCGCTTAAAATTATACACGGTTCAGTGTAATAATTCAAGAAAAATTTGCCAAATTTTAGTAAAAAACCGCTTGCATTTTTGGTTTTTCTTGATATAATAAAAACTTAGCAATTTCAAGGATAGAGTGCTAAAAATCTAGGAAAGGAGGGAACATGGCTAAAATTGAACCGTTGGGAGACAGGGTAGTGATAAAACCCATGCCCAAGGAAGAGGTAAGCAAAGGAGGGATATTTTTGCCGGATACAGCTAAAGAGAAGCCCCAGGAGGGGAAAATTATTGCTGTCGGTCCAGGCCGGTTGACCGAGGATGGCGCCCGTATTGCCATGGAGGTGAAGAAGGGCGACAAGGTTATTTATTCCAAATATGCTGGCACCGAGTTTAAGCTAGGTGATGAAGAGCTGATTATTATGCGTGAGAGCGATATTTTAGCTAAGATAAGTTAGAAAAGGAGGTAAGCGAATGGCGAAACAAATTATTTTCGGCGAGGAAGCAAGAAAAGCCTTGAAGAACGGCGTAGATATCCTGACTGATGCTATCAGGGTGACTCTGGGACCACGGGGACGGCCTGTAGCATTGGATAAGAAATGGGGGGCTCCCTCAGTTCTCAACGATGGCGTTTCCATAGCCAAAGAAATAGAGTTGCCTGACCCGTTTGAGAATATGGGTGTGCAGCTAGTAAAGCAGGCAGCCACTAGGACTAATGACCAATGTGGCGATGGCACCAGTACATCCACTATTATAGCTCAGGCTATTATTAGTGAGGGCTTCAAGAACATTGCTGCTGGAGCTGATTCCATGGCTCTAAAGCATGGGATTGAGAAAGGGGTAGAAGCCATAGTTGATGAGCTCAAGAAAATGGCTATACCGGTAGCTGGCAAAGAGCAGGTAGCTCAGGTAGCTGCTATATCAGCTATTGACCAGGAAATTGGCAATTTAATTGCGGATGTCATGGAAAAGGTCGGCAAGGATGGCGTTATCACTGTCGAAGAAGGCAAGGGATTGAAATTCGAGACTGAGTATGTTGAGGGGATGAAGTTCGACCGCGGCTATATCAGCCCCTACTTCATCACCAACCCGGAACAGATGAAAGCAGAGATAGAAGACCCTTATATTCTTATCACCGACAAGAAGATCTCGGCTATAAACGACATTCTGCCCGCTCTGGAAAAAATTGTCCAGGCCTCCAAGAATCTGATCATCATCGCTGAGGATGTGGAAGGAGAATCTTTAGCGACATTGGTAGTCAATAAACTGAGGGGGACTCTGAATCCGCTGGCGGTCAAGGCACCCGGCTTTGGCGACAGAAGAAAAGCTATGCTTGAGGATATAGCAGTTCTTACCGGCGGTAAGGTTATATCTGAGGAGATTGGCAGAAAATTAGATTCGGTGACCATAGAAGACTTGGGCCGAGCCAGAAGGGTGATTGCTGATAAAGACAATACCACCATTGTTGAAGGCAAAGGGGATGCCAAGGCTATTGAGGGTCGAATCAAACAAATCAGGTCTGAGATCGATATAAGCACCTCAGATTACGATAAGGAGAAATTGCAGGAGAGGCTGGCTAAATTAGCCGGCGGCGTGGCGGTGGTTAAGGTAGGTGGAGCTACGGAAACAGAGCTTAAAGAGAAAAAACACCGTGTAGAGGACGCCTTGTCAGCGACTCGAGCTGCTGTAGAAGAAGGTATCCTGCCCGGTGGTGGTGTTGCCCTCCTGAATGCTCTGCCAGCGTTGAAGAAGCTCAAGGTGGAGGGTGATGAGGCTACTGGTGTGAATCTCTTGAAACGAGCTCTGGAAGAGCCTCTGAGGTGCATCGCTACAAATAGCGGCAGAGAAGCCTCGGTAGTAATAAATAAGGTGAAGGAAAGCAAGCCTGGCATAGGTTATGATGCCCTCAAAGATGAACTGGGTGTAAATATGATAGAGAGAGGCATTGTTGACCCGCTCAAGGTCACCAGAAGTGCTCTTCAGAATGGTGCCAGCATTGCCTGCATGATTCTGACCACGGAGTCTTTGGTGACTGACATTCCTGAGAAGGAAAAGGTAATGCCTGGCGGCTACCCCCCGCCAGAATATTAAAGAAATATTGAAGGAAGAAAAGGGGCGCCTCAAAACCTGTGATTCTACTGTAAGAAGGCGCCCCTTTTATATTAGACGCACTCGAGGATATCAAATCCCGAGCACCAAAGGTCCCACGTTCCCGCCAAAGTCAAAAGATTTTGGCGGATGGGAAATAGGCGCAAGACTTTTTGGGGTTAGTTTAAATCCCTAGAAGCTTAAGTAGCCCTTCCTCTGATTTCACTGGTCCCACTATGGCTAGATTAAGCCCACTACCGGTTAGAATCTCCTCGGCTACCTCTTTTAGCTCATCTACGGTGATGGCATCTACAATGGAAATGACATCGTCTATGTCCAGAATTTGCTGCATTAGTATTTCCTGGCTGCCGTACCATAACGCGACATTTTGGCTATCCTCGAACCGCAAATACAATCTTCCTTTTGCCAATTCCTTCGCCCTGATAATTTCACTTGGGGTAATTCCCTGTTTAATCTTTGATATCTCTTCGAGGATAGCTGCCACAGCAATTTCTAACTTCTTAGGGTCGACACCAGCATAAATGGCAAATGAGCCTGAATGAAGGAAGTGCTCGGTATAACTGTGAATATCATAAGCTAGCCCCTTACGCTCTCGTATCTCCATAAACAGGCGGCTGCTCATGCCCCCGCCAAGCACGGTATTAAGCAAGTCGAGAGTAAAACGTTGCGGGTGTGAGCGAGAAAAGCCGTGAACAGCGAGGCAAAGATGTGCTTGCTCAATATCTCTGGTTTCGATACGCAGCCTAGCTTCTGTTTGCTTATCGTTGGTTAGATAGCCAGTTGATAATTTCCCGGTAGCCCATTTGTCGAACAGGGGCTCAATTTGAGCCACGGCTTCCTCATGCTGGATGTTGCCAGCAATGCTGAGCACGGTATTATTGGGCATATATCTGCGGGCAACATAGTTTAATAATCGTTCCCTTGTTATCAAAGGCACAGTTTCTTTGTATCCGGTGACCTCGCGCCCCAGAGGCTGCTCAGGCCATAACAGTTCATCTATGAGCGTGTTTATTCTCTGCTGAGGAATGTCCAGGTTCATATTGATTTCCTCCATGATGACCGGGCGCTCCTGCTCAATATCTTTGTTGTCAAAGCGAGAATTGAGCAAGAGGTCGGATAGCACGTCTAGAGCGATGGGGAAGTGAGAGCTGGCAACCTTACACCAGAAGATAGTTACTTCCTTGTCTGTGCTACCATTGATTATGCCGCCAACTCCTTCAATATCCTGGCTTATCTCCTTAGAAGTTGGTCGCTGCTGTGTGCCTTTGAAGAATAAATGCTCGGCGAAGTGGGAGATGCCTGCCTCCTCTTTACTTTCGTAACAGGAACCAGCTCCCACGAGGATGGCAAGGCATACTGAGCGGCTGTGGGGCATAGTGCTGGTGATAACCCTCAAGCCTTTATCGAGCGCAGTCTTGGTGTACATCCCGATTCTATCGGGATGAATTTTACCTTGCTCTTCTATTGGCGGTCAATGAGACTTTGACTTTTACCAAACGTTGTGGAAACAGCTTCGGCATGGTACAAACCCCAGGAGCATTTTTCTCCAGTAGCTCTCGACAATTCTCAGACCGTAAGAAATGCGGTGGTGATATAATATAGGCTAATTATGGCGGAAAAAGATGCTGGCAAGGGACTGGCGGCGGTGGAAGAATACTATCAGGATTATGGCTCAAGAATCAGGGAGTTGAAGAGGCGTGGGAAGAGGATAATGGGCTATCTTTGTGCCTTTACTCCTGTTGAGATTATCACTGCTGCTGGCTTAGTGCCATTCCGGATAAAGGGAGACGTCAATGAGCCCATCACCAAGGCTGACGCCGAGATGGAAACCATCGTATGTCCTCTGGTTCGTAGTTGCTTCGATGTCTCGCTTAAGGGAAAGTATGAGTTTCTTGACGGCATCGTCATCCCTCACGCCTGTGACAGTATGTGCAGGACTTACGATGTCTGGAAATATACTCTTGACCTTCCCTACTCCCATCTTATCAACATGCCTCACGGCACCGATGACTCATCGCTTGAGTTTTATAAGGCGGAGCTAGATACATTTAGACGAAGCCTGAGCCAGTTTGCTGGGGGGGAGATTTCTGACCAGAGCTTGACCCAGGCCATAAGTCTCTACAATGAAAACAGAGCTAAGGTCAGAGAGCTATATGAATTGAGGAAGACGAATCCACCTTTAATCTCAGGCACTGAGGTAACCAAATTGCTGATAGCGGCGGTGAGTATCCCGGCAGAGGAGGCTGCAGAACTTATAGATAGTGTTATCGAGGAAATCAAGCAAAGAGACAGAGTTCTGGCAGCCAAATCAACCAGACTAATGGTAGTTGGCGCTCAGGTGGATAATGTAGCTTTTATCGACCTGATAGAGAATAGTGGGGCTTGGGTGGTGGCTGACGATTTGTGCCCCGGAGCTAGGGAGTTCTTTTCCGATATCGCTGTCACTCCTGACCCTATTGATGGTATCGCTGAGCGGTATTTGAGGAAGATATATTGTGGTCGGACCTTCAGGGAGAGAAGGGGAGGCTAC
>Ga0172362_10003708_pt1 | contig 13208 bp, 12 predicted proteins | sample LakKivs1_kivu2a2_FD_114534 | JGI IMG/M metagenome (GOLD analysis project Ga0172362, IMG submission 114534) | Sediment microbial communities from Lake Kivu, Rwanda - Sediment s1_kivu2a2 | ecosystem: Environmental > Aquatic > Freshwater > Lake > Sediment | place: Rwanda: Western Province, Lake...
AGATTTTAAAAAGTCCTTCTATTATGCTCAAGGGAATGGAGGATTCAATTCTCGGTATATGGGTGGCACACAGAGAGGGCTATATGCACTGTCCGGATCCCCAAATCCTGGCAGATGTGTCTAGTGGAGGCCTTGCTCCTATAGTTTATGTAGATGACAGAGGAATGTCTACAGAGAAGTACCCATTTAATCCCAATAGTTCTCCAGGCGGGTTTACTGCTTTGTGCTCGCCAGATGGAAGGCATCTTGCAATGATGCCTCATCCTGAAAGGGCATTTCTACTCTGGCAGTGGCCGTGGATGCCAGAAAGCTGGAAATCTAATTTGAAGGTTTCTCCATGGTTAAAGATGTTCCAGAATGCCAGGAAGTGGTGTGAGAAAAACAACTAAATATAAGGTTATAAGAAAGATTCTTGATTATTTAGGTATATATGAATTTAAAAGATATAAGTCCCCACCCAGGGTACTTGTAGTTGCTGATACATTTGATGACTATAAGTGTGATGATTATATAGATGGTGATTACGCGGATTTTTAGACTGCATAAAATTTCTGCTTTATAATACTACCCAAAAACAGGGTTAAATCGTGTCCTTTCGGCAAGCGTGCATAACTGATATTTTTTCAAAAAATTCTGAACCTTATGATTAAAATTAGATCTTATACTTGTTTTGTGAATTATTGTTCAGTTGCGTTTAACATCTGTACATAATTCCATGGCATCCATTTTTCCGGGTTTTGACAAATCATTGAAGAATTCTCCTGAAGTGCTTTTAAATACTTGAAGGATTTGTCCTAGATAAACTGCAGGTGTGAATAAGGCTCATAAACAGATCTCCAACATATGCTCCATATTCTGTCTTGTAAAATAGTGAGTTTTTTCTGTGAAGTATTGCTTTTTTAAGTACCTGCTCACAAAGTAATCCTAAGTTTAGGATTACTTTGTTTATCCACAGGAATATATAATCCCCAGGATTTGAAGAAAACCCCTGTTATTGGCTAAGTTTCTGGCTAAATCCTGAGGATTATGTTTTTACCGAAGACCACAAAGTTTGGCCATTTCCTCTTCAGAGCCAATCCAAAGTGGTTTTTCATCTTTCGTCTGGGGAACGTCAACATAGTCCATCACTTTACGCATCATGGCCAAAGAAGGCTTTGCATAGACCCGGGTAGTATCCAGAAAAGCATGACCCAGCATTCTGGGGATAAGCGCAAGTTCAACTCCGTTCTGGTAAAGATTTGTAGCTCTTGTTCGGCGCAGCATATGGGGATGCACACGTAGCGGTATATCAGGACATGATTCTCTGGCTTTATCAGTATACTGCTGTATGAACCGTTCCACATTGCCCTCCGACATTTTCCCAGACCTGCCTTTAATGATTGTATAGAAAAGCAGATTGGGAACTTCAGGATCTGCAATCAGTCTTTTTTCAATCTGTAGTTCTTTCATTATGTTTTCCTCAATCTCTTTTGATATTTTTCTAGTAGTACCTTTTCTTTTGTATTCAATAGAGAAGCTCTCTGCATCATTCTTATATTTTTTTACCAGTGCAAAGAACCTTGTCTTTTTTATTCCTAAAATCTCTTGCATATAGCTTCTTTCAATCTCCTTTGTAATATAACGGCATATTAACTCCCCTACCTGATTGCAAGTGAACTTCTTGTGTAGCTGCCCCATAATTTAAAACCTTTCTTCTCTATTACTATTGGTTCTAAATTATAGCTACAGAGCAGTTCACTTTTAAACTTTAAATTCTATAAAAAGAGTTCACTTTTAACTTTTAAATGACACACAAAAAATTTTGATTGACAAATCAGAAATAATAATTTAATATAGTGAACAAAAGTTCAAAAATGAAATTTTCTACACTTATTATTGTAAAAATCTAGGGAAAAGGGGGGTTATGAGTGAATTGTTGAAAGGTAAAGTTGTAGTAATTTCAGCAGTGGCCTCCGGCTTTGCTAAAGCAACCGCAGAATTATTTGCCAAAAAAGATCAGTGCAATCTGGTAATGTTTGATATTAATGAAGAAGGTTTAAAAGAAACTGCTGAAAACTGCAAAAAAGCAGGCTCAAAAGTAGTCTATTTTAAAGGTGATGTAACAAAACTTGATACTTTTGAAAAGGCCCTAAATGAAACTTTATCCAATTTTGGTAAAGTGGATTTCCTGATTAATTATGCAGGAGGCGCTGTTAAAGTGGCACCTATCGAGGAGATGGATGACGAAGTCAATAAGAAGATAATAGATCTGAATCTTAACAGCGTAATTATGAGTTGCAGGACATTTACACCGCAATTCAAAAAGCAGGGGTATGGGAAAATAATAAATGTATCAAGTGCGTGTGATAGGAGATCCTGGCCGGGCTGGTCAGTATATTCTGCTGCAAAGGCTGCTGTAAATGCATTTACCAGGTGTCTTTATACGGAATTAAGACCTCATGGGATCTGTGTCGGTCTTCTGGTGCCGGGAGGCTCAAACACAGGTTTCCAAAAAGCTGCGGAGAATGTTGATAAGTTCGAATGGGATGAAGAAATGGCGGTACGTCCTGAACATTTTGCTGATATGGTATATCAGAGTTGTGCTCTGACGAAAGGCGGATGTGTCACCGAAATGGTTATTTATGGTTTGGCCCAGGATGTGAGCGGGTATTAATTCCAACTATTTTTAAAAGAATTTAAAATTCAAATGTTTTTAAAAATACTATTTTTAGAAAGAGAGGAAGGAGGTGGTTATTAAGGATTAGGAATATTATAGAATAGAGGAGGTGTATAATGTGAAAACAAAAAAGGGTAGGATTTGTAGGGAGTTAAACTCGATACAAATCCCAAAATGATTCTAAATGAAAAGTTAAATAAAAACAATCATTAGAATCAAAAAGTACAAATAGTTTTCAAAGTAATAAAGTTTATAAGGAGTAAACATGATTAAAAAAATAAAATGGGGTTCTATAGTAACTTTAGGTGTTGCTCTAATAGTTTCTTTAAGTTTGTTTGGATGTAAGCCAGTTGAGCCAGTGGCAAAAGAACCAGAGCCAGAAGCGGTTGAGGAGCCAGTAGTAGAAGAAGAAGTAGAAGAAGAGGCCGAAGTTCTGAAAATAGGTTATTTCGTTTCAACATTAGCTAATGTATTCCATCAGGCACGAGCTACAGTTGCGGTTGATTATGCAATGGAAGAATATGGTGCTAAAGTGTATATTTTTGACGGCAAATCAGATTCTACTGTTATGACAGGAAACATAGATCAGTTAGTTGCACAGGGTATGAATATGGCTACTCTTCAAATATGGGACCCGGAAGCAGGTAAACCTGGTATACTGGATGCTATAGACGCGGGTGTTGCCATTAATATGTTCTTTAGCCCTTTAGTAGTTGGCGGGGTTGATGTAGGTATACCTACAGTACGTCATGATGAACCTGGAGCATCCTTTGACATGGGTGCGGAAATGGCCAAGCAGTGGATAGCAGCCAACCCTGATAAACCTATAGTAATGGTACAGCTTGGCTGGCCGGACCATGTTGAAGTAAAATCTGGCCGTACTGACCCATTTGTAAAGGGTGTACTAAGTGTAGCTCCTGATGCAACTAATCTTGGATGCCTGGATGCAAGTGCAGGTGCTGATGCTGCAAAGCAGATAATAATTGACCTTGTAACAACCAATCCTGAAGTTAACCTTATATACTCTGAAGCATCCGACCTTACAGTTGGAACAATGGCAGGGCTTATTCAGGCAGGAAGAGGTAAAACGGATGATAATGGTGTGCCTACCACAGAAATAGTATGCAGTGTTGACTTTGACGAAGTTGAAATGAAAGAGATATATGATTCAAACAGCTCACTTAAGCTTTCAATGGGACTTCCTCCAAAGGAAACCTCTTACACAATAATAGATGCTTTGATGGCCACCTACAATGGTGAAATAGCACAATTTAGCACACCTCATGAGGTAACCTGGGCACCTACTTTCACTGCTTCCTACTATAGTGTATCACGTAATGTTGCAGTGAATTGGCTTAATGATCAGTTTGGTACGAGTATTAAATAGAAGAAGGATAGATTAGAAAACACTTAGCAGAATATAAGTGGGAGGGGACTTTTAAAATGATGGTTCCCTCCCATTAACTAAGTAAAATTTAAAATCTAACTGGGGTGCATCATATTGAATAATAATGTATTAGAAATTAAAAACCTTATAAAAGACTTTCCCGGAGTTAGAGCTGTTAATAATGTAAGCTTTGGTATAAAGAGAAATACAGTACATTGCTTGGTCGGGGAAAATGGAGCCGGAAAATCTACATTAATAAAAATTCTTACAGGTGCTCTACCAAAGACAAGCGGTACGATTATTCTAAACGGAAAAGATTATGTAGCCAATAACATTAGAGAGGCCAGGCTAAGAGGAATAAGCACAGTATTTCAAGAATTAAACATTGTTGACCAGTTAACAGTAGAAGAAAATCTCTTTCTTGGTGCTGAAGACACTTTCATGGGTTTCTTAAGAAGGACTGACAAAATAAAAAGAATGATTGACGTGGCCAAAAGCCTGGAACCATCTATAAATCCCAGACAGATTGTTTCCAGATTAAGCGTTGCACAAAAACAGATAGTAGAGATAGCAAAAGCAGTTGCCATGGAATCAGAAATAATTATTATGGACGAACCAACTGCCGCTATATCAGAATATGAAGTTGAGCGGCTTTTTAATATAATCAGGAGTCTTCGCGAAAAAAAAGTCACGGTCATCTACATATCTCACAGGCTGGATGAAATATTTGAAATAGGTGATTATGTTACGGTAATGAGAGATGGAAAACATATAGGAACAGAATTGGTTTCGAAAATTAAAAACCGCTCTGAGCTTATAAAAATGATGATAGGCAAGACATTGTTTGAATCATATACTCCAAGGAAGTTGCAGGATAAGCCGATACTGCTTGAAGTTAAGAATCTCAAAAACGACAAGCTTAAAGATATATCATTTGAAGTAAGACGTGGCGAGATAGTGGGATTCTACGGTCTTCTCGGAGTAGGTAAGACAGAACTTGCGCATGCAATATATGGTATAGGTACATACAAAGGCGAAATAATTTATAATGGGAAAAAGCTTCACAATTCTCCCGATAAAGCCATTGAGGCCGGGATAGCACTGGTTCCCGAAGAGCGAAGGACGCAGGGCCTTTTCACTATATTAACAATAAGGAATAATATACCTGTTATGAATATGAAAAAAATATCCAGGTCTGGTTTTATAAATACCAGAAAAGAAATAGAAGCCTCCATTAAGTATATAAATGAGCTCAAGATAGCCACTGATACAATAGAAAAACAATCCTCAAAGCTTTCTGGCGGTAACCAGCAGAAGGTTGTTTTCTCAAAATGCTTATTCGCAGATTCTGATCTGCTTATACTGGATGAACCGGCACGTGGCATAGATGTTGGATCAAAAAGCGAAATTTATAATATAATCCGTCAGCTATCAGAAGAAGGAAAATCAATAATGATATTTTCATCTGAATTACACGAGATTCTTAATGTATGCGACAGGATATTTATTATGTATGACGGCAGGATCAAGGTTGAGAAAAAAAATGGCCCGGGCATAGACAGGGAAGAGATTATTCATATAGTAACAGGGGTTTGAAAGGGGTTGAAGAGGTATGCGATCTGGTTTAGGTGGAAGTGATGGAGTAAATAAAATTTCAACAAGGGGAAAAATGAGCAATGAATCGTTTATTACCCTGTCAATGTTTATCGTAATAATTGTAGTGATTGGTTTTGCCTCAATATTCGTCCCTAATTTTTACCGGCCACAGAATATTATAAACCTCGTTACTAATTTCTGGTACATTATCGCACTGGGCATAGGTGTTACTTTCCTGTTAATAACGGGAAATTTCGAGTTATCAGTGGGTGGAGTAGCTGCTATGACTGGTGTGCTGTCTGTTTATTTTTGCCAGAGTGCGGGTACATCACCAAATGTACTTGCCAATGGCCTTGGGCTTCCATATGGTGTAGCGGTCGCACTTGCTCTGCTTGCAGCTCTGGGGATCGGCGCAATTAATGCATTCTTTGTAGCCAAACTCAAAGTAGCATCTATCGTAGTAACGCTTGCAACTATGTCTTTTTCCCGTGGGATAGCCCAGATAGTAACACGTGGTGCCCAGCGTAATACAAGTCTGCCCGATGTGTATGGTGTTGTTGGAAATATATTTGTAGTTGGCTCATTAAAACTCGCAGTATTTATAATGATTTTTTTTGTTATAATTGCAGCTATAATCGAAAAGAGGACAGTATTTGGCAGGCGTACTTATCTTATAGGTGCCAATATGCAGGCCGCGAGGCTATCAGGAGTGAAAGTAGCAAAGCATATCACAATCCTTTATCTTATAAGTTCATTTCTGGCTGGTGTTGTAGGTATACTGCTTGCATCAGAGTACATATCTGGAACATCAAGCCGGATTATGGGCGTAGAGTTTGATGTGCTGGTTGTAACACTGCTTGGTGGTACGGCCATAATGGGTGGTTTTGGTTCTGTCATTGGTACAGCCATAGGCACAGTAATACTTGCTGTTATAGCTTCTGCGTCGACCGGACTTTTACTTAGGCCCGAATGGCAATTCATCCTAAAAAGTGTAATTGTGTTTATTGCAATAATGGCTCAGCGCTTTGCGCTGAGCAGAAGGAATTTATAGTGCAGAAATCGGTGCTTCAATGCAAAGAACACAAGATCAGACTGAATAAAGTCTGCAATTAGTTTATATAAAAAAGGTGGTAATTGTGAAAGTACAAAAAGATACATTGGGACAATTAAATGTACCATCAACAAGATCATGGAAGTCTATTCTAAAAGGTTCATATATGTTTATCCTGCTGATTATTACCGTAGTTATATTAAGTGTTGTCAAACTGGGTGAGGTAGAAATGTTTGCGAGAGGGCATTTTCTAAATTGGGATGCCAGCATTGTAAATCTCTTCAGGATGGCAGTTCCTATATTTACCCTTGTTGGTGGATTTACGCTGATTATAATATCCGGTCATATAGACCTTTCTGTGGGCAGTGCCTTAAGTTTAAGTGCAGTAATCTATAGTCTGATGGTGCTTAATGGTTTTAATTTTGCTACTTCACTGATAACCACGTTAATCCTTGGAGTAGGGCTCGGCTTTATCAATGGATTCCTGATTGCCAGACTTCGTATCACACCCGTTATTGCAACTCTTATAACCATGAGCCTGTATAAAGGTATAGCAAGGCTTATTGTCCCGGCAGGCGTATCTGCAATAAAAGGTTCTGAAACGAGGACTATGCCAGCGTGGATAAACAACTATGGAAGAGAAGGTGTGCTGGCTGGGCTGCCAGCTGCCTTTTTTGTTGCTATTGCAGTAATTATTGTAATGATTATAGTGCAGAAGGGAACCGTTCTTGGCAGGCATACTATAGCGATTGGTGGAAATATGCAGGCTGCTGAATTATCCGGTATAAATGTTGTAAGAACAGTATGGATTTTATATGTAATAGTTGGTATTTGTGCGGCACTTGCAGGAGTGGCAAGAGCAAGTTACATGTCACTAGGCGATCCCCTAATGGGTGATGCCATGGTATTGGACTGCCTTATAGCAACGCTTCTCGGAGGAACATATATCTGGGGAGGAGAAGGCTCTGTAATAAAAGCTGTTGTGGGCGCATTGATAATAATGTGTATTAATATAGGTTTAATGACAGTAATACCACCGTACTGGCAATTATTTATCAAGGGAGCTGTGCTTGTTCTCGCTGTTGCGCTTATTAACTATCTGGCCAAAGAAAAGTCTCTGTAAGAGTCAGGCAAACCGGGAGAAGCATATTTTAAAATTGGCAGATGCTGATTGTAAATAATTGAAAAGACATTGAAAAGACGGTATATAAAAACGATTCCTAGCCAGGATAAAAAATTAATAAGAGATTTACTTAAAAACGGATGAAAGTAGCAGATTTTCCGATCAAGGCTGAGAGAGTATAGTTTTACTTTTAAGCCCGATATTTGAATTAAATATTAAATTTTAAATAGATACAGGTTTACTTCTAAGATTAAGGAAAAGATTGTGGGAAAAAACAGATATATGTTATGCATAGATAATGGTTTGAGTGTGGGTAAAGTTGCCATTGTGGATCCTGAAGGCACTATTGCAGGCATTTCATCTTTTAAAAATGAGTTAATCAATGATGGTTTTATTAGTGAAATTAATATAAGCTCATTATACCGCAAAACTGCTGATACCATCAGGAATTTGATTATGCAAACAGGGACCGACCCTGCTGATATCATTGCTGTTGGAAACAGCGGTCACGGAGGCGGGATCTATATAGTAGACGAATTGGGAAATCCTTTAAGAAATGCTATAACTTCAATGGATGCGAGAGGAGAAGGCATAATAAGGAAATGGAATGAGGCAGGTATAGACAATTATTCCAGGACTTATACAAATATGTGGAATGGTCAGGCTATCCCTCTTCTACGATGGTTAAAAGAAAATGAAAGAGAAAAATATAATGGAATATATAGGATACTCTTCTGTAAAGACTGGATAAAATTCAAATTGACGGGACAGTACAATACTGATTATACGGATGCAAGCAATGCAGGTCTGATTAATCTCAACACTAAAAAATATGACAGGGACCTTTACAGTGTATATGGTCTGTCAGAAATATATGAGAAATTACCAGAATTAAGCAAGAGTGAAGAAATAATAGGACATATAACCAGAGAAGCCGCAATGGAGACGGGGTTAAATGAGGGGACTCCGGTAATTGGAGGAATGGTAGATTTTATTGCCTGTTTCATTGGTAGCGGGCTTTATGATGAAAATGCTTATTCAATAGTTTCGGGTACCTGGGGCATTAATTCTGCAATAAAATCTAAATTAACTATTTGCCCTGAGATTATGGCAATACTTATATTTCCTTATAACAACAATTTTCTGGCAATGGACACAAGCCCTAACTCAGCTGCAAATCTTGAATGGTTTTTAAGTGGGGTGCTGGAAAAAACAGGTTTTATTAATGTAGAAAGAGAACACATATATAAAAAGATTGATGAAGAAATTATAAAGGTAGATATCAATAAATCAAATATATTTTATTTCCCCTTTATATACAGGTCAAAGCTGTCAAGAAAAATGGATGGTGTATTATATGGATTCAACGCATCTCATAATTTCTATAATTTGATCTATTCAATATACGAAGGCGTGGTGTTTTCCCATCTCATGCATATCAATAACCTTAAAAAGGGAGGAGTAAACTGCAATAGAGCATTCCTTTCGGGAGGAGCATCAAATAGCAGCTTCTGGTGCCAGATGTTTTCAGATATTTTAAATATGGAAATAAAGACCACATTAACCAGAGAAGTCGGCATTCTGGGCCTGGCAATTTATCAAGCGCTTGGGCTGGGCTTGTACAAAAATTTGAAAGAATCAATAGAAAGGATGGTAAAAACTAAATCCATCTACAGTCCTGATCCAGATAAGAATAGTATTTATATGAAAAGATTTGCAGAATTCGAAAGAATAAAGCAGTTATTTGATCGGTAAACAGGGGGTTAAACTGGCAAAAAAGGAAGAAGAATAAAAAATAATATTCAATTAATCGAAAGGGAAAAATGGAAGATATTTTAAAAAAATTAAATGAGCTTAATCCAGGGGAAAATATCGTATCTGTGTTTGATGATAGTTTTAAAAAGTTCGGGGTAATTCATAATGGATTCAAAATTGATAGATTACTCGAGTATCTTAACCGTAATCAGGTTAATGATGAAGTGGTATATATCCCGGATATTCCTGAAATGCGAAGAGAGCTTGTAGATCAACTGGACCCGATAATGAAAAGTGTTTATGCCGGCATGGAAGTACAGATAGGCCAGTGTTATGGCAGAAACAATGTTTTGAATGCTCTGGAGTACCACCAGGGAAGCGAAGTCTATATAAATGCTACAGATATGATCATGCTACTGGGCCTTGATGAGGATATTAAATGGCCCGGAGGAATTTACAATAGCTCACTCATCAGGTTCTTTTATGCGCCCGGGGGTTCTGTAATTGAGCTCAAAGGAGGATGCCTTCATTATGCAGCTGTCAATGTAATTCACAAAGAGGGACTGAATCTAATTGTAAGTCTGCTAAAAGGTACAAACTTCCCGATAGATTTTACGGTAGGGGGCCAGGAAAGAGATAAACTGATTATAGCAAAAAACACCTGGTTTTTAGCTCATGATGAATATGAGCCTGCAAAGAAGGAAGGATGGCATATAGGAATCACCGGGGAGAATTATATTCTTAAAACACTTTAGATGTATGGGTCTTTATAAGTATTAAAGCTTTTAAGGACTTAAAATTATAGGAGGAAAAAGCATGTATGAAAATGAAAAAAAAGAGATTATAAAAGCAGCACTATCATTAAAAGAATACAGATTGATTTCCCTTTCCGGGGGTAACGTTAGTGTCCGAACAGAATCAAACCATATTATAATTACGCCCTCAGGCATGATGTATGAAACTATGGTTCCGGAAGATTTAGTAGTTCTTGATATCGAGGGAAATACAATTGAGGGAACCAGAAGAGTTTCAGTGGATGTAGAAGCAATCTTATATATTTTAAAAAATATATCGGAAGTAAATGCAGTTATTCATACCCATCAAGTTTATGCAACAGCAGTGGGGCTGGTTATGGATGAATTACCTGCAGCAGTTACAACACTGGTCAATGCCACTCTTGGCCCGGTTCCAGTAGCACCTTATAGTTCATCAGCGAGCATGGAAATGGGAATAAGTGCCGTGAAATATATAAACGATAGAAGAGCAGTAATATTAAAAAATCATGGAGTAATAACAGTCGGAGGCATATTAAAAGAAGCCCTTTACGCCGCTGTTTATTTAGAAGATGCCGCTAAAACATATATTATGGCAAAAGTTATTGGTAGCCCTGCCATATTGAATTCAGAACAAATTGAAGTTGCCGTGCAAAAATTTAAGGATTATGGACAAAAATAAAAATGAATGGATTTGAAAACAATAAACCTTTTTTAGGATTATATGAAAAGGCACTCCCGGATAATATTGACTGGGAAGAAAGGCTGTTATTGGCCCGTCAGGCTGGATACAGTTTTATGGAACTGTCTATTGATAGCTCTGATAAACGCATTGAGAGGCTTAACTGGGATAAAACAAAGATACGGAAACTCAGAGTAATTGCTGAAGATATGGAAGTGCCAATAATGACTATGTGTCTGAGTGCGAACAGGAAGTATCCCGTAGGGAGCTCTTACAAGGAAATACGTAATAAAGGCGTAAAAATTATGGAAGATGCGATAAAGTTTGCATTCCATATGGGCATTAGAATTGTACAGGTAGCAGGTCATGATGTTCTGGCAGATGAAAAAAGCAATGATAAAACAAGGGAAACATATCTTAAAAATCTGAGTAGAAGTGTGGAATTAGCATCAAGGCTGGGGGTTTTACTGGCTATAGAAAATGTGGAAATTTTTTCTGCCAATTCAATCGAAAAAATTATGTATTTTATAAACAGGATAAGATCTCCCTGGCTTCAGATATATCCTGACGTAGGCAATCTTTCTGCAATGAGTCTTAATGTTTTAAAAGAAATAAAACTGGGGGAATCACACATTGCGGCACTCCATATAAAAGATACGGTTAAAAGGGTTTTAAGGGGAATACCTTATGGTGAGGGAGACGTAGATTTCATTTCAGTTTTCAAAACCTTAAAAGAAATTAATTTTCATGGCCTGCTTCTTCTGGAAATGTGGGCAGATGATAATAAAGATAATCTTAGTGCAGTAGAATATGCAAGAAACTGGATTTCAGAAAAAATAAACCAGGCAGGGTATTTGTAATTTCTAAATAGATTTTACCAGAAACAGGCTGCAAATAAATTCATGCAAAAAGGTTAAATCCATAATTTCGTTGAAATTATGGTAAAATTATGAAATTATGTTATACGGTTAAAAGTTTTTTATTAACAATTTATAACAGGAAAAGAAATGGCATATAAGGATAGCGGTAATATAATATTTAAAATTCTTAAGTACTATTATGTTGATGATTTAAGCCAGGCAGAAATAGCCTCAAAATTAAACATTTCGAGAGTGGCTGTTTCGAGGTATATATCCAGGGCAAAAGGGGAAGGTTTAATAGAGCATAAGATAAATTACCCAAAAAACTTTTCTTTTGAAAGAAATGAAGAACTTGAGAAAGAATTTATAAAGAAATATGGATTAAAAGAATGCATTATAGTTTCTTCAAAGGCCAGCCTGACAGAAACGTTGATAGAGCTATCAAATGAACTTGAAAAACTCTTTGGGAAAATAATACGCGATCATACAATTATTGGTGTCGGATGGGGCACAACTCTGGATAAAATAATTGAATATATTGATATTAGAAAAAAAAAGAATGTTAAAGTATTACCGCTGGTTGGAGGATACGGTAGAGTTTTTGACAATATACACTCTAACAATATTGCGAGAATACTGGCAAAGAAGTTTAATGGTATAAGTTATATGGTTCATATACCTGCTATACTTGATACTAAAGAAATAAAAGAATCTATTTTAAAAGATAGTGCTGCAAAAGAGATATATAGACTTGCTAAAAGAGTTGAAGTGGCTCTATTGTGCATGAGCGATTTAAGCAAAGAAAGTACGTTGTACAAAAAGAAACAACTGGATGAAGAAGATATATATTATCTTAAAGGACTGGAGGTCATAGGAGATATAAATTTTGTTTTTCTTGACAGAGAAGGCAATTTTGTGCCAAACGAAATCAGCGACAGGCAGGCGATGTTATTTCCCACTGAGCAGATGAAGACCACAAATTATGTGGTTGGTGTAGCTATTGGTGAAAGAAAAGTTGAAATAATCAGAGCGGTTTTAAAAGGGAAACTCATAAATATTCTTATGACCGATGAAGAAACGGCAAAGCTGGTAACTGATAAAGAAACGACAAAGCTGGTAACTGGATAAAATAAAATAGAAGGATAGCCAGCATCTTATAAAGAAAATGCTTTTGTATATTAATAACATAAAATATGTATCTTCATATAAAAATCTATTCTGCAGATAACACTGATTAACTGATAAAAAAGCAGAATAATAAAGAATTATTCTGTTCATTATATTGAAAATAAGCGAAATTTATATCAACAAAATTCGATTTATTG
>Ga0172362_10003709_pt1 | contig 13207 bp, 14 predicted proteins | sample LakKivs1_kivu2a2_FD_114534 | JGI IMG/M metagenome (GOLD analysis project Ga0172362, IMG submission 114534) | Sediment microbial communities from Lake Kivu, Rwanda - Sediment s1_kivu2a2 | ecosystem: Environmental > Aquatic > Freshwater > Lake > Sediment | place: Rwanda: Western Province, Lake...
AGGTGCAGGCGTAGGTGCAGGGGCAGGTACAGGTGTAGGAACAGGCGTAGGAACAGGCGCAGGTGCTGGTACAGGCGTAGGAACAAATGCAGGTGCTGGAACAGGTGTAGGCGCAAGATTAATGTTAAACACGGTTCCGATCCGTGGACTGGTGTTTGAGACTACATAATATTGATTTGGGAACCGCCCATTCACATCAAGGAGTGTGACTTCGCCCGAAAAGCTGCCGGTTCCATCTTGGGCTGTGTACCGCTCGCCGATTAAGGGGATCGGCCGGTTTGTGGATACCACGTGTCTCGTAACCAAAGCGGAGCGCGTGGATGGAACGCTCAACGCATAAATGCTGCCGTGCAGCCCGTCGTCGTAAAGCGCGGGAGGCGGCGGAGGCGCAACCGTGACGCGGTTGCTGGGCACGCTCGTGAGCGTGGTGCATGTCACCGGCAGAAATACCCCCGTGGTCCACCGCTCTTTCGGCATGCAGTTGCTGGCGGTGACCCAAATTTCGGTGCCCACAGTGACGCCCGTGAGCGTGTACGAGTTCAAGCACGGCTGCGGCGCAACCTGCGCGACGATGGCTCCATTCGCGTAAACGGTGTAGGTCGTGATGGGGCTGCCGCCGTCAAACCCGTGCAGCCACGAAATGGTGATCGTGTCTTCCGATTGGCTGCTGACGTAAATGACGGGCGCGTCGGGCGCAACGGGGGTGATGCTCGGCTTGGAATCGCAGTTTTCCAGGTCCAAATGCACGCGGGTCGGGAACTGGAACCCGCGCAGGCTCTGCGCCTGGTGCGCGAGGATGCGCTGCGCTTGCTGCTCGTTGTACGGGCGGCTGGACACAACTTCGGTTCCGAAGCCTGCATCGTTGACCCAGTTCACATCAATGCTGGGGTCCACGCGCACGTTTTTGAAGTAGTTGCGCGTGTTGCACGTGCCCTGGCTGTAAAACATGCGGTACTCGGGATCCACCACAATGTTGGCAACGTTGAACCCGAGGGGTGTGACGGGCGTGTCCTTCACCAGCTGGTTCGGATACACATAGTAGTTCGCCGCCGGCACCGGGTTCGCTGTGACCGTGGGGTAGCCCAGCGCCGTTACGGGAAGGTGCGCCTCCGCGTAATCCGTGACCGTGAAGTTGCCGTAGTACACGTCCCCGTTGGCGGGGCTGAATGCGGTGGACAAGTTGCTTGACGGCGGCGGCGTGAGCAAGTACTTGCCCTTGGTGACGTCCAGCAGCTCGGCGTAGCTGGACGCGCTCACGATGACCGAGGACGTGGTTTGCACGGCGCCCACGTGCTTGGACCCGTCCGTCTTCGCGAGTGTGCCGCCGTTCTGCGCTAAATTCACGGCCGCTGCGTACTTGGTTTTGGATTTCAGTTGCGCCGTGCGGTCGCTGGAACTCATGTTCGGCTGCGGCACGTTGAACGGTTTTGTGAAATTGCCAGCATTGAATATGGACATGCCCGCGCGTGTGGATTAATATTCGTGTGTTTATAGTATATACTATTTGTCCACACAATTATTTCATGTCCTACGCCGTGAATTGCGTGCCGTTCTACGACACGCGGCAGCAGCAGTACACCAAAATTTTGTGCGTGAACACCGCGCCAACGGGTCCGCTGGCAGCGCGCGTGCAGCTGATCCGCCCTCCCCGGCTCTCGGGCCTTGGTGGCCTTGGCCTTGGCACCGGTCGCTGCATTCACGCGATCATGACCGCGACCGGCACCAAGGCCACCGCGACCCACATGACGCCCGACGACCTGCCGGAGCTGTTTGCGTTTCTTACAAGCAACGGCTACACCGTGGACACGGGGCTCACGAAGCTGGCAGCCAAGCACCAGTCCGGTGACGCCGGGGCGCTGGTCTGCATCGTGTCATACGTTGCTGCCACATCCACATGAAATCGCTGCCACACGCCACAAGCCATAAATAAAAATGTGCACGCTCTCCACAGTTGGCCTGGGCATTGTGGCGGGTTTAGCGGCGGGGGCACTGGGCCAGTCAGGCGCGGAGGTCATGATTCCGGGCTTGCTGGTGCTGGGCATCGTGTCCAGTTTTAAGACGGCCGCGGGCACCGTGCTGCTCACCATTATGCCGCCGCTGTCGCTCATGGCGGTGATAACGTACTGGAAGCGCAACCAGGTGCAGGTGGGGACTGCAGTGATCCTGATGGTGACCTACTTTTTTGCGGCATGGGGCGGCGCGTACTTGACCAGCACGCTCAAAGATGCCACGCTGGAGTGCATCACCGGCGTGTATTTTGTGCTGATTGGCGCGTTCTTCATTTGGAATGCGTGGACCGGGACGTTCGGAATCACGCACACCAACCCGCATCGCGAAGGGCTCAAGCTATTAGCGAAACCAACCTGAAACCAACACGAAACCAACACGAAACCAACCTGAAACCAACCTGAAACCAACACGAAACCCAAACAAAAAAAGTCATTGGCCCCTATTTCATACTTTCATGCTTATGACCGCATGCACTTTCGGCTTCATGCGCGCGATGAGCATGTCGCGATTGGAACACCCGCCGCTCTTGGCCTTGCCGCTGCCCGTGACCTTAAGCAAATTGGCGTCGTACTGCTCGGCGAAATCGGGCTCGTGCCAGCGCTCCTTGTGTTCTTGCTGCCAGCACACAAACTCGTTCATCAACAGCTTCTGCATGCGGTTGATGAACCGCTCAAATTCGGCGTGCGCCATGGGGCGCCACTGGCATTGTTGTGGTTGTGGATCCACGCGGTCGCTGTTGCTGTTACTGTTGCTGTTGCTGTTACTGTTGCTGTTGCTGTTGCTGTTACTGTTACTGTTGCTGTCGCTATCGCCATGCTCATACACAAACAGCGTGCCGGGCGCTTCGTGGTATGCGCGAATTGGAGGGCAATCCTTTCCGGCAATGATGCCGCACATGCCGTCAATGAAGCCGTGCTGGAACACGAGCGCGAGGTCGTCGCGAGTGAAGGCAGGCACGGCGGACAGCCACTCGGAAAACGCTGCGGGTGGCGGCGGCTGTGACTGCAGCCACTGCAACAAGTTTCGTCGGTTCATGGTGCCGTTTGGTTGTTGCTGTTGTTGCCGCCGTAAGACCTGCACTTCGTGCTCGGTCGCTTCCAGCCGCACGGCCAGCTGCTGCACGAGCGCAAAGAGGTCCTGCACGGTTACGGATTCCTGCGGTGAAAAGGTGGCGCGGGCGCGAATCTGTTTCAACGACAGGCACGTGGTTTCGTGGGTCCGGAAGAGGGCTCGGGTTTTAAAGTGCAGCGCGCAGTGGCCGCATTTGTAGTATCCAGGGACTTGGGTCGTAATTGTTGTCGCATCCATTGCATCCATTGCATCCATTGCAACCCTTGAGGCAATCCAATTTCAATTTTTTTCTAAAAAAAAGAAAAGTGTGCAGTTTGCATCCATAATTATATCCGCATAGTATAGCCACCCCCCCCCGCACACGCAAACGAATGGACCCGACCAACGACAATTTTGATTTTTATGCATTCTACCAGCAGCAAGAGCAAGCGCAACAACAACAATACGAACGGGACATCCAAATTGTCCAGTTCGGCCACAACGCCAATGCCAACGGCGTGGGGTTGGTGAACACGTTCACGCCCGACACGTACTACTGCAGCCAGTGCCTGGACCCCTCCGGCAACCAGCCCGTGTGGCACGTGTACTCCAGCCGGTGCAACGGCTGTGGAAACAGCGTCGCCAGTTCGGCCGATGCCACGCAGCGCCGCATTCAAAACACGGTGCGCGTGTCGCAGTCCGAGTATTTAGAAAACCTGGCGGGACTCAACGTTTACACGCCCGCCGTTGCCAAGTACGGGTTCGTGAACTGGAACCAGGGCAGCGACCGCGCGGAACCGGGCCGAGTGCATCGCAACGTGCCCAGCCACGGCGCGAACTCCACAAAAACGTCGGTCACGCGACTGCGTCCCGGGTCCTGCTCGGCGCCGGGCCAAGGCGTGGACATTAAGCACGGGTCGTACGCGCGGTACTTGGCGCGCATCAAGGGGCGCGGACCGTATCGCACGGAAGCCGTGCCCGTTGCCCCCGTGGAGGGCAACAAAACCAAAAAGTACGGCATTGCGCAGAGCCATCGCGACAATCACTGCACGTGTCCGCTGTATGCCTAATTATTTTCTGCGCCCATGGTATAACATACAACCATTACATTAACCATGAACGCTTCCGTTGTGCAGCTGACCAACCCCCACGCCATGGGCGGCTGGTTTGCCCCCTTCACCAACCGCCAATACTGCGCCTGGTTTTTCTGGCTCATGGTGGTGTCCGCGGTGGGCCTGGTGTTTCACGTGGCCGCCGCCCTCATTAAGGTCGTGTCATCGGGCGGAAAATTGTACCCCCTGACGAACCCCGCGTTTTGGTCCATGTTTGTAATGAACGGCCTCGGCTACTTCACCAACCGGTTGTTGTACACCATGTGCTTGAACTCGGTTTAACGTGACCCCCTCCACATCCCCCTCCCCCACCCCCTCAATTTTTTTTTGTCATGATACATCATACCATTATACCATCATACATAATACGTCATAATATATCATGAGCCCCAATTACGTGTTTGCGTTTCGGCCCTTGCCCAAGGCCAAGGCATTGTCTTCAGCGGCCTTGCCTTCAGCGGCCTTGTCCAAGGCATTGCCTTCAGCGCCCTTGTCTTCTGGACCCGCGGCCAAGGCCCAGTCCGACCGCTTCAGCCTGAACCGGTTGATGAATTACAAAGCAACGGGCGGCTGCCGGTCGTGCGGTTAATTGTGCGTGAATTAGTATATAAAAATAAACGCAATTTTATATACACTGTTGGCATCGCACCGCACCGCACCGCACCACACCATACCATGTCCCAGCTCTTTGATTTGAACGTGCAGAACTACTCCTTGGGAGAGTTGTTGGATTTTTTCGGGATGAGCCAAAACAACGACGCGGCGGAAGTGGACCGCAAGTGCGCCATTCTGAAGCACAAAATAAGCAAGGATCCCAAATTGGGGCCCGTGACCAAGGGAAAAATCCACGACTTTTTGAACAAGGCGACGCACCGCCTGGCGCAGACCCGGCAGACCACTGCCGAGTTTTTTGACAATCCGAATGGCGCCGAAAGCGCCGAAAGCGCCGAAAGCGCCGAAAGCGCAACAAGCCAACAAATGACGGCGGCGTTTGAGGCGGCAATGAAGGCAACCGCGCCTGCACCCGCGCCCACCAAATTCATGCAGCTCAAGAACGACGTGGAACAGCACGGCGACGCGTTCTTGATCACGCGGCCCTCGCAGCAAGTGGGCATTGCTGCCAATTTCAAAAACGGGAAGTCGGCGCTGACGGGCGCGCCGCCGGGCATAGTGAACCCGCTCGCCATGAGCACCATTAAGCGCGCGCTCAACGTGGACACGCGCTTCCGCAGCAACTACTACACCACCAAAAGCACCGACTTTGTGTTCAACATCCCGTACAAGTTTGATAACGTCGTCAGCATGAGCGTTGCCACGTACGAGCTGCCGCTCACGTACTTTGCGGTGAGCCAGCAGTACGAAAACAACTGCATCCTGTTTCAATGGGAATCCACGCCGTCGGTGTATCCCGCGCCCCCCTTGTTCAACCAGCAGTACTCCCTCGTCATTCCCGACGGCAACTACAGCACCTCGTTTCAAAGAGGCAGCGGCCCGCTCATTGAAAATACCATCAACGGCATTTTGGCGGGAACCATGATGGTTCAAAAAACCGGAATCGCATACACGGCCGACCCAACCAGCGGGCGCAGCATCTTTGCGTGCAATTCGGCGACGGACGCCAGCGGCAACCGGTACCCGTACGACCCGTCGGCCCCTGCCGTTCAAACCCCGTACACGGGTGCCATGCGCATCGTGTTCAACGTGGCGAGCAGCATTGAGCTGACGGCGAACTCCGCCACGGCGGTCTCGTCCACCCAGAACGACACGCGGCAGCTGCCGTACTTCTTAGGCTGGCAGCTGGGGTACCGCACCGCCATGTACGAAATGCGTGGGGGGCTGGACGCCAGCGGGAACATGACCGTGCCGCAGGCGGCGGTGTCGGAGGGCATTTGTCTGATTTCGGGCCCCCAATACGTGTTCCTGTGCATTGACGACTTCAACAACAACGTGAACAACTACTACGCCTCGGCGTACGGCTCGTCCACCATCGCGCCCAACATCATTGCGCGCTTGAACATCCGGCAGCAAATCAGCGCGGCGGGGGCGTACGGCGTGGTGAGCGGGGAGTCGCTGAGCACGTCGCTCACGTACAGCCGCGAGTACTTCGGCCCCGTGGACATTCAGCGCATGCGCATCACGCTCGTGGACGAATTCGGGCGCATCCTGGACCTCAACAACATGGACTGGTCGTTCGCGCTCATGTTTGAGTGCGTGTACAACTCGTCCAGCGCTTAGAATGAAACCATATGATTTAGTTTATTTTTATTCATGATAAAAATAAAAAATTGAATCCTAAAACGACCTGGACCCTGATCCCATGCAACCAGCACAAACAATGCAAACAATGCAAACAATGCCGTCCTCAGAAAATAACAACAACAACGACAACAATAACAATCACCACAACCACAGCATTCGGGTTCTGCGCTTTGAGTTTTCAAACGCGGTAATTGACGCGTTAAAGGCGTTCACCGAAGTGCATCGGTACGACGACCGCAAGATATACAAGGAAGCGTGGGCGCAGTGGCTGGCCCACGATGAAATTGCCACCCTGTTCAAATCCGATGTTGAGCGACTGACCAACCTGGGGTACACGGGCGACGTGGCGGACAAGCTGTTCAAAAGCGGGCGCTACTACTTCCGTCAGAAAACCTGCGGTTTCCAAGGCACGGCTCGTCGTGCCGAGCCGTTGTGTCCGAACCTTTCCCTCCATGCTGAGCCGTTGGGGGTGCGGGGGGCAAGCGCCCCCCGGAAGTACGTCACCATGAACCGCGCGCTACTGTGTGCCATGGACGACCACATTGAGCGCGGGTTGCGAACCAACGACGCCTACACGCCGGCCATCGGGTTCTCGGACTTTTTCAAAACGCACGCCAGCAGCGACTTGCTTAGGACCGAGGTTGCGAATTTGATTCAGCGGCACTATCATGACGACGCGAATGCACCAAAAAAGATTCACGAAAAACTCAAAAAAACATACAAGAACCGGTACTTCATCCTGGTTCGGCATGACATGGCGACTGACTAAGGAATAAGTATTTGACCCCAAAAAATAATGCAGGATTAATACAACAGGACAACAGGAACGTCAGGAACGTCATCGTTTTTCTTTTCCCTTCTGCCCCTCTTTTTCCTCTCTCTCCTCTCTTTTTCTTTCTTTTTCTCTCTTCCATGGCAAAATTGATGAATCAAGGGGCTTACGGCTGCTTGTACCACCCGGGGATGAAGTGCACCGGCGCCGCCATGGACGACATGCGCTACGCCACCAAGCTGGTGGTGCGGGACGACGTGGCCGCCAACGAAGTCGCGGTCGGCAACGCCGTAAAAAACATCGTCAACTACAGCGTGAATTTCGTGCCGGTCATTAGCACGTGCGTCGTGAATTTGGCCAAAGTGCGCAGGGGTAACCCGCACGAGCTGGACAAGTGCGAGGTGGTAGCAGACTCGGACAAAAAAACAAGGTTCCTCCTCATGAAGATGCCCTACATTGACAGCCTGTATTTTTATGACTACATCGGCCGCATGGGGGGCAACAAAAAAAAAATCATCTCCTGCATGTTTGACACGTACACGTACTTGATGGAGTCCATTGAGCGGCTGGTGGAGCACCGCATCGTGCACCACGACCTCAAGCTGCAAAACATTCTCATCAACTTGAAGACGGACACGCCCATCGTCATTGATTTCGGCCTCTCCATCCTCGTCGGCGACAAACCGCAGCACACGGCCGAGTTTTGGAGGCTGTATTTTTACAAGTACGCCCCTGAATACTACGTGTGGCCGCTGGAAACGCACGTCATCAATTACTTGTGCAACGAAGCCACCGCTGACGCCCTCACCCGCGCCGACGTGGAAACCGTGTGCGAGGCGTACGTGAACGCGAACGAAGCCCTGCGCATCTTTTCCAAGGCGTTTCGCGCGCGCTACTTGAAGGCGTGCGTGGACTACTGCAGCCGGTGGGTCGGCGTGCCGCGGGATGCCGCGTGCGCCGGGCTCATTGCCGGATGGGCCACGTGGGACAACTACTCGCTCAGCATCGCCTACCTCCAAATCATCGGCATCATTTCCGGCCACGGCTTCACGGACAACCACCTCCTTCTGAAATACGTGGAGCTGCTCTTGCTCAACGTGCACCCCGACCCCGACCGCCGCAAACCCGTTGCCGACACCAAGCGCGCATTCACCGACCTCTTTTACATGAACGCGCGCGTGGAAATGTACGACAACATCGTGGAACACTTCAATACTCGCGCATTTGCCTTTGCACAAAGCACCGTCAAAAACGGGCCATTGATCCATTGATCCATTGATCATTTGAACCCTACAAATATTTTCTCGTTGCGATCAACGAGAGAATATTGAATATTTATAAGTAATTAATGATTGTGCACGCACGCATCGCTTACTTCTTAAGGTGCCCATCAATGTGAATCGGGTTAACGAGATAACCACCTCGTTTCATGCTACGCTTATTGGCGCTACGCTTATTGGCGCTACGCTTATTGGCGCTACGCTTATTGGCGCTACGCTTATTGGCGCTACGCTTCCTATTTGACTTGGATCCGGAACCGCGGCGCTTGGACTTCTTACCACCGCTGAATTGGGTGGCCTGAATTTGAAGGGCGGTACCGCTGCTCCTGCCGCCGCTGGGAACAACGGAGGGGCTTAAGTTACCGCCGAGCGCACTGCCGCCGTGTTTTTTGTGGGAAGAAGAGGCCAACTTCTTGTAGGTTGTCTTGGCCTTCTTCAGGATTTCCATCAAGCTCATGCCGGGGTTCTGTGCACGAACGTCTTGAACGTGCGCCATCCATGCATTGAGTTTTTTTGCCATCTTGAGTTTATTTGCGGGTTGTTATGCTTTAACGAGAGAAAATATATTTCAAATCCATTTAAACGGGGGGCAGCTTAATTTACACAACACAACAAACACAACCAACACAACCAACAACAACCCCAAACAATCCAAGACCATGGTAAAGAACGACGCAGGAGGCAACAAAGGCAAGGGCTTGGCTCGCAAGCACGTGACCGCCGCCAAGGGCGGCGCCTCCAAGCAGCTGCGCGTGGCCACTGACGAAGCCGAAAAGTACGCCGTGGTCAGCAAAATGCTGGGCAACGGCATGTGCTACGTGCGCTTGTTGGACGGGTCAGCCGGTGACCGGCTTTGCATCATCCGCAACAAGTTCAAGGGGCGCGGCAAGCGCGACAACATACTGGACTCGGGCTCCTGGGTTTTGGTCGGCATGCGCGAGTGGGCCAGCAAGCAGGACACGTGCGATTTGCTGGAGGTGTACAACGCCAACGAGCGCGACCGCTTGATGAAAAACGATGCGTGTTTCAAAACCGTGGCGGAAGTCAGCGCCTCGGCTGGATCCGCATCCTCCATTGCATCCATTGTGACCGCGGCGGCCAACGTGCAATTTGCGGATAGCAGCACCATGAAGTACAACAAGATGGTGAACAAAGACGCGGTAAAGGACGCGGCCACGGACAGTGACGACGACGTCCCAATGCAGCAGCGCGTGTATGACATGCCCCCGTCGTCATCCGACGACGACGACGACACCCAAGACAGTAGCCAAAGCGAAGACGAACCACCCCGACACGCCGTGGTCGTTCCCAAAGAGGCAAAAGCAGCAAAAGCAGCAAAAGCAGCAAGGTTACAGGTTGATGTGATCAATGTGGACGACATTTAAGACAGCACCCGAACAAGGCGGGTTGTCAGGTAAAACAGCACCCCACCCCACAGCGTGTCGGTCACCGCCGTGAAGAGTTGCCACTTTGACAGCAGCGCCAGGCTCGTGAAGTCGTACACGCCGTACACCACCAGCCCGAGCAGGAACGCGTCCTGCGCCGACCGCCCCGGCCGGATGATGAAGTAGTTCAGCCCGAAAATGAGGAACACGTAGGTGACAATCGCGCCGAACAGGTTGACCCGCAGCGGCGACCCCTGCACCGCCGCAATCTGGCGCTCAAAGTGCCCCTTAATCGCGCTCAAATACGCGAAGTCAATGGCCACCAGGCCGAGCGCCGACACCAGCAGCTTGTAGGATTGTTTTGAGTTCTGCATCATGCCGGCCGTATGTGGGTGTGTGTGTGATATGCATTATGCGCCCATAAAAATATATCCCGGAAATGCATTTAAAGCATCCGCGGCATAGTCATTCACCTGCAACCCACTGCAAACCAACAACCCAACCAACCCACAAACAAACGCAATGACCACAACAGCAACCGCAACAGCAACAGCAACCGCAACAGCAACAGCAACCGCAACTCAGCTGCGTTTCAATACCAAGACCAAGGGACTCAGCGCGCCGGACGAGCTCTACTGGTACAACAACAACACCTGCTGGAATTCACTTAGTCGCAAGGAGTTCCGCGCCGTCATGATCCGAATGGAGACCGTGACCACCCAGTTTTATGACGACTACGCGGACTGCATGTATCCCAGCCGCTGCGCCGCCATCAAGAAGTTCTGGGCGGACGAGTGGGGGTGCGAGTACTTGCCCGAGACCGGAAAGTGGCTTGATCTGGCCAGCAAGACCATCTTCCAGAGCGAAACCGAAAAGAAGGCGCAGCGTGATTTGAAGAAGGCCCAAGCAAAAGCGGAGAAGGCTTGGACAAAGGCCGCAAAGGATACACAAAACCAGAATCGGAATCAGTACAATGACGAGGAGGAGGAGCTGTACGAGCAGGCGTATACGGTGATAAAATCGGCCAAAGCACAGTCGGAAAAGGCACGATTGGAGGAGGAGGCGTCTGCGAGGGAGTATGCGCTAGCCAAAGCACAAAAAGCACAAGCACAACAGCAGCAACAGCAACAGCAGCAACCGAAATATGACTATGACTCGTGGTATGACGAGGAGGAGGAGGCGTACGCGGAGGCTTATGCGCTGGCCCAAAAGGAACTGGCCCAAAAGGAACTGGCCCAAAAGGAACTGGCCCAAAAGGAACTGGCCCAAAAGGAACTGGCCCAAAAGGAACTGGCCCAAAAGGAACAACAGAAGCAAAAGGAACAAAAAGAACAAGAGGAGGCGCAGGCGTATTTGGACTCGTTGGCTCAAGAATATGCAGATGAAGAGGAGGAAGAGGAAGAGCCCGCTACTCGCATCACGTGCCAGCCGGTCTTTTATTTTGAGGAGCTCACGAATGTCAAGGGCGATCCGGATTGGCGCGCCTACATTTACTACGACAACCGCACCCGCCGCTACGTGCTGAAAGGCACCCGCCGCTCTTTATTGACTTACAACAAGAAGAAAACGGTGTATCCCGAACTCCAGCTCTGCTTCCGGTCGTCCAGGCAGCTGGCCAGCTACTTGTGTTCATCCACAGACGACACATTGAATATCACCATGTTTGCCATGGCCGCCGCTACCGTCAAGGACGCCACGTTCGCCGAATTGTACGCGCTGCCCGCCCGCGGCGGTTACAAGACGGAGCTGTTCGGTTACGACAACACCCGCCCCCGGTATTCCACCTTCATCAACTACTTGCGCATGCTGAGCGACGTGGACGCGAGCCGTTCCAAATTTGCGGCGTTTTAAACCACAATCAAAATGCAAAAATGATGCAAACATGTTCCCAATATTTGCATTATTTATTTATTCCATAAATGGTATTTTTACCAAGTGACGGTGAAACGGCCGTCTACGGAGGCGCCGCCACTCTGGCTCCAGCCGCCGCCGACGCTGAAGGAACCGCCGCCACGCTTGGCGGAGGGGGATTCGGAGGAAAAAGTCAGCATTTTGAAGTGCAAAGATGTGTGCGTTGGGTTCAAAGGGGGGTTATGACATGGCTTTAGAAAATATTTTTATATTGTTTTTTTGTGTATGCGTATTATAGCACTCATTACATACACAATCCATACATAACCCTGAATGGGAGGCGGCGGCGTGATTCCGGTCGCCATGCACAACGGCGACCTGTATTTCCTGTTCGGCCAGGAGAACGACGTCATTAAAGACGCGTCCAAAAACCAGGACTGGGGCGACTTCGGCGGCTCGGCCAAGCCCGGCGAGTCCGAGATGGACACCTGCGTGCGCGAGGGCGCCGAGGAGCTGAACGGCTTTTTCGGCAACAAGCGCGATTTTAGGGCGCTGCTCCTAAAAAACCAGCTGCTAAAGCTGACGTACGACACCCGCGTCACCTACTTGATGCGAGTGGACTACGACGAGCGCCTGCCGTTTTACTTTAATAACAACTACCGCTTCATCAAGGAAACCGCTAATTTGCGGTCTATCGCGGCGCACCCGGAGAACGGCTACTTTGAGAAGTCGCACGTGCGCTGGTTCACGCTGGAGGACTTGAAGCGCGAGCGCGGCGCCTTCCGCGAGTACTTCCGCGCCTTCTTGGACATGATAGAGTACCGCGCGCCCGAAATCCGGCGGCTCATGAATAAGCGAAGCGACCAAAAGCGAAGCACAAAGAAGCGAAGCAATAAGCGCAGAACAATGCGACATTAATTAAATATTTGCATAATGCAGTTATAATCCAATCAATCAATCAATACTACATTATGCCACATGTCAATACTGACAGTCGTACAATCAAAGAACTTGATAACAAACTAAAACACATTTCAAAAATGTTGGATGAAACAAGAAAACTGGCAGATGATTACAGGAAGGCGGCATATTTTACATATGAATACGATAATAGCGAATGGCCCAAACCGAAAGACCTTATAACACCAAACGATGCGGCGGCAATCAACCGCTTCCATAACCACAACACCGACCCGTTGCACATTGCTGTCATTGAAATGGCAATCCACCTTCGGGAGTTGTTCAACGAGGGGAAGTTATCGGAAACCGCACGCGATTGGTATTCTGCTCCACTTTATGCCACGGGACTTGTCAGTCCATACAGTGATACATCCACATTGAAAGAACAGCTGGAATTCAAGCGCGCAGTTCCTTTTACGCCGGGCCAAGACTTGATGTTGGAGATGCCGCCAACGCATGAACCTAGGTACACCGAGGCAGTCACTGCTGAACGCGACTGGCATCGCAAAATGGAACAGGACCGGGCAG
>Ga0172362_10003710_pt1 | contig 13205 bp, 9 predicted proteins | sample LakKivs1_kivu2a2_FD_114534 | JGI IMG/M metagenome (GOLD analysis project Ga0172362, IMG submission 114534) | Sediment microbial communities from Lake Kivu, Rwanda - Sediment s1_kivu2a2 | ecosystem: Environmental > Aquatic > Freshwater > Lake > Sediment | place: Rwanda: Western Province, Lake...
CCGCCGGGAGGCAACAGCATGTCCCAGGACGGCAGGGCCATGCCGAGCAGCCGGCACAAGGCCCTCCGGCGGCGCTGGCGGACGATCTTGCTGTCCATGTTGAACCGCTGCGAGTAGAGCACCTCGGGCTCGGTGACCGGTTCGAGGGTCAGCCGTCCGGCGCCGACCATCTGACGGAGGATGTCGCAGGTCTGGGGGGTCCGCATCACCAGGAGCGACCAGGGAAGACCGTCCTTGTTCGTGAAGCGGTCGATCCAGGCGTCGCCGCAGGCGAAGTCGGCGAGGAGGCCGAATCCGTCCACGCAGAAGATGCAACGTCTCGGCCGGGCGTACGAACGATAGATGTTGTAGCCCGGGTAGGGCAGGCACAGGGTCCGCCCGCGGGAGTCGCGCGCCAGCAGCGAGCCGGGCTGGCCGCCGCCGCGGAAGCGAAAGTACGTGACCTCCGGGCCCTCGAAGCCGTTTTGTTCCAGGAGATTGTCCAGGTCGCGGAAGTCGCGGTAGCCGCCGCAGAGATTGGCCATGACCAGTGGAAAGGTCTGGTGCAGACCGGGCTGCTGCTCCATGGCCAGACGCAGCGCCAGGACCTGACAGGGCGTTCCGAGGAACAGGTACCGCTGGCCCGACCGCACGCACTCGGCCACGAGCTCGTTGGTCGCGGTCGGGCAATACTTGGAGCCCTGTGCCTCCAGCAGGCCGTCCAGGTCTCGGGCAATGTAGGAAGCGGCCCGCGGGCCTTTGCCGCCGTAGAGGAACTTCGCGACGGTGACCCCGTCTACGTATCCTGTTTCCATCAGATAATGGGCGACGTCGGTCATGACACCGCCGCTGGAAGCGTGCTCCAGGATGCGGGGATTGTTGCTGTGACAGGCGACGATCTCACGATACCAGCCGATCTCCATCCGATAATGGTCCGCGTCGCCATAAAGCGTCCTGCCCATCTGCACGATCGGCGCCCCTTTGCCCGGGCAGACCTCGTACTCGGGTCCTGTCCCGCTCACGGCGGCCGGGTCGAGAATCTCAGGGACGAAGATCCCCTTCCGCTCGTTCAGGACCATGCGCATCGATCCCCGCGGCGCCGCACTGACGCAGGCCCCGCAGGAAATACACAATTTGCGGCGAACGATCCCCTGGATGCTTCTGGGGCACTCCATTCCATTCCTTTCATTCCGGCACGACTCGTGCACGTGAGTAAGCGAATGCCGGGTTGTCGTCCAGTAAGCAAAAAGCGCATTCGCCGTGAGGGAATCTCCGTATGAGGGACTGATCCCGGGTAGGGCCCCGCCGGCAGAGGAAGGGGACCCTGAGTCCCTGCCGGCTGTCGCTCTGCGGGGACCGCCCGCCGCCCTGTTCGTAGATGACGAAAGGTATTCGGTCCTCACCCCCATCCGATCACTGGAAGCGGCGCCGGATCCAGGCCACCCCGCCGGCCCGGACACGCCGGGCGGAAGGATCACCTGGCCCGATGCCGCCGGCAAGACGGCAAGAACAACGGCGATCGTCAGAAGCGTGCGGCGATACGGCATTGCCTTCATCCTGGCCACCCCCTAAGGATGAGTTGTCGAAGTCCCGGTACTGCGTCCGACCTGCCCTGAGAATCGCAAGACGTCAAACGAACCACCCTGTGCTGTTCTATGGGCGCGCAGCGAACGGACACAATGCATCTTTCTCTCAGACTCCACAGGCATTCGAATTCGTGCGGAAAGGGCCCTGAATTTCTTGCGCACCGAGGATGTGAGGGGGTGTGGCCGGATGGCGGTGGCGGGCCGTGCCGTTTTCGTAGGGCGAGCGTCCCCGCTCGCCTCTTTTGGCGCCTTACTACCGTGACGGAGGTCGTGTGAAGACGCACGACTTGCGGCGAGCGGGGACGCTCGCCCTACGCGGAGGCTCGAATCCGCCATCATATGGCGGCCACACCCATGTGAGGAATTTTTGGCACAAAAGTCTTGCATTTCTTCGGCCGATAGGTATAGTTATCATGGTTATGAGTCATCGGGGCACAATTTGCATTCACCTCAACGGCCTCCTCGGCCGGCTCGCCCTGATCCTGCGCCGCTAAGGCGCAAACATAAAAATCACCCACAACTCGTTCTGATTCCTGTACTTACGCAAAATCGTAGCGTTTCGGGCCCGGTTGCGGCATAATGCCCGCTACGACTTGAGTTCGCCGTTGGCAGTTCTCAGTTCCCAGTCTGCTGACAACTGGCAAGCGTCAACCGGCAACTTCCCTTTTGGAGAGTCAAAAATGTCTGGAGAAAAGGTGTTGATTTTCGATACGACGCTCCGCGACGGCGAGCAGTCGCCCGGGGCGGCCATGTCCATCCCGCAGAAGCTCGAGGTCGCCCGGCAGCTCGCGGTGTTGGGCGTCGATATTATCGAAGCGGGCTTTCCGGTCTCGTCGCCCGCCCAATTCGAGGCGACGAAGCTGGTGGCCGAGCAGGTCAAAGGGCCCACGATTGCGGCCCTGGCCCGCGCCAATGCGGTCGATATTGAGTCGGCGGGCAAGGCCATTGCACCCGCGAAGAAGAAGCGTATCCACACGTTCATCGCGACCTCGCCGATTCACATGAAGCACAAGCTCAAGAAGGAGCCCGACCAAGTGCTCAAGATGGCCGTCGAGGCGATCCGGTGCGCCAAGGCCTTCACGAACGACATCGAGTTCTCGCCGGAGGACGCCTGCCGCAGCGAGATCCCGTTCCTCATCGAGGTCCTGTCCGCAGTGATCGAGGCAGGCGCCACCACGCTGAATATCCCCGACACCGTTGGGTACGTGTTGCCTTACGAATATGGACAGCTCATCGCGAAGCTCAAGAGCGACGTCCCGGGCATCGACCGGTGCGTGATCAGCACGCACTGCCACAACGACCTCGGCATGGCGGTCGCCAACTCGCTGGCGGGCGTCCGCAACGGCGCCCGGCAGGTTGAGTGCACCGTCAACGGGCTCGGCGAGCGGGCGGGCAACGCCGCCATGGAGGAAGTCGTCATGACCATTCGGACCCGCCAGGACTTCTTCGGGGGGTCCCCAACGCATAATTCCGCGTTGGGGGGCCCCGGCCACGCCGGCGCCGACGGGCTGTCCACGAACATCAACACCAAGGAGATCTATCGCACGAGCCAGCTCGTCTCGCAGATCACCGGCTTCGTGATCCAGCCCAACAAGGCGATCGTGGGCGCCAACGCCTTCGCGCACGAGTCGGGTATCCACGTGGACGGCCTGCTCAAGGAGCGGACGACCTACGAGATCATGACGCCGGAGACGATCGGCCTGGGCAGCTCGCGCATGGTGCTCGGCCGGCACACCGGCCGGCACGGCTTCGCCGACCGCTGCAAACAGCTCGGCTACAAGCTCACAAAGGACGAGGTCGAGCAGGCCTACCAGCGTTTTCTGGAGATCGCCGACAAGAAGAAAGAGGTCTTCGACGAGGACGTGGCCGCCATCATCAGCGCCGAGATCCGCGTCATCGAGCAGGTGTACGTGCTGGACTATCTGCACGTCGCTTCGGGCACCGGCACCCTACCGACCGCGAGTGTCAAGCTGCGGGTCAAGGGCGAGACGAAGATCGCGGTCGCGTACGGCGACGGGCCGGTCGATGCGGCCTACGAGGCGATCCGACGGGCGATGGACCTGCGGCCCAAGCTTGAGGACTACTCGATCCGCGCCATCACCGCGGGCACCGAAGCCCTGGGCGAGGCGACCGTCCGCATCCGCGAGAACGGCCGGACGTTCATCGGCCGGGGCGTCTCGACGGACATCATCGAAGCCAGCGCCAAGGCCTACGTCGACGCGGTCAACCGCATGGTCGCCGCACAGGGAGCGCCCGAGCACCCGCCGGTGAAGGTGGAATTATAGGCGGAAGAGCCCATAGGATCGGAAATCCGAATAGCGAAACTCGAAATCCGAAACAAATCCAAATGACCGAAGATCAAAATTCAAAACGCTACGATCTTGAGGACCGCACCTATGCGTTTGCGCGTGATGTGCGCGGGTTTGTGAAAGGACTGAAGCGGACGGCAGGCAGCTTGTCAACGCGTCGGGTTCCGTCGGAGCCAATTACATCGAGGCGAATGAAGCCTTGAGCGAGAGGGATTTCCTGATGCGGATCAGAACATGCCGAAAGGAATCGAAGGAGAGCCGCTATTGGCTCAGGCTCGTCGATACCTGCGCGGATCAGAAGCAGGACCTGCGGAGGCAAGAGCTGATCCAAGAAGCCACGGAGTTGATGAGCATCTTCGGCTCGATTGTGCGTAAGAGCGAGTAGTTTCGGTCATTTGAGTTTTGGGTTTTGAATTTGTTTCGGATTTCGGATTTCGAAATTCGAGTTTATCACTCAGTGAGGTATCAACGATGGGAATGACAATAACAGAGAAGATTCTCGCGCGTGCGGCCGGAGTGGAGAAGGTCGTGCCGGGTCAGTTGGTGGATGCGAAGATCGACCTGGTGATGTGTCACGACGTGACGACGCCGCCGGCGATCTCGATGCTGAAGGCCAAGGGACTCGACCGGGTGTTCGACCGGGACCGGATCGTGGTGACGCCGGACCACTTCCAGCCGCCCAAGGATATCAAAAGCGCCGAGCTGCACAAGCGCCTGGACGAGTGGGCCAGGCGGCACAAAATCACGTGGTACTACAAGCTCGGCCGCGCGGGCGTGTGCCACGCGCTGTTGCCCGAGCAGGGCCACATCCGCCCGGGCGAGGTCATCGTGGGCGGCGATTCGCACACCTGCACCTACGGCGCCCTGGCGGCCTTCAGCACGGGCATCGGCTCGACCGACCTGGCGGCGGCCGTCGCCACCGGCAAGCTGTGGTTCAAGGTCCCGGCCTCGATGAAATTCGTCCTCAACGGCACGCTCGGCCCGGGCGTCTACAGCAAGGACGTCATGCTGACCGTCATCGGGCGGATCGGCACCGACGGGGCACTGTACCGCGCGATGGAGTTCGTCGGCCCGGCCCTGAAGGGCATGTCGATGGAGTCCCGCATGTCGATCACCAACATGGCCATCGAAGCCGGCGCCAAGAACGGGATTATCGGCTTCGACGAGGTGACGAGGGCCTATCTGGACGGGCGTCTGAAGGACACGAGCCCGTACACCGTCTTCGCATCGGATGCGGACGCGCAGTACTACTCGGTCGAGGAGTTCGACTGCTCGAAACTGGAGCCGGTCGTGGCGTTGCCGCACCTGCCCAGCAACACGGTGCCGATCGGTCAGTGCGCGGGGGAGGCCATGGACCAGGCGTATCTCGGCAGTTGCACGAACGGGCGGATCGAGGACTTCCGCATCGCGGCCCGGATCATGAAGGGCAAGCAGGTCGCCATCCGGACCCTGATCGTGCCCGCCACGCCGACGGTCTGGCGGCAGGCCAACGACGAAGGCCTGCTGAACATCTTCTACGATGCCGGTTGCGTGATCTCGGCGCCGACCTGCGGCGCCTGCCTGGGCGGCTTCATGGGCGTGCTGGCAGAGGGCGAGAAGTGCATCAGCAGCACGAACCGCAACTTCGTCGGCCGCATGGGCCATCCCCGGAGCATGGTCTACCTGGCGAACCCCGCGACGGTGGCCGCCAGCGCCATCGAGGGCAAGCTCACAGACCCTCGTGAGTACCTATAGATGAGATCGGGAGTCTTCATGGAGAGAGTCGTATGACTGCGCGCGCTCCGAAGAATCGTACGGTCACGTTGACCTGTGCTGAGATGGAAAGATATGAGTCGAGTCTCTGTCAACTCACAGACGACGTCGACACCGTGTTGGATCGCGTCTTTTGTCAGGATATCCAGTCGGCCGCACAACATCTGCCCGCTGGGATCGTGGATTTGTTGTTTGTCGATCCACCGTACAACCTCACGAAGGACTTCAATGGCAGGCGTTTTGTGAAGCAGCCATCTGGCGAGTATCGAAGGCAGCTCCACACTTGGTTGTTGCCAATCATGCACACTCTGAAGACAACTGCATCCGTCTATATCTGCTCTGACTGGCGCGCCAGTGCAGATGTTCAGGCGTTCGCCGAACAACACCTCAGAATCCGCAGTCGCATTACGTGGGAACGCGAGAAAGGCCGCGGGGCGATGACGAACTGGAAGAACTGCAGTGAAGACATCTGGTTCTGCACGGTGTCGGACGAATACACCTTCAATGTGGAGAATGTGAAACTCAAGAGAAAAGTCATTTCGCCGTATACGACTCGGGACGGTGAGCCCAAGGATTGGTCCCGCGAGTCCACGGGTGGTTTCCGTCTCACGCATCCTTCCAACATCTGGACGGACTTGACTGTGCCTTTCTGGTCGATGCCGGAGAACACCGATCATCCCACCCAGAAACCGGAGAAGCTGCTGGCAAAGATCATCCTCGCGAGCACAAATCCGGGCGATGTGGTGCTGGATCCGTTTCTCGGATCGGGCACTGCGGCCGTTGTCGCCAAGAAGCTGGGGCGGCATTACATCGGGGTGGAGATTGATAAGGGCTATTCGTACCTGGCGATGAAACGCTTGGAGATGGCCGAACGCGACCAGTCCATCCAGGGATATGCGGATGGTGTCTTCTGGGAGAGGAATTCAGCCCCCATTCAGAATTCCTCCGCGAAAAGGAAAACCAGCCGGCAGTTGCGATGTGATACCGAACCTTTGTTCTCGTAATTGCATGCCGTCGATGGATGAAAAAATGCGAAGATCGATCTTCGAGACTACTTGGTATCAAACAATCGAACAGCGAATCTGTGACATGTTGAACGCCGAGAAGGGCTATCTGTCTGTCAATACCGCGAAGAGCACACGTGCGGCAGGCGATGCAATCCAGGACATTCTGGGTGACAGATTCGAGTCTCTGGTCGGGACAGACATCTGTAGGAAGTACTCTGCGGATTTCGCACGCAGAGCTATGGCTGATCTTGCTTTTGAGGATTGCGAGGGGTTCTACTATGTCGTGGACGTGAAGACCCACAGACTGAGCACCGCGTTCAACATGCCCAATCTCACTTCGGTGGATCGCTTGGCACGATTCTACGAATCGGATGAGAATTACTTCGTTGTTCTCTTGGTCGTGTATGATATTCGAGACCTCGACGTCGTCGTCGAACGAGTTCACTTCGTACCCATAGAGTTCCTTGAGTGGAGTTGCCTTACGATTGGGGCCCTGGGATGGGGGCAGATCCAGATCGCCAACTCTAACAGGATCCTGATCAATTCCTCGCAGTCCCGAAAAGAATGGATGTTGCGGATGTGCGATATTCTTGTTGAGGAGTTCTATCCGAGGGAACTGAGCAAGATCGATAAGCGGATAACTCGTTTTCGGAAGGTGCGCCAATTCTGGGAGCAGCACGCATAAAAGGAATACACAGTCACAATGATCTTTCTGAGTAATGAGGCATCACCATGGCAAAAGCACATGTCTACAAGCGTGATCATGTCAATACGGATGAAATCATCCCGGCGCGGTACCTGAATACCGACGACGAGGCGGAGCTGGCGAAGCACTGCCTGGAGGACCTGGACAAGGACTTCGTGAAGAAGGCCCAGCCCGGCGACGTGGTCGTTGCGGGCGACGACTTCGGGTGCGGGTCCAGCCGGGAGCACGCGGTCTGGGCGATCCGCGGGGCCAAGGTCCAGACCATCATCGCGAAATCGTTCGCGCGGATCTTCTATCGCAACGCGATCAACTGCGGGTTCTACCTGATCGAGTCGCCCGAGGCGGTAAACAGGATCCAGGATGGCGACGAGGTCGAGATCGACTACGATGCCGGCCTGATCCGCGACAAGACCAGCGGCAAGAAGATCAAGTTCATGCCGCTGCCGGACTTCGCGCTGGAGATCATCCGCGACGGCGGCCTGCTCGACCACATCATGAAAGCCGGCGTGTGAAACTGTGAGATCCTCGAACCAGATGAACCCTGTGGATGTCATTGCGAGGAGCGCAGCGACGAAGCAATCTCAATCCTGCGGTGAGAGATTGCTTCGCTGCGCTCGCAATGACAGGGCTACAGTCATTCTGTTAGACGTTCAAGGGCTGGGCCCATGAGCGGGAGTGTTCTCGATAGACGGGAGTTCCTCAAGGCCGCCGGTACGACGGCGGTCCTGGGGTTCTGCGCCCGCGCCGGCCTCGGCCGGCAAGAGACGATGCGCCGCAAGCCGAACTTCGTGTTCTTCCTGATCGACGACCTTGGCAGGCAGGACCTGGGCTGTTACGGCAGCGCGTTTTACGAAACGCCCCATATCGACCGGCTGGCGGCGCAGGGGATGCGGTTCACGAATGCCTATGCGGCCTGCCCCGTCTGCTCGCCGACGCGCGCGAGCATCATGACCGGCAAATACCCCGCGCGCCTGGGCATCACGGACTGGATCGGCGCCCCGCAGGAACCGACCGCGTATCGCGAGTATTTGCCCTTGGAGGAGGTGACGATTGCCGAGGCCCTGAAAGAGGCGGACTACGCGACGGGCTTTGTCGGCAAGTGGCACTTGGCGACACGCGATGCGGACCGGGCGAAATACTACCCCGACCGGCAGGGTTTCGATGTCAATGTCGGCGGCGACCATTCGGGCTCGCCGCCGACCTACTTCCGTCCCTACGAGAAGGGCAATCGCAGACTGGAGACGATGCCTGCCGACGGGCCGGAAGGAGAGTATCTCACGGACCGCCTGACGGACGAGTCGCTCAAGTTCCTCGAGGCCAATCGCGACCGGGCGTTCCTGCTGTATCTGTCGCACTATGCGGTGCACACGCCGCTGGAGTCCAGGAAGGACCTGGCCGCGAAATATGAGGCCAAGGCGAAGGGTCTGCCCGAACCGAAGGGACCGCGTGTCGAATCGGTCTACGGGCCCTATAAGACCCGCCTCGTTCAGGACCACCCGGTCTATGCGGGCATGGTGCAGAGCGTCGATGAGAGCGTCGGGCGGGTGCTGAAGAAACTGGGAGACCTCGGGCTGGAGCGGGACACGATCGTCATCTTCATGTCCGACAACGGCGGGTTGTCCACCGTCGCGCGGGAAGGTCCGACGTGCAATCTGCCGCTGCGGGCGGGCAAGGGCTGGCTCTACGAGGGCGGCATCCGCGTGCCGATGATCGTCAAGTGGCCCGGCGTCGTCCCGGCGGGCAGCGAATGTCACGAGCCGGTCGTCAGCACCGATTTCTACCCGACCATGCTGGAGATGGCGGATCTGCCGCTGCGGCCGGAGCAGCACATCGATGGCCTCAGCCTCGTTCCGCTGCTCCGGGGCACGGGTACGCCCGCTCGCGACGCGATCTACTGGCACTATCCGCACTACCACGGCAGCGGCAGCCGCCCCAGCGGCGCGGTCCGCGCGGGCGACCACAAGCTGATCGAGTGGTGCGAGGACGGCCGGCTCGAGTTGTACGACCTCCGGTACGATCCGGGCGAGAGGAACGATCTGGCCGCAACGATGCCCGAGAAGGCGGATGAACTCCGGCGTAGGCTCAATACTTGGCGGGTTGAGGTAGGTGCCAGGATGGGCGGAGGAAAGCCACGCGACGATTTCCCCATCTGGCGAGAGGCGAGAGACAAGAAGGGCAAGCCATGAGACGACGCGACTTTCTCAAAGCGACGAGCATCGTGGCTACGCTGGGTCTGGGTGGCAGCGTCAAGGCCGCCGGTCTTGGCGATGGCGCGACTCGAGTGGGGGCACGAAGGCCCAACTTCGTGTTCTTCCTCGTGGACGACCTGGGCTGGACGGACCTGGGCTGTTACGGGAGTCCGTTCTACGAGACGCCGAACGTGGACCGTCTGGCCGCGAGCGGTATGCGATTCACGAGCGCCTATGCGGCCTGTCCCGTATGTTCGCCGACGCGGGCCAGCATCATGACGGGCAAATACCCCGCCCGGCTGCGGACGACGGATTACTTCGGGGCCCCGCAGCCGGACACCGTCGAGAAGCACTGGACCAGGGACAAGCCGCTGCTGCCCGCGCGCTACAGCGACCGGCTGCCGCTGGAGGAGGTGACTGTCGCAGAGGCACTGAAAAAACATGGCTACGCGACCTTCTTCGCGGGCAAATGGCACCTGGGACCCGAAGGCTACTGGCCGGAAGATCAGGGCTTCGATATCAACAAGGGTGGTTGCGAGCGGGGCGGGCCCTACGGCGGCAAACGGTACTTCTCGCCCTATGGCAATCCCCGACTGCCGGATGGCCCGGAGGGCGAGCATCTGCCCGACCGGCTGGCGACCGAGACCTGCCGGTTCATCGAGTCCAGCAAGGACCGCCCGTTCCTGGCCTATCTTGCGTTCTATTCCGTGCATATCCCGCTGATGGCCCGCGCGGACCTCCAGGCCAAGTACGAGGCGAAGGCCAAGACCATCAAGCGCGATGGCCCCCTCTGGGGCAAGGAGGGCGACCGTCAGGTCCGCTTAGTGCAGGACCACGCGGTCTACGCCGGTATGGTCGAGGCGATGGACCAGGCGGTCGGCAAGGTGCTCGATGCGCTGGACCGCCTGGACCTGGCGAAAGACACGGTGGTCTTCTTCATGTCGGACAATGGCGGGCTCTCGACCTCGGAAGGGCACCCCACGTGCAATCTCCCCCTGCGGGCGGGCAAGGGCTGGCTCTACGAGGGCGGGATTCGCGAGCCGATGATCGTTCGGTGGCCCGGCGTGACGAAGGCCGCCAGCACCTGCGACGAGCCCGTGATGAGCACGGACTTCTACCCGACGATGCTGGAGATGGCGGGTTTGCCGCCCAAGCCCGAGCAGCATCTGGACGGTCGGAGTATAGTCGCGATGTTGAAGCAGCAGGGCAAGGCGGAGGGACGTGCCTTCTTCTGGCACTACCCGCACTATGGCAATCAGGGCGGCTCGCCCGGCGGCGCCGTCCGCGTGGGCGACTACAAGCTGATCGAGTTCTATGAGGACCAGCGCGTCGAGTTATATAATCTCCGCGACGACCTCGGCGAGCGGAACGACCTGGCAGCGAAGAGGCCGGAGAAGGCCGCCGAGTTGAAGCAGATGCTGCACGCGTGGCGCAGCGAAATAGGGGCCCGGATGCCCACGGTGAACCCGAATCGAAAGGAGGAAATTCGAAATCCGAATATCGAAATCCGAAACAAATCCAAAGGACTGACATCAAAATGATCGAAACGCTGGCGCTCGTCCGATGCTCCGTTTTGGATTTCGAATTTCGGTCATTCATGCTTGTTTCGGATTTCGAACTTCGGATTTCGAGTTTTGTCATACGGTGAGGCGTGCTCCGCACGCCAGGCTGGAATTGAATGTGAGTGTGTGACTAAGAAAGGAAAATCGTTCGATGGCAAAGACGTACAAGATCGCAGTGATTCCGGGGGATGGGACCGGGCCCGAAGTGATCGCCGAGGCCGTCAAGGTATTGAAGGCGACCGCGGACAAGTTCAAATTCAAGGTAGACCTGACGAACTTCGATTTCGGCGGCGAGCGGTACAAACGCACGGGCGAGACGCTACCCGACAGCGCGGTCGAGGAGCTGCGCCAGTTCGACGCCATTCTGCTCGGCGCGATCGGCCATCCGGACGTGGCGCCGGGGATTCTGGAGAAGGGGATTCTGCTGAAGGCCCGCTTCGACCTGGACCAGTACATCAACCTGCGTCCGGTCAAGCTCTATCCCGGCGTCGAGACGCCCTTGAAGAACAAGGGACCCGAGGACATCGACTTCGTCGTCGTCCGCGAGAATAGCGGCGACGCCTACACCGGCGCGGGCGGGTTCACGATGAAGGGCACGGCCCATGAGGTCGCCGTCCAGACGGCGGTCTACTCGCGGCACCAGGTGGATCGCTGTCTCAAATACGCCTTCGAGTACGCCAAGAAGCACGGCAGGAAGGCCCGCGGCAAGGGCGAGAAGAACACGCTGGCCCTGTGCGGCAAGACCAACGTCCTGACGTACATCTACAACCTCTGGGAGCGGGCCTTTCACGAGATGGGCCGGGCCCAATACCCCGACATCGCCCGCGAGTACTACCACGTGGACGCGACGACGATGTGGTTCGTGAAGAATCCCGAGTGGTTCGACGTGATCGTCACGGGCAACCTGTTCGGCGACATCATCACGGACCTCGGCGCGATGATCCAGGGCGGCATGGGCATCGCCGCCGGCGGCAACATCAACCCCGACCAGGGCGGCGTCAGCATGTTCGAGCCCATCGGCGGCAGCGCCCCGAAGTACACCGGCAAGAACGTGATCAACCCGCTGGCGGCGATCTGCGCCGCGCAGATGATGGTCGCGCACCTCGGCCAGGAGAAGGCCGCGACTGCCATGGAGCAGGCGGTGATGTACGTCACGGCCCATAAGATGAAGTCGATGGCGGCCGGCAAGATGGGTTACTCCACCACCGAGGTCGGCGACCTCGTCGCGAACAAGGTCGCGGAGTAACGGCGCGAAGGAATCCATTCCGGGCGGCAGCCTCGTTCGTAGTGACGCCGTAAGGCGTTATCTTCTCCGCCTTCACAGGCATGTGGCGAGTCGAAGATATGCCCTCACGGGCACACGACAAACAGGGCTTGCCGCCCGGTTTCATTACTGACAGATTGACTTTCGTGTCGGTCCCTGTCCCAGTATACTGGATTCATGGAGCGCCAGCGGACGAATCGAGATCGGGTGAGCGGGACCGCGGTGCCGACGGACTATCCGTCGCTTCTTGCGGATATCAAGCAGCGCATCCGCACCGCCCAGGTGCGAGCCGCGCTCTCGGCCAACGCGGAACTGATCCAGCTTTATTGGGACATCGGCCGAGCTATCGAGGCCCGTCAGCGACAGGAAGGTTGGGGGACAGGCGTCATTCCCCGATTGGCTCGTGACCTTCATAACGAGTTGCCGGAGGTAAAGGGGTTCTCCGAGCGGAACCTCAAGCGAATGATCGCGTTCTATCGTGCGTATCGGGAGTACGACCTTCGAGTGCCACAGCCTGTGGCACTTTTGGACTTACTACCCGAAGCGACGCCGCCCGATGCAATTGTGCCACAGCCTGTGGCACAATTGAGCGCTGATGAACTCGCCTCCTTCCCGCGCGGCACCGTAGTCGGTCATGTTCCCTGGGGCCATCACGTCCTGCTCCTGGAGCGGGTGAAGGATCTCTCTGCCCGCTTCTGGTACATGCGTGAGACGCTGATTCAGGGCTGGAGCCGCAACGTCCTGGCGCTGATGATCGAAGCCTGCGCCCATGAACGCCAGGGCAAGGCAGTCACGAATTTCGATCAGCAACTGGCGCCGCCTCAGTCGGATTTGGTCGCTCAGACCATCAA
>Ga0172362_10003713_pt1 | contig 13189 bp, 27 predicted proteins | sample LakKivs1_kivu2a2_FD_114534 | JGI IMG/M metagenome (GOLD analysis project Ga0172362, IMG submission 114534) | Sediment microbial communities from Lake Kivu, Rwanda - Sediment s1_kivu2a2 | ecosystem: Environmental > Aquatic > Freshwater > Lake > Sediment | place: Rwanda: Western Province, Lake...
ACGCAGGTGTAGTGCAAAAGAAAACACTGCAAGTACAACGTCTAAATAAAAGAGGCACACAAAAATTCGAACAACCACAAGTGTGGTATTTCAGTGGTGATATAAATGGTCAGCCACAACCCGCCCAGCCCGACAATATATAGTCCTTTCTTTTATGCAACACGAAAGGACACAATGAATGAACAATATAAATCATGCGAAACATGTGGTGAGGATATACACGTCGGGCAAGTATACATATCATCTGCCAACCGAAATAGCTTTGGCGGGGAGATAAGACATTATTGGCACTGGGATTGCATACAAGGTGAAATAACTGAGTTTCTTGAAAGAGTAAAACATGAATTGTTGGAGATGCCAGCGAGATATTGATGCTGCAACGGATGTATGTGAAGATTGCAAAAAAGACATTACTCGTATAAGCAAGCTCTCTGACGAAATACAACGTTGTAAAAAATGCAGCCTAAATGAGCAAATCCAAGAGAAAGTTTCTGGAAGAGGCTTTTGGGCTGCTAAAGTTCTTTTTATTGGTGAAGCACCCGGGAGACATGAAGATGAAGAAGGAAGACCATTTGTTGGTGCTGCGGGCCATATTCTGGATTTACTTATTAGTGTTACTGTTTTAAAACCAAAAGATTATTACATTACGAATGTTTTAAAATGCCGACCGCCGGGAAACCGCAAGCCAACACCACAAGAGTGCGAGGCATGTTCTGATTTTTTAAAAGCGGAAATAAAAATAATTAAGCCAAAAATTATTGTTCCGCTCGGTCTCGTAGCGACCCAAAATGTATTAAATCTGTTTGATATTAAGGAGGATATCCGACGTATGGCTGATTTAAGAGGTAGTGTGTTTTACACTAAAGATAATATTGTTATTTTGCCAACATACCATCCAGCCGCAATCATTTATGACGGCACGTTAATGGATAGTGCAAAGGCAGATTTTGTATTATTGTCAAAAATAGTGGAGGGAAAATATGAAAATGCAAAGCGAAAAACAAGCAACTAAGATTCTATTTAAATGCCTTGATGAAATGTATAAACACTCAACACCGCGGATTACATGGAAACAGTATGTAAAAAAATATTATGACACTGGCGTCGCTGGTTGTGAGAAACATAAAATATCAGAAAAGAACTATAATCGAATATATGAAAAGTATAGAAAAAAGATGCACCATCGTTGGCACAATGCGTTTGGCATGGGACTCTTATATTACGCGCCTTCGTGCGCGACAGCAGAGGTAGAACTCGAAAATGGAACTGACAGATGTAAAGACAAGAAAAACGTGGGAAATTGATTTTGTATTTGTTGCTTTTCCTGGGTTAAAAAACATGGGCTACAGAATTGAGGGGTTTCATCAAACGGGTAAAACAAAGGATGGCACCCCAAAAGGTGAGGTAGAAGAATTCGGCACGCTGATACTTGTTGATGGGAAAGCAGAAATTGTGCAGTGGTAGATATATGACAGAAGAATTTGTATTACAAAGACGCGATGTAAGTGTTGATATTAAATTAGTAATAGAAGATGTGCCATATACTGATAATATAACAAAAGTTGCACCAATCATACTCTCGCCAGGCGACACTTTTACTGTTACCTGTTGCAGCAAAATACTTGGCAGGGTTGACGGTGTGGTAACATCTACATATGAACAGAAATATTCATACACCTTTGATAATTTTGTGGAAAACATTAATGTTGAATATATAAGATTTACAAAGTTTTTAGATAAGGCATGTATTGCATTTTCGGATATAATGCCAAATAAATTACATAAACCAATGTGGAACGCGAAGTTAAATGAGAACTGAAGATGTATATATTAAGCTGAGATTACCTGAAGGAACGCCAAAAAAATATAGAAAGATTGCGGGGAAAATAGCAGCAGTGACTATTAATAACGACGACTCGTTGTCGCTCACATACAATCTTGATATCAGTTACTATGGTAAAACAGATGAACGCTTACAAACTATATTAAAACTTGCTAGAGCAGGTTATGTTACAGATGCAAATTTGAGGGAATTAAGGTATAAATTGTGCTTGATACAAGAGGTTGTTTTAGAAATTGAAAAATTCCGCAAAAAATAACACTGGGTTTATATGTCCCAGATGTGGTCATGAGCTACGTCGCATACCAACATCATACGGCAGAGACAAATTTCTTTGTAAAAATTGCAGATTTGTGAAGATGGTTGAATGATAAGAGTTTATGTTGCTGGCCTATACGGCCACACGAATACCGGTATAATCGGGAATCTAAATAATATGCGCGAGGGTATGCGCGCCTCATTAGAAGTCTTGCTAAAAGGTTATGCGCCATTTGTTCCGTGGTTTGACTATCATTTCCAATTGATGCTTCGCGACAAAGAAAATTTAACGGTTGAAGACTATTATAATTATAGTCTCGCGTGGCTTGAAGTATCAGATGTATTATTTGTAATATCTAATCATGATAAATCAGTCGGTGTAAATCGCGAAATAGAAAAAGCAAAAGAGTTGGGTATTCCTATTGTATACTCAATAAAAGAATTGGAGGAATTAGAATGCGTGTCGTAAAAGTTTTCCAGTGGGATGCAGCACATTTTCTCGAGTTGCCTTATGCATCTAAATGTGCTAACATACATGGACATACTTATAAGATTGAGGTAGAACTCGAAGGCAGTTTGAATGAAGAGGGTATGGTAATGGATTTTGTTGTTCTGAAACAAAGAGTTGAACAAATTGGATTTGACCATCAAGTTGCAAACGATGTTAGTTGTATGGTTTGTGGCCAAATGGTTCAGAAAGGTTGGATGGGTGAAAAGAACCCGACAGCTGAAAATATGGTGAATGAAATTCATCAACGTCTTCTTGAACAATGGAATCCGGGCGACCCACATATACGACGTATTCGTGTTTGGGAAACGCCAAACTCGTATGCAGAAGAAATTTGGGAGGTTAAAGATGTCAAAAAAACCAGCGGGTGAAATAATAGATGCTTTAAATGAATGGAAAGAGAGGCAAAAACAAATTGACGATATGATTAAAGCAGCAAAAGAAACTATGCAAGGTGCTGCAAAAGCTGTTACACAATTTACATTAGCGATGGAAAGCTTAAAGGAAGCTTCAGATGAAATACGCATCTCTGTTGCCAAACTGCGAACGGATTATGACGCTCTAAAACAGAGTTTACAAGAGAATAAATGGCTTAAAATATTTGGTGTGAAAATAAAATGAAAAAATTTAAACAGGATTTACTCGCAATTGATATTGAAACAACGGGTTTAGACCCAATAAAGTATAGTGTGTGTGAAATCGGCGTTGTTCTTATTGATAAATATTCATTAGAAATATTGGATAAGTTCGGAACATATGTTAAACCATTTGTTATTTACGATGATGATGAGGAAAAACGAACACAATTAATACATAATATTACAAAAGACATGATGGAAGTTTCGCCTGATTTTGTAACAGTTGCCCATGATATTGAAAATTGGGTTGGAGACACAAAGAGCGTTTTACCAGCTGCGTGGGGAACTCATTTTGATATTAATTACATGCAAGCCCAATATAAGAAGATAAATGAAGCGTGGCCTTATACGTATCGTTGTTTCGATATTAAAAGTGCAGTTTATTGGGAACTTTACAACCGTGAAATAAATCCAAAGAGTTCGGGTGTCAAAGGTACTTGCGATGCGTTAGGTATAGAGTTCCGCGGTACGAGACATTCTGCACTTGACGACATAATAAATGCAGTTCGAATTTTGAACTATTTAAAACGCTGATTTGGAGAGAAAGTATGGAAGATAAAATACAATGTTGGTGTGGCTTAACAGCTGTATTCCACCACAGAGCTTCAACAGAACGAAGAGATGGTAAGAAAACAGTTTGGTATAAATGCCCAGACGGACATCGGGTGAGTGCTGATATTTCTTGGACTTCTCATATACCACAAAAAGAATCGCTGAAAAAGGGTAAAAAACAAATTGCCAAAGATATTAAATCAGAAGATATAGGGGGAACAACATTTGAAAATAAATCCGGAAAATTGTAGCAAATGCATCTACAGCTCTGATGATACGCGCTCTAGCGCGAAGAAGAGGTGCACAAATAGGGCACCGAGGGTAATACGTGACCCAAAAGAGGGGTGGGTTTGTGATTCGTTTGTCAGGCGTTGGGATACAAAAGAAGATTTAGAACAAGCAAAGGCGGAAATAAAGTTGAGTAAACAGTAAATAACGGAGGGGTTGAATGAAAACAGATGAGATTGTTAAAAGATATAGAATAACTATGTTTTTTGGATGGTGATTAAATATAAAAACTGAAAAGTGCCCTCGGTGCGAGAAGCCGGTTAGGGTTGAATTAGTGTTAGGCGCTAAATTTTGCCCATTTTGTGGTTGTAGGCTAGACAAAGTTGAATTAAAAGGCATTACAAAGGGTGAACAAGATGATTTCATTAGAAAGTGTTTAAAGTTATTAGATGAAAACAACTGGAGTTTAAAAGGAAAAGGCATTGCTTGTGGCGGGTATCCGAGTCAAACAATTGAATTTTTCGGGGAACAGGTAATTTATAATGGTGAATTGATTCAAACACTTCACCAAAAATTAATAGAAGATATAAACGACCCAACAAACAACTATATGTTTACCGCGTGTGACAGGGATGTTATCAGCGCAAAAAATGCCTTAATCCAGAAGATTATCAATAGACGTTTCGGAGTTGCAAATAATGAATAAAAACGAACTTAGAGAAATAGGACTTGAAATAGCACCAAATCCCCCAGCTCCGGGTTGGAATCACATAATACTTGAAGGCTTCTGTATGCGCAAACTTAGTTGCGCGAAGCATAAGTATCATTATGAAGTAACTGATTTTGATACATTAAAAACAAAACGGGTACCAAATAAGTGCTACGACCCAAATTATAAAACGCCACGCAAACCGAATTATTGTCAAAACATAGTTTGTCAAGTTTGTTACTTTAAAAGTTGTCCACATTTGGGCATCGGCGAACCAGATGACGAAGATTATGATAGAATAATGAGATTTATAGGGGAGATGTATACAGATGAAAAAGAAAATAACTACATTGCCTGAAGTTAATGATATACCACACAATCATTGGATGATTCTTGATAAACAGAGAAACGTTCTTTATTATAATAAGAGTTTAAAAAACGTGCTTAAAAAAGCAAAAATATACAAAGTAGAGGAAATAATAATAGAGCTTCGGTACACAAAATTTATTACTTACTTCTCACCAAACAGAATAAATACGATTGTGCCTATCCTTCCATCATGACCAAATGGCGCGTATCGTTTGAAGATGATGAAGTTTACATTGTGGATGGGTATGACCAAATGATTGCTTGTGCATCATATCTTGTTGATAAGTATAAAGAGAAATATGGCGCCGCTTTTAGGGCGAATATGGTAAGGTGTAAAACTGTTTCGGATGAAGAAAAAACCAACTGGCCAGTTGAAAATACCGTTGCATCGATATAAATTGCGTCGTGAAAAGCGCAAGCTATTAGCGCAAAGCGGTGTCGTTGCTGATATATTGTTAAAACAAAAACGGAGCCGCGAAACAGTTAGTGTTTTGGAATCAATCATTTGCATGCTAACAGAAGACTATGATAAAAAAACGAGAGAATTGATTTTTGATACTGTTAATCATATAATTGATGCAAAACAGGTTGCGGAGAAAACGTGTTTAGTAGATGATAATATGATATCAGGGTTAACTAAAAATAAGGATGTAATTAGTGCAAGCACATCCGCAAAAATAGCAGTTGACCACCTCTTAGATAATTTTGGTTTGAAAGTTCCGAAAAGTGTCCATAATGATATAATAAAAGCAGCGGTGTTACGATTGATTATTGACCTCCCACAAGAAGATATACACCATGTTTTAGCAAATATGTTGCCTGAAAAGCTTGATAAAAAACAACGCGAAGACAGTCACTACATGTTTGGATAATACCAAAATCTTTAATATAATAAATTTCGTTATTATAATATGAATGTCAGTACGAAAAGACAAAAACGAACGACGGAGACGACAGAGTCGTCGAAATCAGAAGGCGACGGTTTAAAATTTCTTAAATTTTTTGTTTATGGTGCAGTTGCCGTCGAGGGGATTTGTATTGCCGCCTTAGGCGTTGGCGGTATAATTATTGCAGTGATAACTATAGTTTGTTGTATTGGTTTTGAAGATATTTTAAAAGATTAAGTTTCACCTAATTTATATAACATTGTTGGATGGATGTGTGGGCGGATAAGTTTTTTAAATTTTTCAAATTCTTCTTTTGGGAAGTAAATTTCTGGTTTACCGGCCATTCTACCTGATTTCAAAATGTATATTTTGCATTTAATATTAAACTTTTCTTCAAATAATTGTTTCACAAACTCTGCTTCGTCTATAAATAATTTATAAACATACAGATATGCGCCACCTTTTGGATGAAGCGTGCCATCATCCATGAACCAAACTGCGAGAGCGAGCGGAGTTAACTCATGGAGAATTTCTTTTGGAAGCCGTTTCTGTCCGTGCGGATAAAATTGGTTATATAATTCCGTTAGTTGAATCATTGATGGTGACCTAATAAAAATAGGAGCGCCACCATTTTGTTTATATTGACGCAATACAAACCCGAGGCGTTTTAGATTTACAACTTTCCATGAAGCATACTCTTTTTGTGCGGCACAATGCCCCTCTGAATACCTGGCGTGTAGTGCACCTTTGTTCATCCGTAGATGGCCATCACCTAATATACTACCATATAAAATCTGTTTTTCAATTGATGTTAATGGACCTAATAATAAAGCTTTTTCAATAGCTTTTTGTTTATAAGCATTTGATGTATTTTTGCCAAGTTTTATAAGTCGCTTATCATTCGTTTTTGTTAAACATTTATTCCAAGCTTTGTAAGACATGTTAAATCGATATATATGGCCCAGTATATAAACTCAGTGGTAAGGCCAAAGAAATCTTTTTGGTTGTTTTGGATTATCCTTATTAATAACCATCCCGATTCTACGTTGTCTGTATAAACTCTCTAAAGCCATTGATGTCTCTTGATATGACATTCCAAAATCTAACATTTTAACTTTTAAATCTTTTTCTTCTATGCCTGGTGTTTCAACGATGAATTGCATAACTTGTGCATCTTGTGCACCCGCTTTAATTTTGTATCGCCACTCATGCTGTAATTTCCACAATTGACCTATAGTGTCATTATATTCAACAACAAAATTTGGCATCAACTCTTTTGTTGCCATGCAATACCCCAAAGCAATTTTTTCATATAACGGCTCTTCGAAGTGCGGGATACTCATTGTATCTAATTGTGTATATATAGAATCATGATATATAATATTGTTAACAGATTGAACATCAGAAACCATTTTATCTGCAAGATAATAAATTGCTGACGCAGTTTGTTCATCACCTTTAACACCCTTGCCCATTCGCCTGAATTTTCTCATTTGGTCTTGTTGTGCTTTATCAGGGACGAAATAAATGAAACAGAAACGTCTGCCCAAACCCGATGTTAAATTATATCTGGCTGGTTGGCTGCCTGCAAGAAGAGTTAAATGCGTTTCATAGCGCAATTCACCGGCAGCCAATCTCTTTATTAAATAGCCAGAATCTAGGGCAGTAAGCATCGCATTGTCAAGATTTTTTGAATGTTCTGTTTCCATCATATTTGTTAAAGCACTAAATTCATCAATGCCTAATACATGGTCCATAAAATCAAAAGCAGCACCGGGTTGCGGGACTGATTGACCATCAATATTCGAAAATGTCCCCACGAATCCTGCTTCTGTTAATGAACCGATAAAAGCGGTTTTAATTTTTGTATTGCCAAACATGGAATTATTTTTTGAAAGTAGACGCTGTAAAATAAATGTTTTCATATAGCCAGGCGGTGCTGCTAAAAATATATGTAAACGTAAGTCTGCGGGCCTGCCATGTTCATAATAAAATTCTCTTCGTTTATTTTCCAAATTCATTACATGACAACATACAGCAGAAACATAAAATGGCAATGTAATATCTATAAATCCGACGTTACGTTGTTTCATCCAATCGTAACAAGCTTCGTATAAATTCATACTACCCCAAATGCTTCTTGATTCTTTTTGCTATTATTGGCCCAACACCGGTATTAGAACATAGTTCTTCTTCCGACAAATGAGCTATCTTATGGATACTTTTATACTTCTTTATTAACTTTGTAGCAAGTGCATCAGTTACACCAGGAACAGGCGTCAGTGCATCGCGTGGTGTACTCTTACTCTTAGGCCGCCACCGTCGCTTCGTTTGCCACTTTTCCTCTACCATTTTTTTAGAGACCTTATACGCAACATCAATTGTATTCGACCATCTCGGTGTCCACAGAATTTGAAAGTTATCGCGAACACAAATTGATGCTATTGTACTCCAAAATACCTCTTCATTAAATTTTAAACGCATTTTATTATATTTTGCATATAATGCATCCAAATCCCCTTCTAATATTAAAACAACAATTGGATATTCTAAATGTAATTTTTCAATTTGCGAAAAAAGACGCCCTTCATCTATTGAGGAAACAAAATCATCAAGTCGCTTTCTCTCAAACCCGATAATATACTTGTCTCCTACTCTCGCGGCGAAGTCCGCGGCACGAAGAGCAACGATGTTGGCTTCAATATATCTTTCAATTGCTCTCTCCTTTACATTACTCGGTTCTCTCGAATCAACATCAAAATGCCAATCGCTCATGATAACGTCCCGATATAATTAATATACAAATCTAATATACTGCTTATCTGTGTTTCTGGTTGTTTAAAAAATACAAGACGGCCAAATGGGTGCCTTCCTGTGTAGAATGGTTGATACCCTTCGCTTTGTAAAACTCTGAAATATTCACGCGAGAACATATAAGCATTTTCAACAATTTCTTCAACTGGTTCAATTAAACATATAACTGTTGGTTTTACAGCTACATGTTTTACACAGTGTGTAATCTCAGGAAATCCCTCTAAATTTGAATACACCAAAGAGCATATATAGCATCTATCCATTATCATTGATGATTTTTTAAGGCGATATTTCCATATGATATTTCGTGACATTATTTCAAAAAGATTAATACACTCCCATGCTTTTGAATGTTGGTGTGTGTATAAGCGTTTGCTAAATCGGTTCATATGTGAAGTTGGTAGCTCGATAGAAGTGGTCACTTTCTTTATTAATGTTGTTTTTCCTGCCCCATCCACGCCAACAAACGCAATTGAAAATGGCATAATGTCGTTAGAAAATCATGTAAAAATATTTAAACATAATGGTGCGGTTTTTGTTTCAACAACAATATTTAAATAACATTATGCTTTATCGAATAAAGGAGGAAGTATATGGACAAAACCATAAAAACAAAAATAGATGATTTGGCCAAACAGGTCAAAGAAAATCTTGGTTTAGACGAGGGAGAAGTTTACAAGTGTTGGGAGGATGAATTGGCACTTGTGAAAAATCTTCGTGCTGACTTGTCTGCTGTTGACCAAGAGAAGCGCGCATTTCTCCGTCTTCGAGGGCATTGGAAAAGGGAACTTCGTTCACCAGCCAAATACTTTGAAGGCCTAATAGTACGTGCCACCCCTCCAATTGACGTACTAAGAGGAGCGCGTAGTGAAGCACAAAAATTGTTCGAAAAGAATCCTGAAAAAGCAATTCGCGAAGGATTCACGGATGCAAACGGCGTACCGCTTGAGATGAGAAAAGTATTCAGTACAGGTAGACCAAATCCCGAATATGGGAAACCGTTGCCTGAACATAGATATATTCAAAGTGTTATGGGTGTAGCAAAATCCGACACGATGAATGTGCCTATGAAATTCAGTTTACTTCTCAGTGAGAGATTAGCAGGAAAAGTAGCAATTCCAACTTTTGCACCTATTAAGTTTAGGGCAAATCCTGCAAAAACACAACCAACTGATGGCACACTTGCACTAAACGAATATTCTGGGTTGCAGTTTAAAGTAACTGACATTCCTGGATTTCCAGCGCCAGAAGAAATTCTTGAACAATTTTTCGGAAGTGAAACCGTTCCAATCGAGGAATTGAAAGATTGGCACAAAACAAACGAAAACAACCCACGACGTATGTGTTTTGTAGAAGCAGATGTCGATGATGTTGACCCAGTACCGAATCCATCAACAGGGAATGCGCGTATTGTCTTAACAGACGAAATGGGTGACATGAGTGTTGTCGTTTGGGTTCCAGAACATCTTAGACCAGCACTTGACTTTGGTAGAGGGTCAAGAGTAATAGTCTCGGGCAGAACAGCGTTAAATATTTTTAATAATGAAGAACGCCTGATGATTAATGCTGAGGGTATCTATGCAATTCCAAAGTATAAAATTGCATTGGATGAAGAATCTGGAAAAGTTGTAAGTAAGGCTGAGGAAGTGAAGTAATGTCTTGGGAGAAAACAGCAGCCCAACTAAAGGAGCAGACGGAGGGTTCTGATAAACCACAACCCTTCACTGCTGCTGATGTTGAAGCTTTAATTAACAAAAAGCAAGACTTGCCATCCAGCCCTGTTTGTGTCGTATTATACGGCCATGATGGTGTTTGTAAATCAGGTATTTGTCTTGATAGTAGAACGCCTGAAGAAATAAAAGCAGGGAAAAAGGTCGTAATTATCGACCTGGATGGTTCAGCAGGGCCTCTCAAAATGAAATATTATCCAAATGATGATAATGTTTTGATTATAGACCCTTTCTTACTCAAAGACGATGGTGACATTGATTATACGTCAACTTATAATAAAGTTTTAGCAATTACAAAATACTTGCGCGAAAACGAACAGAAGTTAAACATTGCAACAGTTGCGTTCGATGGTATAGATACGTGGCTCAAATCGTGCGAATACGTAATGCGATATGAAACATTAAAAATTGACCCAGATGCACAAATACATGATAGATGGCAGTGGGCAATTCGCAACAGGCGATATTTAATTCCAATTATGTCGCTCAAACGAATGCATTGCCGAAAGATATTCACGACACACTACAAAGAATTGAAACAATATGTACAGGGCAATCTCGTGCATCTCGAATGGGTTCCCGATTGGGAAAAATCAACGCCTGGCATAATGTTTCAAAAGATAAGGTTAACGCGGCAAACAGTTAATAACGATGTAATTTTTGAAGCTGAAGTGGAGAAAGCAAAAGGCGCATTGCATTTAGAAGGGTCAAAATACGTAGTTGCCAAAGTTGTACTACTGAAAGACAAAAAAGATAAAACAAAGTTCGAATGGTTCGGTTTAATGTCATTATTTCAAGAGCTCGAAAAATCTATTGAACCCCCAAAACAGTAAAGAACCAGTATGAGAGATAAAGATAAGTATGCCCGTAGCTGTAGAAAAATGTGTTGCTCGAATTAAACCAGCGGTTCGTAAACAATACCCAAATAAAACGGATTCTGAAATTGAATCAATTGCTTGGGGAACCTGTACGAATATGTATAAATCAGGTAAATTGAACCGTGATGGAACCGAGAGAGAAGAAATAATACCTATATAGGAGGTGAAAAATGGCAGTTAGTGCTCGTGTCAAACAATCTGTATCATTCGGTACTTTGCTCACCGCTGCAATTGGCTTAATTACTTTTGGTGTTGCAGAATTACAAGCAAATCCAGACCAATGGTATATTGGGGTCGTCACAATTGTCTGTGGATTACTCATAGCAGTTGTTGACACATACGTATTGAAAGGTCAGGAGTAGTTGATATGAAAGTTACGGTACAACTCTCGGATAAAACATTAGTATATACTGATGTTGATTCCTTTTTCTTTTCTTTTGCAGATATTGAGAAACCAATATTAATACATGCTAAGGGCGAAACAACGCCTTTACCTCATAGAGATTTAATAGTTTCATTAAAGGTCGAACAATGAAGATTTGTTTAGCAAGTACATCCGCACTAGAGTCGCTGCCCTTTCGTGATGGATATGCTGGTATTGAAACATATGTCGGATGTTTAGCAAAATGGTTTGATGAACACGGCCATGAAGTGCATTTATTTGCTACTGAAAATAGTTACAAACCAAAAAATGGCAAACTACATGCATTCCGCAAGGCCGATGTTATTTCTGGACAACCCACACACCCGCAACAATTCTTCCAAGATTTTTGGGATGACGCGGAGTGCCGCGACATATTAAGAAGCGCTGATATTGTGAATGACCATGGGCATTATCATCCTTTTAAATTTTTAAAAATAAATGGATTTCAACACCGGTATATGCTTTCTCTTCATTCAATGATTCCTGATAAGTTTTTGCCGCAGGGAAAATTCTGTAATGTAGGGCAAAGTTTTTTGCACTCTCGTTGGATGGCTAAATTTACTAATGAAGAATGGCGCACAATACTTGAAGGAGTAAATATTGATGTTTATCCGTTTTCAGGAGAAGAACGCGAAAATAGACTATTGTGGGTTTCAAGAATATGGTATCCGAAAGGACCAGATAGAGCAATCAATATTGCGGAGAAAGTCAAAATGCCGATTGATATTGTGGGTGGCGAAAAATTTCATGGCGATGATAAATTTGTTGAACATATAAAAGAGAGATGCGAAAAATCTGATTATGCTAATTATATTGGTGAAGTAGACCACAAAACCAAAGTAAACCTCTATCAAAAAGCTAAAGCAGTTTTGCTACCATTACGAACGCATTGGAACGACCCTGATGGAACCGAACATTTCTGGGTTGAACCGTTTGGCATGATTGCACCTGAGGCAAACGCATGCGGCACGCCTATCATATGTTCGCCGAATGGCGGACTCATGGAAACTGTCACCCATGGATATAATGGGTTTTTTGCAAACACAGAGGATGAATTTGTGAGTGCTATCCGCAAAGTTGATGAATTAAATCATTTTTCTATACGTAAAAGAGTAGAAGATTATTTAACGATAGATAGAGTTGCAAAAGATTTTATTATATTATACGAAGAAGTAGCTAATGGTAAAGAGTGGTAATGGAAATAATAAAATTGAGGGATAATATGAAAGTAAATAAACCAAGGTTTTTTATGATAGAACTAACGAATTAGAGATTATTAAACAAAAATTATTTGCTTTTGATATGATGCAAAATAAATTAAAAGATAAAGGAGTAAAATAATGATGGTTAAACA
>Ga0172362_10003717_pt1 | contig 13183 bp, 15 predicted proteins | sample LakKivs1_kivu2a2_FD_114534 | JGI IMG/M metagenome (GOLD analysis project Ga0172362, IMG submission 114534) | Sediment microbial communities from Lake Kivu, Rwanda - Sediment s1_kivu2a2 | ecosystem: Environmental > Aquatic > Freshwater > Lake > Sediment | place: Rwanda: Western Province, Lake...
AGTTTAAATAGTGGCGACACGTGTCCTATATATATATGAGGATATATATTATAAGTTACTCATATGTTACTTATAAATTATCTGGTTACGGACCTTTTAAACTCTCGAGAGGTTGTTAGTCCGATATGCAAGAAGAAATTATTGTTAGGCGACCACGTTGTTTCTTACCGAAACAGGTGCAGGTTTTCAATCTTGTTTTTAATGAGAATAAAGATGACAAAGGTAAGACTATAAACAACTATGTTTTATACTCAGGTGCTTTTGGTAGTGGTAAAACACTTCTTTTAGCACACGTTGGTATAAAAGCTGCATTAGATTATCCTGGTAGTATAGGATTCGTTGGTAGTTTAACATATAACCAGATTAGAGATGTTGTTTTTAGAAAGTTCTGTCAAGAAGTTGATTTATATCAAAAATCTTTAGATGAAGCAAATATACCTGTTAAAATAGTAAAAACAATTACAATGTCACCAGGAAAAATGAATATTGTTTTTAATAATGGTTCTGAGATATGGTTCAGGTCATGTGATAATGAGAGAAACTTAGCAGGTAAAGATTTAGATTGGTTTGCTATAGATGAGCCTGTTGATGTTGATGAAAGCGTTATGACACAGTTAATAGGAAGATTAAGACATGATAAAATGTCATTTCATTTTGGCGTTTTAGCAACAAATCCAGGTGCTGAGAATCATTGGCTTTATAAATATTTTTTTATGGATAAAATACCAGGATATTTCGTTGTTGAAACAAGTACATATGATAATATTTTAATACCAAATTATGATGCATATATAACCAGCATGAAATCAAGATATGATGCGGATTGGGTTAGACGTTATTTAGAAGGTAAATGGGGTGCATTTTCTGGTCAGATTTATAAAATGTTTAATATGGAGAAACATGTTAGAAAATTCGATATAGAAGATTTTACAAATATTGATAAATTTATAGCTGGTGTTGATTTCGGTATTCGTGACCCATGTTGTATTTTAATAATAGCACAAACTGTAAATAATAATTTATATGTTGTTGATGAATATTATGAATCTGAAAAATCATCAACTGAAATAGTTAAACAATTAGTATTATATCATAAAAAATACAAATTTAATAGAATATATTGTGACCCATCTGCTGCCGATTTAATAAAACAGGGATTTGATAGAGGACTACCAATTGGTAGATTTGAAGGGGATGGTAAAGTTATATCGTTTGCAAATAATCAGGTTCTACCTGGAATATCCCTAGTGCAAGCGATAATAAAAAATGATAGATTAACGATAAATTCTAAATGTAGAAATTTAATAAGGTCATTATTGGCATATAGATATAAACAAGATGGCGAACAACCATTTAAAGACGATGACCATGCTGCTGATGCTTTAAGATATGCTGTTAGTGATTATAAACCATTTTCAGATTCTATATTTTTTAGTTGTGGTAAATGGCGTAAAAAAAGGTGGCATTAAAAATGGGTAAAACATTAATCGACATATTGAGTGAGTTTTCTACAAAATATATACGTAAAACAAAAGAAGAAAAAAAGACAATAGAAGATATCTTAGCATTACCATCAGAATATAATTTAAGAAAGTATAAAAAAGAAGATTTAACACAGAAAGATAGAAGAGAACTCGCACTCGAATGTCCATTATTTATGAAGGGAACGTTAAAAAAGAATGGGGATACTGTTAGAGCCTGGTTTAGATTAATGAGAGATGATGGTGGAAAAGTTCCGCAAAAAGATATAATGTTATTACGTCAATTTGTAAAGCGTTCTAATTTAAAAAGAAAATTTATGTTAGCTGGTATATGTGCTGATGTATATGGGGATGGTTATTTATTAATAAAATTTTTAGAAAAGGGTGGTAGTGAAAAATTAGCAACACCTGTTGATGTTGGAACAGAGCCAATAGATGTTGTTATGATAAATCCAGAAAATATAACTGAAATGGCATATAAAAAAGGAGATACTACAACATTATATTATCATTATGTTAATAATTCAAAAGGTGAGGATAAATTAATACATCCAGATAGAATATTGCATATTAAAACTATAGAATTACCATTTGATTCTTTTGGAATTTCAAAAATAGATATTTTAAGAAATATAATTATATCAAATGCTGATATAGATATAGCAACTGGTGATATATTAAAATGGTTTAGTCATGGTATTCAAGTATTAACTAAAGAGGGAATGACAAAAAATGAAAGAACAAAGGCAATAGAATTATTAGCAACGCATCCTAATTATTTTGCATTTTCTGAAAAATATAAATTGGATGTCACAAAACCAGAATCAATAAATCCACAATATTTTTATGAATGGCTTGAAATATGTATAGCTGCTGTTTTAGTTATGCCAAAACATGTATTAACAGGTGTTCAAGTTGGTAGAGTAACAGGTGCAGAAATAGGATATGGTGATTATTATAGAGATATAAAAGATACACAAGATTTAGTATATACACCACTATTAAATAAATTATTTAACTATTTATATAAAGCTTATGGTAGAGAATTTGAATATGATATTGAATGGGAAACTATTTATATTGATGAAATGGCTGAAGCTGAATTAATGCAAAAAAGAGCAGATGCCGTATCAAAATTATTATCATCAAATAGAGTTATAATAACAGATAAGGAAGCAAGAGAAATTATGTCAGAGGGTAAAATATATTTAGAACCAGAAATCCCATTACCAGAACCTGATTTTCCAGATAGAAAACCAATACCACCATCTAGACCGATGAATGAAGATAACATACAAGAAGAAATTGAGATGGATTTAGCGATAAAAAAAGAAAAAGAATTAGGAAAAAAATTATTACAAGAACAAGAAGATTTATTTAAAGATGATAACAATGACAACTCTTAAAGAGCAATGTATGAAAACAGGAATAAAAGAACGTGCATATAGAAGAAAACTTAAAATACCAAATGATATTCCAGTACATAAAATAAAATTAAATCCAGATAAAACATGGGAAATTATAGAGGAATAATATGACGGTAACGGTAACAGGAATAAAAGAATTAAAGGAATTCTTAAAAAAAATCACGAATATAAAAACATTAGATTTAATGATTAGAGATATGGCATTAGATTCAGCCAAATTGGCACGTGAATATGCACCTGAAGATACAGGAAGAATGGAATCAAGTATATCTGTACATAAAATAACAGAAGGGGAATATGCATTAGTGTGTAATGTGCCATATGCAGTATTTAATGAATATGGTACATATAATATGCCAGTTGGAAATATAGAGCAACCTTTGGAAATTACAAGCACTAGCGGAAAAAGAGCATATAGACCATTTATAAGACCTGCGGTATTTCAGATATTATTTAATCTGAAACAATATATAAAAAAATATCAGTTTAGTAATAATAAAATACTGTAGAGGAATAAAAATGAAAGAAATATATATATGCGGTAGAGCAAAATGCTGCCCGAAGCTGGTTAAGGAAAAAAATTACTGGAAAATAATCGATGACTTTGGTGGTTCTGTGAAAATGACAAAAACACAACTTCAGCAATTAGCTGATACTATAGATACGAAGGTGTAATAATGTCACACAGACGTAAGATACAAGAGTTAAAAGATGCAGATAAAAAAATAGTAGATTCAAAATCAGAACTGGTTAAACCATTAGAACCCAAAGATGGTAGAAATTTACAAGAGATGATAGATTTAAGTAATACATATGCAACACTATTAAAACAGTATAATCAATATGATGTTATGATAACAGTTTTAAAAAAGAGAAAGGCACAGTTCACATCTGGTGAACTAAAACCACCAGTTATGATAACAATTTCACACAATATGTCATATGCCGAAAACGATAAAGAAAAAATAATTAACTATTTTAATCAAGAAATAAATAATTTAGAGATTGCTAAATCAGCAGCATATAATCTTGTTCAACATAGACAAGATGAATTTATGGAAGCTGTTATAAGAATATATAGATTTCTAGATGAAAAAGTCAAAGGTAGGGAAGTAACAGAAATAAGAGCAGCGAGAAACCCAAATAAAAAAACAGCAATGGAAGAGAAGAATAATTTAGAAAAAGAACTAGATGAATTAGGTAAATAATATGGCACATATAAAAGCAGCAGGGAAACAAAAAAAACTAATACGTTTATGTGTTTGGCTACTTCGTAAAAAATTAGGCGAATGTGGAACAGCCAAAGCTATACATGATGATATAATAAATTGCGGTAATCCTGCATTAGCGTTTATTAATAATTTAATTATAGAATCAACAGATAAAATAAAATGTGATTGGCAAAAAAATACAATAAATGAACTTAGTGAAATAGGAATATGGATAGGTGCTTATAAAGATACAGCATATCGTGATTGGTTCTTTTATATGCTAGATGATTTTTTAAAACAAGAGAATGTTGAAAAACTTAGAGAATTAATAAAACCATATGTTAAAGAACCTAAAGATTGGCATGTTAATCTTTGGATTGATTCTAAAGAAATGACAAAACAAAAAAGAGAAAAAGGTGAATTATTAAAAAATCAAAAGAGTGAAGCTGAATCAATGTTTACAGCACCATTACTCAAAAAAAAATTATCAAAATTTAGTGATGATGATATTATAAGGTGATATTATGCCTAAACCGTTACCGAATGAAAAAGAAAATGATTATATGAAAAGATGTATACCAATAGTATTAAAAGAAGGTACTGCAAAGGATTCATCTCAAGCAGCCGCTATATGTCATTCTATGTTTAAGAAACACAAAGAAGAGCATGAATCAGAACAAGAAATATTAACATTTGAAGGAACATTAATATTTTCAGAAAAAAATGAAAAAACAGAAATGTCAAAGTTTAAGATTAAAGAAGATGATAATTGGGTTCATTTAAGAGCAACCGCAGTTATCGGTAATAGATTAATGAAAGGTATGTATATACCATATGATGAGTTAAAAAAATCATTAAATAAATGGAACGGTACATATCATGATATCAATCATATGGGAACATCATATCCACATACGGAATATCCATATTATAGACATAATAATGAATATATTATCGGATATCAAGATAAAGCATCCGCTAATGATGAAACAAAAGCCATTGAAATGGATGTTCATATATATAAAAAATCAGTAAAATATGAAGCATGGCGTTCATTCATAGAAATATGCAAAGCGGCAGGTAAAATACCAAATGTTTCTATGAGTATTACAGCAAAAAGAAAAGCAGTAAAGGCAAAAGATATTGGATTTGATAATACAGAATATGGTGATGATGATTATATACCATATATATATGATATCACACCTAAAGCATTAACTACAGCTATGGAAGGTGAGTGCAGCGATAAAGATGGTTGTGGTTTATGTATAAGTAGTGAGAAGGAATGTTCTGAAGATAGTTGTGCATGTGAACAAAAAGAAACAACACCAGAACAAAAGCCTGAAATAAATGAAAAAGAAAAGGAGAGAATAGCATATCTCCAAAGGAGAATAAAAGAATTAAAGGGGGAAAAGAAATGAGTGAAGATTCAGATAGATTAGAAGCTGAGTACAACTCTTTGCTAAAGGAAAAAATCGAAGAAATGAAAGCTGAAAAAGCGGCTGCTAAAAAATTAGAAGCAGATAAATTAGCAAAAGAGAAGGAAGATGCTTTGAAAGAACAAATAAGGGCAGATGTTACTGCCGAACTTAATAAAAAAGTTGATGTTGGAATAGACACAGGTGGAAAAATGACAAAAGAAAAAAGTGATGATGTGGTCAATTTTGCTAAATCATACATTAAGAAACATAAAATAACAGCACCAGCGTATGGTAGTTCTGATTGGTTAGAAGGGCTAAAATTTGAAGCAGAAACATCAAATAGCGGCTGTGAATATGATTTAGATGATTGGACTAAAGAAGGAGTGTTTGCTGATGTTATATGGCAATCATTCTATTGCAAAGGATATCTAGCGGGTAAAGTAACTGTTAGAGGAATTGATTTTGAAAAAGGCGAAGGCTGTAAAGTTATGATAAGGACAGTTGGCAAAAGAACAGCACAGGGTCCATTATCAGCTTGTGAATGTCTTAGCTGTGCAACAAATGCTTTCGGAAGGTATGAAATCGAATTAAGCAGATATGGTGACTTCACAACTGTTTGTGAATTAGATATTTTCTGTACTGGCGATGAGGTAAAAAATCAAATAATTGAAGCTATGTCATCTGGGTTAGCTGAAGCTGTTGATTCACAGATATATAGTGCTTTAGAGGAAGCTGCTGCTGGTTTCGTTGAAACAACTAGCGGATGCTGCGGTAGAACAAAAGACAGTTGTTGCCAGTTCGCTTTTGATGTATATGATTCAATCATAGCATTGGATGCACGTATGAGAAAAGCTGGAAGGAATCCTGATTATGTTATCATGGACCCAACTATTGCAGCTTACTTCAAATACAGAGAATCTAGTTCAAAGATATCATATCCTATAGATTCGTCTATAAGTGATGGCGTTCTTACAAGAATTGGTAGGCTTAAAGTTATTGAATTCCCATGTGCAAATGAATGTGATTCAGAAGCAACAGATTCAGTAGTTGCTATCTTAATTGATTCAAGTCGTGCAGTTGGAGAAGCGTGGGGTAAAAGACCAATAATAGAGCAAGAACGTAATATACAGTGTAATTCAATAGATATTGCAATGCACATGTATCTAGGTATTAAAGCATTAGATGTAAGTGCTATTGGACATATCAAGACACCATCAACATGTACATAGATTGATGATGTTTCATCACACACTCTATAAAAATAAGAGGGATTAAATTCCCTCTAATCTATATTTATCCTCAAAAAGATAAATATATTGGTGCAATTCCAATATGAGGAAATATGATAGCTTGGAAAATTAAATTGGATTGGCAGATTAAAACGCCCAGTGAATTTCTCGCAACAAATAATTTCTATTTGATAAATGGTGAAAAATATTATAGAGTTACAAGAATACTTAGTATAATAGATAAACCAGAACTTAGAAATTGGTATGCAAAATTAGGTCGTGCAGAAGCAGCAAAAACATTAGCTATATCTGCAAACTTTGGAACGATGATGCATAAATTAATAGAGATAACATTAAAAAATGAAGAATTTCATAAAGAAAAATATGATGCTAAAATGATAAATAGTATAGAATTATTTAATAAATGGTTAGATACAAAAAAAGATTTTGTGATAGAATCACTAGAGCAACATCTTTGGAGTTCAAAATATAAATATGCTGGAACATGTGATTGTATTGCTATGATAGATGGTAAAAGATATATTTTAGATTGGAAAAGTAGTAAAGCTATATACAATGAATATTTTTTACAACTTAGTGCATATATGATGGCATTTAAAGAATTAACAGGTCTTGATATTGATGGTGCTTATATTATAAGAATAAGAGAGGGTGAAAAAGAAGAACAGTTTAAATCTAAGGAAGAGCTTGAAAAATTATTTGAAGTATTTAAATCTGCTATCATATTATTCGATTGGAAATATGGTGGTGAAAAATAATGCAGAGATATAAGATATTTTTAGAAACCGAATATGGTGTACATACACAGGATGATAATCTATTTATTCAGATTAAAATAGTTGATTCAAAAACAAATACAGTATCATCACCATCAGAAGTATTAATATCTATATATGACCCAAATAGTGTTGCTATAGTTACAGAAGATGATATGAATGAAGAATCCGATGGTATATATTCATATGAATCAACGCCGACAGATTCAATATACGGTAAATATTTAATAAGGATTAAAACAATTAATGATAGTTGTTTAAAACATTTCACATTCGTTATATTTGAATGGGATATTGTTTCAGAAACAAGAATAGTATTGGGTTCTTATCAACAGAAGGATATATCAGATTATAAACTTTCTTTAATGGCATGGAATGCATATATAGAAATTTTAAAATTAATAGATATGGAATCAACAAATTACGATGAAGAACTTATGCATGAGGCTGTGGCTTATCTTACAGCACATAAGATATTATTATCTCTTAGGAATCTTGATAAGGCAACGATGGCAGATTTACAAACAAATGAGTACAAGATAAAAGATGATGCTAAGAGAATGAAAAATAGATATTTAGATATAATTGAACAAATAACTGACCCAAATATAAGTGCTGGAAATTAATATGACATCGTATGAAACATTTGAACCAAGAGATAAGATAAGAAAATTACTTTCAAGTATTGAAATAGATGATGATGGTATTGAAAAAGACATATTAGAGATTGAAGATTCAAATGGTAATAAAATAAAAATACCTATATATTTAAGTGAAGAAATAAAATCAGATGTATTGCCAAGTTTACCATGTATTGAACTTGGTTTACTTTCTGTATTATCAGAACCGCAGGATATCGCTGCACAAACAAGAAAAAACACTGCGGTAATAGATGTTCACATATGGTATCCAGCAATGGATGATGTGAATCAAGTAGAAATTGGTAAAAAAATAAGTGATTTAATATATCATTTAATAAGAACAAATCAAAGTAAAATAGAAGGAGTATATTTTGCTAATGTTAGAAACACTGGCAGAGTGTTAATCGAAACAAGAGGTCATCAAGTATTTTTTCATAGGATAATGGAAATAACTTGTATGAACTATAGTGAAGTAAGATAAAAAAATTAAAGGGGGAAAAGAAATGGCAGATTTAGGATTACCCTTTCAGGGTACACTAAAATATTGGATTGAAGATGACTATGGTAGTGGTCCAACTGGTGATGCCTTAGGAATATCCGCTAAAGTACAAAACGTTAGGGTGTCTGTAGCTGATAAAAATAGAAAGAGAATAGGTATAGATTCACCTGAAGCAGATTTGGTTACACAAACAACCGATATTTCATTACATGTAGAGTATGTACCACATTGTGATGATACATTACTCAAAACTTGTCTTGATAGAGGAAGTTGTGGTAGCCTTAATTCAATATGTTTTGAGCTTGGATTAAATGTATCATGTCCAACAGCAGAACGGGTATTTCAGCTATTTAATGGTTGTAAGGCAAAATCAGCTAAGATTTCATCAAGTATTAATAACGATTATGTTATTGTTCTTGATTTTTCAGTTAAAAGTAAATCATCACCAACATGTGAAGAAACTGAAGAAGTGGAATCTACACCAACAGGTGAATTATTATCGTTCAACAATGCTGGTTTAATACAAAGAGCAATGCCAGGTGGTGCATATGAGGATATAGCGTTGATACTCAATACCATAGATGTTACAATTGATAATGGTCTTAAGGATTATTATGACCATGCATCTTTAGAAAAACAGTATAGTATTGAGGGAGAACTCGCTATAGACGGGTCATGTGACATATCAATAGATTACGGTGGTACAGAACATCTTAAAGAAGTTTTGAACCAAGATGAGTTCGATATCCACATTGCATTAGGTGGTGACGGTTGTATATATGTTCAGCTACATGGTTGTAGATGGAAATCATCCGATGCTGGACCAGACACATCTGGAGATATTATGATGGAATCAGCACCATTTACCGCAGAATCCGTAACAATCGGAATTGAAGGTAGTTGAATAGTCTAGTTTAATTTGGGGATTTTTATCCCCAATATATATTTTTATACAAGAATATAATTATTTTATACAAAGAGGATGATTATGTTAGATGAATTTTCATTGGATTTTGTGAATAAAGGAAAACCATTCAAAATGCCAAAATGGACAGTTGCGAAACATGAAGAGCTATTAGAAAAAATGATAGAATATGATAAAAAATTAGAATCTGGCGAGATAAAACAGAAGGATTATGATAAGATATATAGAGCAACTATGATGCTTCTTTCATTAAAAGAAATAGATGATACAGTAACAATGGAACATCTTGATAGTATGCATCCCGATGATTTCATAGAACTATGGACAGCTATTTATTTATCTGGTAAAAAGGGAATAAGGGCGAATTCGGATTTTCAGAAAGGGGAGTAGAATCCCCATCAGATAGTTTTCAGACGCAACTGGATAATATAAAAGAATGGCGTTATATACTTTATTTAAAAACTGGTAATATGAAAGACATATTAGAGCTATCATTAACTGATTTTATATCCATAATACAGATGATGATTGACAATAAGAACAGAGAAGAAGGAAAACCAGTTATTAAAAAACTTAATGATAAACATAAAAAGTTAATTGAAAAATATAGGAATAAACAAAAGAAGTGATGTCATATGGCAGATGATATACAACAGAATATTAATATAAACTATAAGACAAATATCGAAACGATGACAGTTAAGACTAAACAGTATAATGCTGAATTAGGAAGAACTGAAATATTAACATCTAAGTATGCAAAAGATTTATCAATGCATCAGAAACAATACGCATTACTTGGTGAATCTGTATCATCTACTGGAAAGAAAGTAAATATGTTTAGTGGACAGCTTAATTCATTAGCTATGCGTTTCGTTGGTTTACAAGCTGTCGTTTCATATGCACAAAAAGGTTTTCAGGAATTAAAACAATGGGTATCTAAAAGTATAGACGAATTTAGACAATTTGAGTATAAAATGGCAGAGGTTAAAACTTTAATGACAGGTATAACTGAGGATATAATACCAGCTATGGAAAAAGGTATTGTTAATCTATCTATAACATATGGTAAATCAGTTAATGATTTAACAAAAGGTTTATATGAGATTATATCAGCAGCTATTCCAGCAAAGGATGCAATAGGATTATTAGATACTGTCACTAAAGCATCAATAGCTGGATTAACAACAGTTACTGGTGCAGTTAGAACATTCACTGGTGTTTTGAATGCCTATGGCTTATCAGCAGCACATGCACATGAATTATCTGACCAGATGTTTATGGCAGTTGTTAGGGGTAACTTCACATTTCAAGATTTAGAATCAAGTTTAGGGTATGTAGTACCAATAGCAGCTAATCTAGGTGTTAAGTTTGAAGAGGTTGCAGCAGCACTATCATCAGCAACAAGACAGGGTCAGCATATAGATTCAGTTACTAGAGGTTTAGGTCTTTTAATGCAGGGAATTATAGACCCAACGAAAGAAGCTGCCGAAGCTGCTAGAAAGTATGGTATTGATATGACAGCTACCGCACTCAGAGTTAAAGGATTAAAGGGTTTTTTTGAAGATGTAAATAGAGCAGTTGATGAGTTCGGTTCACAGATACTACCAGAGCTTATAGGGAACATGCGTAGTTTAAGAGTAGCTATAGCATTAACTGGGGATAAAGGTCTTAAAGGTTTCACAGGGGATTTAAATCTTATGCAAACTGCGGCTGGTAGAACAAATAAAGCACTTACTGATATGATGAACACACAAAAAACAATGGTTGATATACTTCAACAAAATATGGAGAATTTAGAGAGGGGTATTGGTGAAGCATGGTCAGGATTCGATATATGGTGGAAAAAAACACAAATATGGTGGGGGACTTTACTTTCTGGTGGAGATGCTGATGCAGCAGTTAGAAAAATAGATGATGCATTTAAAAAGATAAAAGATTCATATATACAGAATATTGTTAATACAGTAGATGAAACAGCAGATAGAACAATATTCGATAAACTTATGGATTTCTATGGAAAAACAGAACAACTAAGTAAGATAGCGATAAGTGATATATTTAGCGGTAATAAACTAACAGAATATATAGATGTTAGTGATAATATAGAACAAATGGCTAAACTTTCAAAGGATGCAGATGATTTACTTTTAATATTAGGACAAATACATGATGTTTCAAGTAAATCAAAAGGCGAGCTTTTTCAAACAGTATTTAGTATGATGTTTAGTGCTGGCACAGGCAAAAGTTTACCAACAGGTAAAACTGCTGCAACGGGCATGGAAGAATATGCATATACTATAGATGTTGTTAATAAAAAATTAGAAAATTTAGGTTTAACTAACTTAAATGCAAATATGACAATAGAAGATTTAGGAGAACTTATAGGAAAGATTAAAACAAAATCATCTGAATATTCAACTGAACTCGATGAACTTGTATCAAAACAGCAAAAACTTGCAATAAGTGCCGATGATTTAAAAGTAGCATTTGAAGATATGCATACTTCTATATCAGATACTAAAACAAATATAATGATGTTGAAATCTGAGATTGCCGATTTAGAGAAACAAGTTATAATACCATATAAAGGTTTTGAGGGTAGAATGGGTCATCAACTTGCTGTTATGGTTAAACAAGCAGGTTTTGATGAGTTTAAAGAATATTCAGAAATGGGAATTAAATATGGTGATGAATATATAAAGATGCTATCTAATAATGTACCATCTGCTATAAAGACATCTATTAAAACAATGTATGATTATGTTAGAGCATCTGAAGAGATGACAATCGCCGATAAAATAAGAAAAGATGGATTAGTTGAACTAGAGATAGCAATGAAGAAAAATAATTTAGAGATAATGAAGTTACAACTTGTTGGTATGATGAGAAGAAGAGGAAATACAAGAGCAGAACAGAAGATAATCAAGAAGTTGGAAATGGATAATTTAAAGAAAAGAATAGAGATAATGAAATCTGAGTATGAAGCAGAAGTAGATAACATGGATAAAAGATTATCAACACAAGAGATAGCATATGAGGAAGCTAAGAAAATAGTTGAAGCATATACAGATGCAGAGAGATTTGCATTATGGAAACTTAAAGATACACGTGCTGAAGATATACAAGATATGAGAGATAATATTGCATATCAAAAAGGTATATTAGATGAAAGAAATGAAATGTTAGCAACCAAATATAACGAATTATATGATATGCAAAGTCTTTATCAAACCTCATTAATGATATTATCTCAAGACCCAGATTTAAAACATGCTTTTGAGAAAATAACAGGAATGGATACCATAGAATTAGCAATAGAATCATGGAAATCATTTAAATCTTTTATGGAAGGGAACGAAATACCAGATAATATATTAGAAAAGGTCACATCTAAAAGACCTGAGGATATTATGAAAAAAATAGCAATTCCATCATTAACTGATATTCTTGGTAGTACGTATGGTGGAATAATCAATCCACTTATTAGCCAACTTGCAGCAATTCCTAATATTTTTAAACAATCAGGTTCGCATAATATACCACAAACTG
>Ga0172362_10003718_pt1 | contig 13181 bp, 14 predicted proteins | sample LakKivs1_kivu2a2_FD_114534 | JGI IMG/M metagenome (GOLD analysis project Ga0172362, IMG submission 114534) | Sediment microbial communities from Lake Kivu, Rwanda - Sediment s1_kivu2a2 | ecosystem: Environmental > Aquatic > Freshwater > Lake > Sediment | place: Rwanda: Western Province, Lake...
AAGAGCGCATTCTAGTCATCGCCGAATTGCCTGGAGTCTCAGAGGGCCAAATTAAGATTGAGATAGCTGGGGATATCCTTAATCTCACTGCTTCCAACCGAGATAAGAAATACGCTAAGGAAATCTTACTCCCCAGCAAAGTAAAACCGCAGCCCGTGAAGAGTTCCTACAAGAACGGGATCCTGGAGATTACGCTGGAAAAAGAAAAGTAATCAGGGAGTCTAATTTGGTGAGTGTTGATACCAGATCGCTTGTCCTTCGCGTCGCTGAAGCGAAGCCCCGGGATGTGGGTCGGGGTATTGCCCGAGTTGACCCTCAGGACCTGGAGAAGTTAGGGACGGAAGTCGGAGAGGTTATCCAGATTGAGGGGAAGCGAAAGACAGTAGCCAAGGTTATGCCTGCCTATCCTGAAGACCGGGGTAAGTCCCTCATCCAGATGGATGGACTTTTGCGGGGCAATACCCAGGTCTCCCTGGATGAGAAGGTAAAGGTGCAAAAAACCAGCTGCTCACCAGCTGACAAGATAATCTTAAGCCCCCTTACTTTAACCAGACCCCTCAGCCGAGAAAAAGATGCCAGGTATATCGGCACCTTGCTAGACGGACTGCCGCTGGTTGAGGGAGATACCATAAGAGCCAACCTCTTCGGCACCCGCAGTCAGGATTTCATCGTTGTCAGCACTGTCCCTAAAGGAGCGGTGCTGGTTCATCCCAAAACCAGAATTGAAGCCAAAGAAAAGGGCGAGGTTAGAGCCAGAGGCTTCAAAGTTTCTTACGAAGACATCGGCGGGCTGGGGAAGGAATTACAGAGGGTCAGGGAGATGATTGAGCTTCCCCTCAAGTATCCCCAGGTATTCGAGCGGCTGGGGATAGAGCCTCCCAAGGGGGTGCTGCTCCATGGCCCTCCGGGCTGTGGCAAGACGCTGATTGCCCGTGCCGTTGCCAATGAGACTGCCGCCTACTTCACCCATATCACCGGCCCGGAGATAATGGGCAAGTTCTATGGTGAAAGCGAAGCCCGCCTCAGAGCGGTCTTTGAAGAGGCTAAAGCCAATGCCCCAGCTATTCTCTTTATTGATGAGATTGATGCCATTGCCCCGAAAAGAGAGGAGATGGGCGGGGAAAAGCAGGTGGAAAGGCGGGTGGTAGCCCAGCTTCTGGCTCTCATGGATGGGCTGGAGTCAAGGGGTGAGCTAGTCGTCATCGGAGCGACCAACATTCCCAACTCACTTGACCCGGCGCTGCGGCGTCCGGGGAGGTTTGACCGCGAAATTGCCATCAGCATTCCCGACCAGAGAGGACGCCTGGAAATCCTCCACATTCATACCCGGGGTATGCCTTTAGCTAAGGATGTTGACCTGGAGAAGCTCTCTCAGATAACCCACGGCTTTGTTGGCGCTGACCTGGAAGCCCTCTGCCGTGAGGCTGCCATGAATGCCTTAAGGAAGATAATGCCAAGCATTGACTTTCAACTGGATGAAATTCCCTACGAGACCTTACTCAAACTTGAGGTAACCATGAATGACTTTAGCGAAGCACTGAAGGAGATAGAGCCCTCGGCTATTCGGGAGGTCTTTGTTGAGGTTCCCAATGTGAGGTGGGAAGATATTGGGGGCTTGGGCGAAGTCAAAGAGAAACTGATTGAGGCGGTGGAATGGCCACTAAGATATCCTGACCTGCTCCGAGAGGCAAATGTCAAGCCTCCGAAAGGTATCCTCCTCTCTGGCCCTCCTGGGACGGGGAAAACCCTGGTGGCTAAAGCGCTGGCCAATGAGAGCGAAGTGAATTTCATCTCGGTTAAAGGTCCCGAACTAATGTCAAAATATGTCGGCGAGTCGGAAAGGGGAGTAAGGGAGGTATTCCGAAAAGCTAAACAGGCAAGCACTTGCATTCTCTTCTTTGACGAGTTTGACTCACTGGTTCCCGAACGAGGATTGAGCCAGGACTCCCAGGTTACCGAGAGGGTAATAAGCCAGTTGCTCACCGAGCTTGACGGGCTGGAAGAGCTTAAAGGGGTGCTCGTTCTAGCTGCGACCAATAGGAAGGACCTGATTGATTCCGCTATCCTGAGACCGGGCAGGTTTGATTTCATCTTAGAATTCCCGCTTCCTGGCGAAGAAGCACGGCAAGAAATATTGGGGGTTCATACCAAAGGAAAGCCTCTGGCCGACGATGTCAACCTGCAGTCGCTGGCTCAAACAACAGAGGGCATGGCTGGCTCGGACATAGAGGTCATCTGCCGAGAGGCTTCGATGATAGCCATTAGAGAATTTATGCGGTCTGGGTGTGAGGAGGGCAAACTCCAGATTTCTAAGGAGCATTTCGACAAAGCTATTGACTGGCTGAAGCATCAGAAAGGAGAATGATGCTACCGCAAGGCAAATATATTTATGGGATTATAGAGGAGCCCAAACCCAGGAAATTCAGCTTTTGCGGAGTGGTCGAGGCTGGAGTCTACACTATTAACTATCAGAATCTGGCGGCAGTGGTCAGTGATATCGAGCTTCAGGAGATAGACCCAACTCGTAAGAACGTCCATACCCACACCGTAGTTCAGGATGAGCTCCTGAAGGAGTATTTTCTTCTTCCTATGGGCTTCGGCATGATAGCCAGGAGCGAGGACGAGGTCCGAAGGCTACTGGAGAAGAATTATCATGGTCTTGTCAGCGAACTAAAGCGGCTCACCGGCAAGATAGAAGTGGAACTGAAGGTGTTCTGGGATGGAGAGGCGATAGTCAAGGAACTTCAGAGCAAAAGCGAGGAATTCAGCAAGCTAAAAGTGAAAATAAAGACCGCTTCGTCCCCTGTTGAGGCACGTAGCTTGATGGTCGAGGCTGGCGAGCTGGTGGAGCATATTGCTCTTGACTGGAAGGCAAAATACGCCGAGCAAGTTTATGAAATACTTAAGGGATTATCCCTCGAGGCTAAGTCTAATAGCCTGGTCGGAGTTAAAAACCTCCTTAACACCTCCTTCTTGATAGAGAAGTCCAGGGAGAGTGAATTTAAAGAGAAGGTCTACAAGCTGGATGCCGAATACCAGGGTAGAGTGAACTTCAAATATGTAGGACCTTTGCCGCCGTACAACTTTATTAACTTGAAGCTGGAGTCAGTGAAATGATAACCGGATTGCTGTTTGATGTTTTAGTTAGTGTTCCGTTAACCCTCGGTAAGGAGATTCTGGGGAAGATAAGGGACGAGATTGATAGGGAGCGTCTTATAACTGAAGATTCGATTAAAGAGGAGCTACAACGGCTTCAGCTAATGTTGCAGGATGGCGAGCTAAGCAGCGAAGAATACGAGGAACTGGAAGCCAGACTTATCGAAAGGCTAAGAGCAGTAAGGGAATACCAAAAGGGAGTATAAGCAATGCCTCTACAAGCAACCAGAGAGGAAGTCTCCACCCTCGCCGACGTGATTGACCGTGTTCTAGACAAGGGGCTGGTTATCAATGCTGATATTTGCGTCTCAGTGGCCGGGGTCGAGCTTTTAGGCATTAAGATAAGGGCTGCCCTAGCCTCCTTTGAGACAGCCGCAAGGTATGGACTGGAATTCCCCAGCGGCACCAATCTTGAAACAGAAGCCAGGAAAGAAGCGCAAGCCGGTAATAAGGAGACTTGCCCGGAGTGTGGTAAGAAGGTTCTCGTTGAAGAGCTGATGAATGAAGGGTGTCCCTGGTGCGGCTGGATAAGCGCCAAAGCCAAGAAAGCTAAAGTCCGACCAATCGAGGAGCTACTGGCTCAATAAGAGGGAAAATAGGTTTGTGTTATGGCAATTGATATTAGAGAGGATAATCTTAAGCACGGCGTATTAGGGCTGGTCTTAGCCCTGGTTGAGATAATCAGGGATGCTCTGAAAATCCAGGCGTTTAAGAGAATAGAAAGTGGGATATTGAGCGAGGAGGAGTGTGAGCGGTTAGGGCAAGCCCTGATGGACCTGGATATTGCCCTGGAAGAGATAAAGGAAGAACAGGGTATTACTGAGTCAGTCCAGGCGGTGAGAGACGGACTTGATGATATCGTTGATGGTGTCATAGATAGAATAGCTAACCCGGAACGATGGCGGGAGGAGACCAAAGTAGGGAGTTAGGACAATGGAGCAAGAAAAAGGGCGGTATTTATATGGAGTTGCTGCCAGCGAAAGTGCAGTCAGACTGGGCCCAATGGGGATAGAGGGTTGCGACGTTTATACTATCCCTTATGGGGATTTTTGTGCTATTGTCCACAACTGTCCCACCGAGCCATATCAGTCCACGGACGAGGAAATGGTGAAAAGGTGGGTCAGTGCTCACCAGGGTGTTCTTGATGAGGCGAAGGAACGATTCGGCGCGGTGATACCTTTCGGCTTTGATACCATTCTACAGCCCGGGGACGAAGCCACCTCACCTGACCAAGTGGTTAAAGATTGGCTTAAGGGAGATTATGAACGGCTTTGTTCTATAATGGAGAAGATAAAAGACAGGGATGAGTATGGAGTGCAAATATTCTATGAACCCGGTCTGATAGGCAGGCAAATCGCCGAACAAAGTCAGGAGATTCAAAAACTCAAGGAAGAGATAGCCACCAAATCACCAGGGATGGCGTACATATACAGGCAGAAACTGGAAAAAGTAGCCAAGGCTGAGATGGAAAAGCTGGCTGATAGGTGGTTCAAAGACTTCTACGGCAGGCTCAAACCTCATTGTGATGATATCGTGATAGAAAAGACCAGGAAGGCAGATGGGGATAGAGTGATGTTGCTGAATCTCTCCTGCCTTGTGCACAAGGAGAAAGTCGACAGCCTGGGTCGGGAACTGGAAGAAATCAATAATATGGACGGCTTCTCAGTTCATTTCTCCGGTCCCTGGCCACCTTACAGCTTTGTAGCCAAGGCCGTTGTGTCAATCAAAGGAGAATGAGATGGAGCCTACTCGGGATACTCACGCTACACTGGTGGACCTTCTGGACAGGGTGCTGGACAAAGGGCTAATCCTTAATGCCGACCTCATGATCCATGTGGCTGGTATCCCTCTTTTGGGAGTAAAGTTGAACGCTGCCCTTGCCGGGATGGAGACCATGTTAAAATATGGTATCTGGCAGGATTGGGACGAGGCACAACGGTCGATAGCTGCCGAAGAGCGGAGGAGAACCCTAGGACTGGCACCGGAAGAAATGTCGCACCTCTCGCCGATAGCGAGATAGCTACCACATTTTGAATGAGGAGGTAAAAATTGATATGAACGCTAACGACGTAATTAAGAGGGCACAGGAAGAATTCGTTAGACTCGGTAAGAAACCAGCTGACGGAGTGACTGGCTTGTCCAAGACAGAGGAAGGGTGGACAGTCTTATTGGAGGCGCTCGAGCGAAAGGCTATCCCGGATAGCATGGATTTATTAGGATTGTATGAGCTACGCTTGGATAACGAGGGTAATCTTCTTGGCCTGGGCAGGAAGAAGCTACGCAAGCGTGGCGAAACAAAGGAAGAGTAGGAAGGAGACGCTAGGTGAGAGTGTGGAACAAATGCCCGGGCTGCGGAACTACCACTAGCAGTGTTGCCGATTATTGCCCCAATTGTGGTGAGCCTTGGACTATAAGGTGCCCTGATTGTGGTGCAACCTGGCGTTTCTGGCAGTTCCATAAATTCTGCCCCAGTTGCGGAGCCCCAGTGGAAAAGTATGGCGTTGCTAGGGGTAGACAGAGGTTTGTGGACACCACAGGCCGGTGAGTCAGGGGCGAGTTCTCGAAGACATCCTGGGTAATTAAAAGTGAGGAAGCTTTACCTTGTTCCCATCATTCATACGGGTCCAGATATGGGTTCTTTGGCTCCCGCCTTAGACAAAAGGGCTGCCGTCAAGCTGGGGCATGAGCTGTGGCAAAGGCATAAGGAAATTATCTCCGGCTTTTGGTCGTCTATTGCCCGATTCTTTGATTGCTTAGATGTCAGTGGTTTCAAAGTATATCAAGATGGACTGGTGGCTAATGGAGCGGAAGGGCTGAGAATCGTTAGAGAGGGTACCAGTCAGGGAAGTAAGAACTACGAGATTATTGGGAAGCTGTTAGAGAGAGACGCAGTTTTGGTTAAGACTGAAGACCTGACTCTGGTGAAACAAGAGCATGACTATCTTACGAAGATGACCCGCTCTAAATCGCTCAGAGAAAAGGAAAGTGCTGCTTTAAGATACAAATTGGCACAGGGCACACTGCTAAGACAACGGGACGACTTTATTGCTAAGAGAATTGATGAAACCTTGAGAGAAGGTGAAACCGGTATCCTTTTCATTGGTGCCTACCATGATATTTTATCCAAGCTGCCTGACAATATCTGGGTAATCCAGGTCAAAGATGTAGCCATGGTTCGGGAGTACCACGAGGCACTCCTCAAAATGAAAACGCCTAGCCACCCCTTTCAGCAACTCGCTGATTATCTCATATCACCGAGTTAATATCCTAGCCCTTATACCTAATTGCCTATTTAGTTGGATAAGGAACAGAAACAGGGCAAGGCAAATCTTCGACGCGAGCAATTTTGACAAGCACTGGAATTCAGACTTTAGTTTTGGTTCTAGCGGTTTTCCAACATCCCCTGCCACCTTACTTCAAATTCCCCACTCTGGGAGTCTATGGGCTTAGTGGCGTCCCTGGAGGGATTCGAACCCACGACCCGCTGCTTAGAAGGCAGCCGCTCTATCCAGCTGAGCTACAGGGACAAGCTATCTATTACCAAATGTAGCACGAGGCGCAGGGAAAGGTCAAGATAGTTCTTTGATAGCTTGACAATTATTCCACCACATTGCTAGTATGAGGGCAACCCTTCCATTGGGTGGTGAACAGTAAGTAATGCCGAGAATATTAGATAGGGTAGATAACCCGGCAGACTTAAAAGGATTGACAAAACAGGAGCTCAAGCAACTGGCTGCCGAGATTAGGCAAGAGCTGGTGACCACAATAAGTGCTAACGGAGGGCATCTGGCTTCTAATCTGGGCGTGGTTGAGCTTACCATAGCCTTGCATCGGGTATTTGATAGCCCACGGGATAAGATTATCTGGGACGTGGGACATCAAAGCTATGTTCACAAACTGCTCACTGGCAGGAGACAGCGCTTTGCCTCTATCCGTCAGTATGGAGGGTTATCCGGTTTTACCTGCCGGAGTGAGAGTAAGCATGACCCGTTTGGCGCTGGTCACGCCAGTACCTCTGTCTCTGCCGCCCTTGGTATGGCTATCGCTCGTGACCTTTCGGGCGATGATTACCATGTGGTTGCTATTATCGGTGATGGGGCTATAACTGGAGGGATGGCGCTTGAGGCGCTGAATCAGGCAGGGCATCTGAGCTCCAGGATTTGCGTAGTTTTGAATGATAATGGGATGTCAATTTCACCTACGGTTGGAGGTTTAGCTAAACTGTTGAGCAGGGTGCGGTTTGACTACCGCTACCGTTGGGCGGAGGAAGGGAGTAAGCGGGTGCTGGATGTTCTTCCCTGGGGCAAACGACTCTGGCAACTGAGCCAATGGCTTAGGAGAGGATTCAAGGGCTTGATTATGCCAACTGTGCTCTGGGAGGAACTCGGTTTCACCTATATAGGACCGATTGACGGGCACGACATCACTGGACTGGAAACAGCTCTTACCCAGGCACGAGATTACTGCTCAAAGCCAGCCTTTGTTCATGTTGTCACCACTAAGGGTAAAGGCTATCTTCCCGCAGAGGGTGATGCTGTCTACTTTCACGGTGTGCCAGCCAAGAGCGTAACCACTGACAAAATACCAACTTACAGCGAGGTATTTGCTCAGACTGTGCTTCGCCTAGCTCGCGAAAATCCCAGGCTGGTGGCAATTACTGCGGCTATGCCTGAGGGAAATTGTCTCGATATAGCCAAGACTGAGTTCCCGCAACGAGTGTTTGACGTTGGAATCTGCGAACAGCATGCGGTTACCTTTGCCGCCGGGCTAGCGGCACAGGGTTTCATACCTATCGTGGCTATATATTCTACTTTCCTGCAGCGCGCTTTTGACCAGCTAATACATGACGTTTGCCTTCAGGATTTGCCGGTTATTTTTGCTATCGACCGCAGTGGCATTGTCGGTGAAGATGGCAAGACCCACCAGGGAACTTTTGATATCTCTTATCTACTATTAATTCCTAATTTGATAGCCTCTGCACCCAAGGATGAGAACGAGCTTCAGCACCTACTCTATACAGCAGTGAAGTCAAAGCATCCTATGGCTATACGCTACCCCCGAGGCTCCGGTTTAGGGGTAAAATTAGACCCGGTGCTACATGAGATTCCCATAGGTAAGGGGGAAATAGTAAGATATGGCAGGGATGTAGCTATACTGGGCATAGGAACTACTGTGGCTCCGACTCTTGAGGCAGCCCAGAAATTAGCGTCAAATGGAATTGAGGCTACAGTAGTCAACGCCCGCTTTGCCAAGCCGCTGGACGCTGAACTTATAATAGATTTAGCCAGTGATATTAAGCACTTGGTTACAGTTGAGGAGAATACTCTCAGCAGTGGCTTTGGCAACAGTGTGGCTAGCCTTCTTCAAAAATCAGGCATTAGTGATATTCGGGTAAAAAGCATAGGCATCCCTGATGAGTTTGTGGACCAGGGCACTCAAGCCATTCTCCGTTCTAAGTATGGTCTTGATGCTGAAGGGATAGCGAGACAGGTTTTGGAATTACTTCCTGGCGTCTAATTTCAAGCCATTATTCATTGGCAGGTGATGTGTAGCTTTGCATATGACTGAAGGCCAAAGGAATGAATAAGCTGACAGTCAGAGACATAGAGGTTGGCGGCAAGCGGGTTTTGGTGAGGGTTGATTTCAATGTTCCCCTAGATGAGGAGACAGGGGCTATTACTGATGATAACCGTATCCGAGCCACGCTGCCTACCATCAACTACCTTATTAACCGGAAAGCCAGGGTCATCCTGTGCTCTCACCTCGGTCGCTCCAAGGGGAAGGTGGTTGAGAAATTACGCCTAGCTCCCGTTGCTCAGCGCCTGTCTCAGATTCTAGGTCAGAAAGTAGAAGCCACCACCGACTGTATTGGTCCCGAAGTGGAGAAGGCGGTAGAAAAATTGAAGCCGGGCGATGTTTTGCTCCTGGAGAATATCAGGTTTCACCCCGAGGAAGAGGCAAATGATGTCGCCTTTGCCCAAGCCTTAGCCCGGTTAGCTGATGTATATGTAAATGATGCCTTCGGTGCCAGTCATAGAGCTCATGCTTCAATTGTAGGCGTTGCCAAATATCTGCCCGCCGTGGCTGGCTTACTGGTCGAGAAAGAAATCAACACCCTGGAGGGTATTTTAGCCCATCCCGCTCACCCCTTCGCCGAGCTTACTGGCGGCGCCAAGGTGAGTGACAAGATTAGCATACTGGAAAACATTATGGACAAGGTAGACTGTCTTTTAATTGGTGGCGGTATGGCAGCCACCTTCCTAAAGGCTAAGTCCTATGAGGTAGGCTTGTCTTTAATGGAAGATGATACGCTGGATTTTGCTGTTAAGCTGATGAGAGACGCAGCCCAGCGAGGGGTGCGCTTGATGCTTCCAGTTGATGTCGTTGTTGCCGATAAGCTTAGCGCTGGGGCTGAAGTCAAGGTCGTATCAGTGAAAAGTATACCGTCGGATTGGAGGATTGTAGATATAGGTCCCCAGACTATCAGTAATTTCTCCCAAGAATTACGACGCTGCAAAACAATCTTCTGGAACGGACCTATGGGCATGTACGAGATACCTCAATTTGCTCAGGGGACACAAGCCATGGCTAGACTTTTGGCTGGTCTTGAGGCTACTACTATTATTGGCGGCGGCTCTACCGCCGAGGTAGTAACTGCAATGAAACTAGTTGATAGGATGACCTTTGTTTCTACCGGGGGTGGTGCTTCACTCAGATTCCTGAGTGGGGGAACATTGCCCGGTGTGGAGGTGTTGCTTGATAAAGAAGGCTAACCATGGTGAATAATCTAGATTTAATAAAAGGAATTTCCACTCCCTCTCCCGCTAAGATTGTGTTACTGGTTATTGATGGCTTAGGTGGATTGCCCAATCCCAAAACTGGCAAGACAGAGCTAGAGACAGCCAAGACACCTAACCTTGACCACCTAGCAACCAAGGGTATATGCGGTCTTGTTGACCCGGTAAGCCCGGGAATAACCCCGGGTAGTACCCCAAGTCACCTAGCTCTTTTTGGTTATGACCCAGTCAGCTTCAACATTGGTCGAGGGGTGGTGGAGGCAATGGGGATAGATTTTGACCTGGAGCCGGAGGATATAGCGGCTCGGGGCAACTTCTGCACTGTAGATAAGACCGGACGGGTCATTGACCGCCGGGCAGGACGCATCTCCACCGAGAAGTGCACCGAGTTATGCCGGTTGTTTGATGGACTGGTGATACAGGGGGTTAAACTTCTCGTCTGCCCCGTCAAGGAGCATCGCTTTATAACAGTGTTTCGGGGCGAGGGGCTGGCTTCTGAAGTCAGCGATTCTGACCCCCAGCAGGTAGGGGTGGCACCAAGGGCTATCATTGCCCTGAATCCGCAAGCTGGTATGACAGCGGCTATTGCCAACCAGCTCGTAGCCCAAGCCAAAACACTCTTAGCCAAGCATTATCCTGCCAATATGGTACTGCTGCGTGGCTTCTCCCAGCGACCCCGCCTCCCCACCATGGGCGAAGTCTATAAACTAAAGCCAGCAGCCATTGCCAGTTATCCTATGTATCAGGGACTGGCTAAGCTAGTCGGGATGCAGGTTCTGGAAACCGGCGCCAGCATCAAAGAGGAGTTTGCCACTTTAAAACAAAACTACGCCGATTACGACTTCTTCTTCCTGCATATAAAGGGGACTGATTCCGCTGGTGAGGATGGCGATTTTGACCGCAAGGTCAGGCTCATAGAAGAGGTTGATAATGCTCTACCTATCCTGACCAGCCTTGAGCCCGATGTCATTGTGGTAACCGGCGACCACTCGACACCAGCCTTGCTCAAGGGGCATAGCTGGCACCCGGTGCCAATCCTTCTCTATTCTAAGTGGTGCCGTCCTGATAGGGTAGGGGAGTTTTCCGAGCCAGCCTGCATTTATGGCGGACTGGGAAGGCTCCCGGCAACACAGGTTATGCCGCTGGCGATGGCTAACGCCTTGAAACTAACCAAGTTCGGGGCTTAGTGAAAACTGAGGAGAGGCGAAGCCTCTCTTATATAACCTATCCCCCTGACCCCCTTCCCTTAGTAAGGGAAAGGGGAGTGAAAGCAAGAGAGGGGGCTTTGTCCCCTCTCTAAAACCTCTCCCCCCTCATGCTAGGAATACATATCCCTATCACGGAGAGGGGGACTAAGGGGGTGAGGTTAACCAAAACTAAGGATTTTTCAGGGTGCATAAAGGGGATAGGGTTCAAAAGAAATTAGGGGGTTATAATGCGCGTCCCGATGATTGCCGGTAACTGGAAGATGAATAACACAGTAAGCGAAGCCATAGAACTGGTCAACGAGATGTTACCGGGGCTTGACCGGATAGGCAACGTGGATAAGGTAATATGCCCACCTTTTGTCTCTTTAGCCGCGATAAAGGAGCTAATCAAGGGGAGCACGATAAAACTGGGGGCACAGAATCTATACTTTGAGGAGAAGGGGGCGTATACCGGGGAGATTTCGCCACTGATGCTGGCTGAACTCTGCGAATTCGTTATTGTTGGCCACTCCGAGCGCAGGCAGTATTTCCATGAGACCATAGAGGTGGTAGATAAGAAAGTCCAGGCGGCGCTGAAGGCTAGTCTGAAGCCCATTCTGTGTATCGGGGAAAGTTTGGAGGAAAACGAGGCAGGAAAGACGGAAGAGGTATTAACCAGGCAGTTAAGCTCGCCCTCAGCCCGAATATACTATTTCAGTGGCTTAATCTTGGCCTATGAGCCGATTTGGGCTATTGGCACCGGCAGGGCAGCTACCGGTAAGCAGGCAAATGAGACCATCGGTTTTATCCGCCAGCATATCGCCAGGCAATATGATAAGGGAATTGCCCAGAAGGTACGCATCCTCTATGGGGGCAGTGTAACCGCTAACAATATCGCCGAGTTTGTAAACCAGCCTGAGATTGATGGTGCCCTTGTCGGCGGGGCAAGCCTAAAAGCAACCGAGTTTTTGAGCATAGCGAGGCAGACCTCAGAGATTAAAGGAGGTCATTAAATGAAAAGAATCGCTAGGTTTGCTCTCTTCGGGGCAATTGGATTCGGCATTGGGGGGCTTTTCCCTGGCCCGGCTACGCTATTCGCGTTTGCCGGCTCCTTTCAACGAACAGAGATTTGGCCTTTGGTAGTTATCGCCCTTGCCGTCGTGGGATTCGGATTTGCCGCCAGGGGAGCGCTTGGCGGAACAACACTCGGGCTGGCCTTAAGAAGAGGCCGGAGGATGACCGCTGCTTTAGCACTATGGGGTGCTATTGGGTTTTTGATTGGAGGTTTCGTCAATGCTCTGCCAATGGTTCTTTTGGAGTTTGGAGGTGGAGGGATTGACTTCTTAGACGAAGCGCTTGGAGGTGCGGTGCTAGGAGCGCTTGGAGGAACAGCACTCGGCTTGGCCTTAAGAAAAGGCCGGAGGAGGACCGCCGCCTTAGCACTGTTTGGCGTTATTGGGTTTGTAGCCGGGGGGTTCCTCGGTGCTTCCCTTTGCTATTCTTTTCTTTTCTTCCGGTCTGGAGGAGGGATGCTTCAGGTGGCTCCTCCTGGCATTGCCTTGTTAGACGGAGCACTTGGAGGTGCGGCGCTAGGATTAGCCTTGAGGGATGGGAGGAAAATCATAGACTTAGCCCTCGCCGGAGCCTTAGGCTTTTGGATAGGTTCGCTGATTGCCAACTATCTTCAGCACTGGCTCGGATTTGGATTTCTCCTAACGGTCTGCATGTTTTCCCTACAGGGAATTATCGGTGGTGCTTCACTAGGAGCAGCGCTGGGATTTCTGGAAAAAAGGATGGAATGAATCGTCTATTGGCTATAGTTGGTCCTACCGGCGTCGGCAAGAGCAAGCTGGCTCTTCGCCTGGCCCAGGCTTTTGATGGGGAGATAGTGAGCGCTGATAGCAGACAGGTTTACCGTTATATGGATATTGGCACGGCTAAACCCGGCAAGGAGGAGCTTTCCCTTGTCCCCCACCATCTAATTGATATTGTTAATCCTGACGAAGACTTTAGCCTGGCTCAATATCAACAGCTTGCCTAC
>Ga0172362_10003721_pt1 | contig 13179 bp, 10 predicted proteins | sample LakKivs1_kivu2a2_FD_114534 | JGI IMG/M metagenome (GOLD analysis project Ga0172362, IMG submission 114534) | Sediment microbial communities from Lake Kivu, Rwanda - Sediment s1_kivu2a2 | ecosystem: Environmental > Aquatic > Freshwater > Lake > Sediment | place: Rwanda: Western Province, Lake...
AAGATATCTGTGCGAATTTGGACGGCCGATCCATCCCGGCTGGCTTCGTTGCTCATCGTCGCAATACGTCGAGTATTCCTCCTCCTCGCGCCTCGCCAGCCGGGCGCCTCGACCGCTCAAATTCACACATCTATCTTCTCGCGGGTCCTAATGATGGGAACGCGCGCGAGCTCTGTCAATCCGGACCCGCCCCGCCGGGCCTCGCGTCCCCCGCCAAGCCGCGCGTCCACGGCGGTCGATCTCGCGTCAGCGGGGCGCGGCCAACCCCTGCAGGCGGTCCACGGTGTCACTTGCGGCGCGCGGCCGGGCCAGGCGCCGCATGGCTTGCCCCATCGCGGACCGTCGGTCGGGGTCCTTGCCCAGCCCAGCGATGTGGCCGGCCAGAGCCGCGGCGCCGGTCCTGCGCTGGTCGAGCACCACTGCCGCGCCGGCCGCGGCAAAGCACCCGGCGTTCTTGCTCTGGTGGTCGTCGGCCGCGGTGGGCAGCGGAATCAAGATGGCCGGCTTGCCCGCCATGGCCAGCTCGGCCAAGGTCAAAGCCCCGGCGCGCGCGATGACCAGGTCGGCCTGCGCGTAAGCCGCCGCCATGTCGTCGATGAAGGCCTGCACGGTCACGCGGCCTGCGAGGCCTCGTGCCCGGTAGCGCTCCTGCATGCGCTGGCAATCCGCGCTGCCGGTCTGGTGCAGCAAAGAGAAGTCGATGCCGTCGTCCGCGAGCTTGGCCGCTGCCTCCACCACCAGCTCGCTCACCGCGCGCGCACCCTGGCTGCCGCCCACCACGAGCAGACGAACCCCCGACGCCGCCTCGGTCTCGGCCGCCGATTCGAGCGCGGCGACGATCGCGCGCCGCACGGGAGTGCCCAGCTCTTCGACCTTGCGCCAAGGGAAGAAGCGCGCCGTGTCCGCGAAGGCGATGAAGACCCTGCGCACGATGCGGCCCAAGATGCGATTGGTGAACCCGGGCACGCTGTTCACTTCTTGGATGGCCGTGGGAAGACCCAGCACAAAAGCGGCCAGGAGCAGGGGCCCCGACGCGTAGCCGCCTTCGCCCAGCACGACGTCGGGGCGAAAGCGCCGCAGGATCGTAATCGACCTGACCAGGGCGAGGGGCAGGCGAAAGAGCCCGCGCACGGCGCCGAGGAGGCCCACGCGTTTGAGGCCGCTCACGTCGAGGGTCTCGAGCGCGTAGCCCGCGGCGGGCACGGCGCGGGTTTCCATGCCCCGGCTGGTGCCCACGAACAACACCTCGCCCGCTTTCCGCCCGACCCACTCCTCGGCGACGGCGATGCCGGGAAAGACGTGGCCGCCAGTTCCGCCCCCGGCGATGAGCAGGCGCACGCTACCTGACCTCGACCAGCACGCGCACGTCGTCAACCTCGTTGCGCCGGTTCTTGGACCGGCTGCGCACCGTGCGCAGGGATTGCAGAAGGGTCATGCGGCCGGGTTCGGGCGCGCGCGCCGAGATGTTGACCAGCACGCCGGCCATGAACAGGCTCATCACAAGCGCCGTGCCGCCGTAGCTGACAAACGGCAGTGGCAAGCCCTTGGTCGGCAGGAGCCCGAGCACCACGCCCATGTTGACCAGGGCCTGCAGACCGAAGAGGCAGGTGATGCCGAAGCCGAGGTAGCAGCCGTACGGGTCGCGCGCGCGCATGGCCGCGCGCATGCCCCGCCACACCAGCACGGCGAAGGTGAGAAGCACCGCCATCATGCCGAGAAGGCCCAGCTCTTCGCCGACGACCGCGAGAATGAAGTCCGTATGCGCTTCGGGCAGGAAGAAGAGCTTCTGGTGCCCTTGCCCGAGCCCCTGCCCCCACACCCCGCCCGAGCCGATGCTGATGAGCGACTCGTAGAGCTGGTAGCCGGTGTCACGGCGGTACTGCCACGGGTAGAGGAAGGCGAGCAGGCGCTTCATGCGCCATGATTCGCCGGTGATGAAGATCTTCCATCCTGCCGGCGCGGCGATGAGGACGGCAATCAGGATGTAGCTCGTGCGCGTGCCGGCCACGAACATCATCCCGAGGGCGGTGACGCCCAAGATGAAGGCCGTGCCCAGGTCGGGCTGCTTGAGCAGCAGACCGAGGAATACCCCGGTCATGAGCAAGGGGGGCAGAAAGCCCATGGAGAAATCGCGCACCTTCTCCGCCTTGCGCGCGAGCAGCACGGCCAGGTAGAGGGCCAGCGCGAACTTGGCAAGCTCCGAGGGCTGGAACGAGAGCGGCCCCAGGCGGAACCAGCGAACCGCGCCGTTGATGGCAGGGCCCAGCTTCAAGACCGCGACCAAGAGCAAGACGGCCAGGAGCAGCAGGGGATAGGTGATCTTGCGGTACACGGAATAGTCGAGACGCGAGCCCAGCGCGAAGGCGATCAGGCCCAGGCCTGCATACACGGCCTCGCGCTTGAGGAAGTAGGTGAAGTCCGCGTAGGTCTTGGCGGCGAACACGGCGCCCGCCGAGAACACCATGACGATGCCGAACCCGGTCAAGGCCAGCACCGCGGTGATGAGCACCAAGTCCGGGCCCTTGGCGGCGGAGGTGTCGGCGAACTCGCTGCGGAGATCTTGCTTGCGGCGCGGCCACAACCCGGCCATGGGTTCACGCCATTCCATCAATCGACCTCCGGATCCGCGGGGATCTGGCCCGAGGTGCTGGTGATGAGGGTCTGCACCGCCTCCCGGTAGACCTCCGCGCGGTGGGCGTAGTCGCGAAACATGTCGAAGCTCGAACACGCCGGCGAAAGCACCACCGCGTCCCCGCGCTCCGCCAGCCCCGCCGCCAGCTTGACCGCCTGCTCCATGTCGGCCGCCATCTCGACCGGCACCACGGAAGCGAGAGCCTGGCGCATCTTGGCGGCGGCCTCGCCGAGCAGCACCGCGGCCCGGCCGTTGCGCTTCATCACCTCGGCCAGCGGTGCGTAGGAGCCGCCCTTGTCCTTGCCGCCCGCGATGAGCACCACCCGGCGCGGGAATCCATCCAGCGCGGCCACCACGGCGCCCACATTGGTGCCTTTCGAGTCGTCGTAGAACTCGATGTCGTTGAAGTCTCCCACCAGCTCCATGCGATGGGGCAGGGGTCGGAACGCCACCAGGGCCCCGCGCGCCTCCGCAGGCAGGGCGCCGACCAGACGGGCTGCAATCAAGGCGGCCAGGGCGTTCTCTTGATTGTGCCGCCCGACCAGTCCGGGAAGGAGCGCGGGATAGAATTCGACCGGTCCGCCCGGCAAACGGAGGCACAGGTTTTCCCCCTCGACCCAGCCGCCCACGCCCAGGGCACGGTGGGTGGACATCAAGATGCAGCGGCTCTGCACGCTGCGGGCCGCGCGCTCGACGTTGGGGTCGTCGATGTTGACCACGGCGAAGTCGGAAGCGGTCTGGGCCGAGAAGAGCTTCTGCTTGGCGGCCAGGTACTCCGAGAAATCGGCGTAGCGATCGAGGTGGTCGGGGGTGATGTTGAGCAGAACCGCGACTTGAGGGCGAAAGGTGCGCACCGTCTCGAGCTGGAAGCTGGAGACCTCGACCACGCAGATCCCGCCCTCCCGGCCGGCATGGGTTCCCACCGCCTCGGCGAGCGGGGTGCCCAGGTTGCCGCCCACGAAGGTCGGGCGCCCGCCGGCGCCGAGCATGGCCCCGCACAGCGTGGTCGTGGTCGACTTGCCGTTCGTGCCCGTGATGGCCACGACGGTCGATTCCACGAACCATGACGCCAGCTCCAGCTCGCCCGTGATGAAGACCCCCTTGTCGCGCGCGGCATCGACCGCCGACAAGGGCGGCACGCCGGGCGAAAGCACGATCACGTCCTGGGCCAGAAACAGCTCGGCCGGGTGTCCGCCGACCTCCCGTCGGATCGAGCTCGGCAGTTGCGCCAGCTCGGTCTCCAAGGCCGACAGGGGCTTCTGGTCATTGACGGTCACGATCGCATCGAGGTTGGCGCACAGGCGAGCCGCCGCGATCCCCGAGCGACCAAGCCCGACGACGAGAACGCGTTTGCCTGCCAAGCGCTGCGAGGGTGACTGCATCAACGAACCTTCAAGGTCAGGAGCAAGCCAACGATGGCGAAGAAAAAGGAAACGATCCAGAAACGCACGACAATGCGGGATTCCGGCCAGCCCTTCTTTTCGAAGTGGTGGTGGATGGGCGCCATGAGGAAGATGCGCCGCCGGGTCACCTTGTAGTAGCCCACCTGGATGATGTCGGACAGGGCTTCCACCACGAAGATGCCGCCGATGAGCGGCAGCGACAGCTCGGTCTTGGTGGCGAGCGCGACGAAGCCGATGGCGCCGCCCAGGGCCAGGGCGCCCACGTCGCCCATGAACACCTGGGCGGGGTGGGTGTTGTACCAGAGGAAGCCGATGCCGGCGCCGGCAACGGCCCCGCAGAACACGGTCAGCTCGCCGGCGCCCGCGACGTGGGCCATGCCGAGGTAGTGGGCGATGTTGAAACCGGCCAGGGTCTGGCCGGCCGCGTAGCACAGGAACATGTACGCGAAGGTCGAGACGATCACGGGCCCGATGGCGAGGCCGTCGAGGCCGTCGGTCAGATTGACCGCGTTGGACGCGCCCATCACCACGACCACCAGGCCAAGGGCGGCATACACTGCGGCCGGAATGTGGATGACGTGGTGCTCGAAGTGAAGCAATGGCACGGCCAGGCGCTCGCGGATGTCCGGAGGCAGGCCGCCGCCGTAGAAGAGCCAAGCCACGGCCACCCCGCCCACCAGGAACTGCACCAGCAGCTTCAGCTTGCCGGGCACGCCGCGCTTGTCTTTCTTGGTGATCTTCAGGTAGTCGTCGACGAAGCCGAGCGCACCGTAGCCGACCGTGACGAAAAACGCGGGCCACACCAGGGGACTCGTGAGGTCGCACCACAGCACCGTGCCCGTGACCAGGGCCATGATGATGAGCGCGCCCCCCATGGTCGGGGTGCCCTGCTTGCTGGCGTGGGTGGAGGGGCCGTCATCGCGGATGACCTCGCCGAGCTGGCGCGCGCGTGCGCGGCGGATGAACCACGGTGCGACCAGGAAGGTGATGAAGAGCGAGGTCAGGGCCGCGAGCATGGTGCGGGTCGAGACGTAGCGGAAGACGTTGAAGGCGCTTATCTCGCTGCGTAGCTGTTGAAACAAGTGGAAGAGCATGGTCTAGCCTCCGAGTTTCCTCTCGATGGCGAAAAGCGCACGTTCGAGCCGCATGCCGCGCGAGGCCTTGGCCAAGATCCAATCGCCCGGTTGCGACCACTCCGCGATGCTGGCCGCGGCGAGATCGGGGTCGAGGGTGGCGAGCACGCGGTTCCTGGGCATGCCGGCCGACCTCGCGCCGGCGGCGATGTGGCTCGCCAGCTCGCCCAAGGCGACCAGGCCGGTAAAGCCCAGCTCGAATACCTTGCGCCCGATCTCCTCGTGCTCTTTGCGGGCCGCAGGCCCGAGCTCGAGCATGTCGCCCAGCACGGCGAAGGCCCGGCCGAACGCACCCAACGAGGCCACCACCGCGCGCAGAGCGGCGAGCATGGAGGCGGGATTGGCGTTGTAGCAGTCGTCCATGATGGTGCGACCGCCGCGGGCGAAGAGCTGCGACCGGTGGGCAGGCAAGACCACGCCTTCGAGTGCGGCGGCGGCCTTGTGCAGGGGAACCCGCAAGGCCGAGACCACGGCCAGCGCGGCCGCGGCGTTGCGCGCGTTGTGCTCACCCGCCAGGGGCAGGCGTATGACCAACGGCGTTGCCTGCACAGCCACACGCACCACGGAGCCCCGGTGGCCGGCCGGCACCACGTCGAGAACCCGAACCTGGCAGTTGCCGATATGGCCGAAGCGCAGCTTGCGCGACTCGGGCAGGTAACCCGCCTCGCGCTCGATGCGCGGGTCGTCGGAGGGCAGCACGGCCACGCCGCCGTCGTCGAGACCGCGAAAGAGCTCGCCCTTGGCGCGCGCCACCTCGTCGACGGAGCCCAGGCGTTCGAGGTGCGCCCCGGCCACATTGGTCACCACGCCCACGTGCGGCTTGGCGATGTCGGCCAGATAGGCGATCTCGCCCCGGGCGCGCATGGCCATCTCGAGCACCCAGAAATCCTCGCTCTCGTTCGCCTCGAGCACCGTCAAGGGCAGCCCCACGTCGGTGTTGAGGTTGCCCTTGGTGGACAAGACCCTGCCCACGGCGCCGAGGGCGGCGGCGATGAGCTCCTTGGTGGTGGTCTTGCCGTTCGAGCCGGTGACTCCGACCACGCGGCCGGGGAAGCGGGCTCGCACGGCCCGCGCCAGGTCGCCGAGGGCGCGGCGCGGATCCGGCACCGCGATGACGGGAGTGCCCTTGCAGCCCGCAGGCATGCCGCGCACCGCAGGTACCACCAGGGCCGCGGCGCCCGCGGCTGCCGCCTGGCCGCAGAAGTCGAAACCGTCGACGCGCTCGCCGGGCAAGGCAAAAAAGAGGTTCCCCGGCTTGACCTCGCGGCTGTCGGTCGCTCCTCCGGTGAAGGTTGCCCTGGGTCGGCTCGGTGTCGCGAGCATGGTGCCGCCCATGGCGGCGCAAGCCCACGGAAGCGGCCGGGGCTTCGGGGTGGCGGGGGCCTTCACGCGCTCCTCCGTGCGGCAAAGGCGGCAGCCGCGATCTCGCGGTCGTCGAAGTGGCTCTTCTCGGTGCCGATGATCTGATAGTCCTCGTGGCCCTTGCCCGCCAGGAGCACCACGTCGCCCAGGCGCGCCAGGGAGACCGCGCGCGAGATCGCGGTCCAGCGATCGAGCTCGACGTGAAAGCCGGTCTGCCCGACGGCGAGCTCGGCCGCCGAGCGACGCGGCTTGCCGGTGCGACGCACGCCCTCGAGGATCATGTCGATGATCGACTCGGGCTTCTCGGTGCGCGGATTGTCCGAGGTGACGATGGCGATGTCGGCGCGTTTGACCGCGGCCTCGCCCATGAGCGGCCGTTTGCCGCGGTCGCGATCCCCGCCGCAGCCGAACACGCAGATGAGTCGCCCCTTGGTCAAGGGCCGTAGGACATCGAGGGCGCGTTCGAGGGCGTCGGGCGTGTGGGCGTAGTCGACGAGGCACAGCACGCCCGCTTCGTTGGCCACCCGCTCGAGCCGGCCCGGAACCCCGCGCACCCGGGCGACTCCGGCCGCGATGGCGCCGGCCGCGATGCCATGGCCGAGCGCGATCCCGACCGCGGTGAGGATGTTGGCCAGGTTGAAGTCGCCCACCAGGGGCGAAACGATCTCGAGCGTGCCGACGGGCGTTCCCAGGCGCAGGCGGATGCCGTCGGCGGCGAGCCGGCGCTCGAGCACCACCACGTCCGCGCCCCGATCCTGCCGACTCAGGGTCAGGACCGGGCAGGACGCGTGCTTGCTCATGGCCAGGCCCTGCGCGTCGTTGGCGAAGAACACGGCCACCGACGCAGCCGGCACCACCAACTCGCGAAAGAGGACGGCCTTGGCGGCGAAGTAGCGCTCCATCGTGCCGTGGTAGTCGAGGTGGTCTTGGGTGACGTTGGTGAGCGCGGCGACGCGGAATCGGCAGCCCGCCAGACGCCCCTGTTCGAGCGCGATGGAAGAGGCTTCCATGACCACGTCGGTGGCACGCGCCTGTCTCATCTCGGCCAGGTTCTCGTGCAGCTCCAGGGCGCCGGGGGTGGTAAGCGGCGCTTCTTTCTGCCGACCACCGAAGCGATAGCCGACCGTGCCGATGACGCCCGGCTTGCGTCCGGCCGCGGCCAAGACGGCTTCCACGAGATAGGTGGTGGTGGTCTTGCCGTTGGTGCCCGTGACGGCGGTCAGAATCAGGGCCGATGCGGCCTCGTGGCGGTTGGCGGCCACGATGCCGAGGGCCTGACGCGCGCTCGGCACGAGCGCGAGCGCCACCCTGCCGGTGAGGCCCGGGTCGACGCCCTCCGCTTCGGTGAGGATGGCGGCGGCACCCTTGGCCAAGGCGTCGTCGATGAACTTGCGCCCGTCGTGCTTCGTGCCGGGAACCGCGACGAACAGGTCGCCCTTGCCCACCCGGCGCGAATCATCGCGCACCTCGGTGATGGCCATGTCCGCGTCTCCCGACACGAGGCGCGCCCCGGGTACGTCTGCGAGGAGTTGCGAAAGGCGGAGCATGGTGCTGCTTCTAGCCTCCTCTGGAAGAATCAACCACAGAGGACACAGAGAACACAGAGGGAATGAGGAGGGGAAGACAGTCAAATGCCAGTTCCGGGCATCCCCTTTCTTCCGTCTTCTTTGTACTGCTAGCGTGCGATTTCTTCGCTGCACGCGAGGATTTCCTCAGCGTCTGCGTCATGAGGCTTCAGTCTCCAGGCTCCAGGCTTCAGGCTGAAGTACTGGGGCACAAGCCGCGATCTCCCTCGAGGCGCACCACGGTGACGCCCTTCGCGCCGCGAGCAAGCTCAACGCCGCTCTCGACATAACAAGCTGAAGCCTGCAGCCTGAAGCCTGCAGCGTTACGCCCTCTTGGGTTGCGGGCGAAGCCCGCGCTGTGCTCTCTGTGGTGAACAAACTAGCCCCCCATGCGGTGGAATGACACGCGACATACGGTGCCGGCCACGGCCGGACCGGGTTTGGGCGACTGGCTTTTCGCCACGCCGCTGCCCGAGGGTACGATCTCCACCCCGGCCCGGTGCGCGGCTCGGATGGCCTCGCCCATGCTCATGCCGGTGAAGTCCGGCAGCGTGACCAAGCCGCTGCCGGAAGCGGAATCCTCTTCCTCCTGCTCGTCGTTCTGCTCGGCGAGCGGGCTCGGCTCGGCATCGTCCTGCTCGTGCGCAACCGCCGCCGCCGGCTCATCGAGCCCGGGCCGGTCCGGCTCGGCCTCCGCGGGCGGCGTCTCGATTCCGTGTGCGGCTTTGGTGCGAGCCACGGGCGAGGTCGGAGCCACCCCTAGGTAGCGCAGCGCCGATTCCGCGACGGCTTTGAAGGCAGGGGCCGCCACCACGCCGCCGTAATGGATGCCCTGCGGCTCGTCGATCATCACGGCGAGGACCAGGCGCGGGTCGTCGGCGGGAACGATGCCCACGAACGAGGCGAGGTACTTCGTCGGGTCATAGCGCCCGTGCGACACCTTCTGCGCGGTGCCGGTCTTGCCCGCCACGGGATAGCCGGGGATGGCCGCGGCTTTCGCGGTGCCGCCCTCGGTCACCCCTTGCATGATGTCGAGGAGCGTGCGCGCCGCGCTCTCGGACATGACACGCGTCTCGCCGGGCGCCCCGGGTGGCCGCTCCACCGGCTCGGGTTTCCCGTCGGGGCCGAGGAAATGGAGCGCCAGCCGCGGCGGACGGTAGATGCCGTGGGACGCGATGGCGGCGAAGCCCGCCGCGAGCTGGAGCGGAGTGACCGTCAGACCTTGCCCGAAGGCGTGGGTGGCGAACTCGATCTCGCCCCAGCGCGCGGCCGGACGCAGGACTCCCCGCCGCTCGCCAGGCAGGCCGACATAGGTGGGGCGGCCGAAGCCGAAGCGGTCGAGCGCGTTCCACAAGGCCTCCTTGCCGATGCGCCGGGCGACCTTGACGGTTCCGATGTTGCTCGAATGCTTGAGCACCTCGGCTGCGGTGAGCACGCCCTTGGGGTGGTCGTCCCGGATTCGGAACTTGCCCACCGTGAGCTGGCCCATCTGGCAATCGAATCTGTCGTCCGGCTTGACCTTGCCCGAGTCAAGCGCCGCGGCGAAGGTGAAGGACTTGAGGGTCGAGCCGGGTTCGAATGTGTCGGAGATGACCCGGTTGCGCGCCCCGCGCTTGGCAGCGTCCGCGGGATCGTTGGGGTTGTAGGTCGGAACGCTGGCCATGGCCAGGATCTCCCCGTTGCGCGGGTCGATCATCACCGCCATCCCGGCCTTGGCGTTGTGCTTCCGGACCGTGTCGGCCAGGATGCGCTCGGTTTCATAGGTGAGGTAGCGGTCGAGGCTCAGCACCAGGTCCTTCCCCGCCGCCGATGACGAATCGATAGCGCCGTCCACGAGAAGGTCGCGGCCCAGACGGTCATGTACGCCCACCACCTCCATGCCGGTGCCCTGCAGGGCCGCCTCGAAGCCCAGCTCCACGCCGTCCAGGCCCTTGCCGTCGAGGCCCGAGTGCCCGAGCACGGTTCCGGCCAGGGCGCCGTTCGGGTACACCCGCCGCGGCTCCTTGCGCGTGCCCACGCCGGCCAAACCGAGCCCAAGGGCGGCCTTGCTCTCCTCCGGAGTCACTCGCCGTTTGACCCAGGCGAAATACTGGGCCTGCTTGCTCGCCAGGCTCTTGTTCAGCTCACGCTCGTCCAGGTGCAAGGCCTTGGCCAGCTTACGGCTGGCGTCGGGTACGAAGGCGAGTTGCCGCGGATTGCAGAAAACCGAATCCAAGTCCACCGACGAGGCCAGCTCGTTGCCCTTGCGGTCCAAGATGCGGCCTCGGCGCGCTGCGATCTCGATCTCGCGCAAGTAGTTGTTCTGGGCCCATTCGCGCAGTTGGTCGGATTCTCGCACCTGGAGCTGGAAGGATCGCCTGCCGACCAGAACCGCAACGGCCAGAAGGCCGATTCCGAACAGGGCGATGCGAAGCTTGGTCCAGACCGTCGTCACCTTTCACCGCCCTCCTCGCCGAGGGTGGCGCGAATATCCGAGGGCGCGGGTGGGTGCATGCCGAGCTTGTCGCGGGCGATGCTGATGATGCGCGCCGGATCCTTGAGCATCCCGATCTCGATTTCGAGGTGGCGCCGCTCCAGGGTCAGCTCGCGGAAGATCCGCTCTTGCTCACCGAGGGCGAAAGCTACTTCTATGCGCTTGGCGTGGACCGCCACGTGGGCGGTGGCGGCCAAAGTCACGCCCAGCACGACCAGGCCTACGACGCTGATGCCGAGCCGGCTGCCTTCCCGGCTCGGCTCGACCACGGCCTTGGCCTCGACCGGATTCACGACGGCAGCCTTTCCGCCGCGCGCAGCTTGGCCGAGCGCGAACGTGGATTGCGGGCGCGCTCCGCGGCGCTGGCGGTCATGACGTGCTTGGTCAGGAGGCGCAAGCAGGGGCCGGCCTCGTCGTCGCCCAGTGCAAGCGCGCGCAAACGACGTTTCACGATGCGGTCCTCGAGGGAGTGGAAGCTGATCACCACCAGGCGGCCGCCGGGCCTGAGGCAGGACGGGGCGGCCTCGAGGAAGCGTTCGAGCTCGCCAAGCTCGTCGTTGACGGCGATGCGCAGGGCCTGAAAGGTCCGCGTCGCCGGATCCTTGCCCCGTTCGCGCGAGGGCACCGCGCGAGCCACGACCGCAGCCAGGGCGGAGGTGGTCGAAAGATCCTGGCTGGCTCGCGCCTTGACGATCGCCCCGGCGATCCTACGCGCGTAGCGCTCCTCGCCCAGGTCGCGAAGGACCTTCTCGATCTCGCCGTCGTCCGCCTGGCGCAGAAAGTCGGCCGCGCTCCTGCCTTCCGACTGATCCATGCGCATGTCGAGGGGCCCGTTGCGCCGGAAGGAGAAACCGCGCTCGCCGCGGTCGAGCTGCAGGGAAGAAACCCCGAGGTCGAGCAGGCAGCCATCGAAACCAGGTACTTCCGCTTGCTTGAGGATCGACGCAATCGCGGCGAAGCGGCCGTGAACGAGCAAAACCCGGGCGCCGAAACACCGCAGCCGTTCGGCCGAACGCGCAATCGCATCGCGATCCCGGTCGATGCCGATCAAGCGGCCCGTAGGGGACGACCGATGCAAGATCTCCGCCGCATGACCACCAAGACCGATGGTGGCATCGCAGTACACTCCGCCGGGCACCGGGGCAAGAAGACCCATCGCCTCGTCCAGAAGGACAGGGGCGTGACCAGCATCGGCAATGGATTTGGGCGTCATTTGCTGCGGCCCTTGCCAGGTCGTCGATGACTCAGTGATTCTTCTTTCGCGTAGGCCCGCAGAGGAAGACCTGGGCAGGGAATACTGATGTGGCGAGGGCAGTTCATCGGGTTCGACAGAGTCAACCCATCATCCCCCGGAGAGGGGCAAGGTCAATTTTTTTTAGCAGTGTTTTCCCTAATGATTGCAATGACATTGCCTGTATTGCCGGGCGTCGCACCGGAGTCCATCCGGGAATGTGCCAACAAGGAATATGTAATCTAAATTACGACGGAGTTTGACATTTATACGCCTAACCCCGCTTGACTAAAGGTCTCTTGTGGGCGATAAGGCATGTGTCAAGAACTGACTTGGCCAGGAGAAGGAGCGGTCGTCCATGGATGAGAGGTTGTTCGAGCTTGACGGGAAAATGGGATTGCTGGCCGAGAAAGCGAGCAGCTTTCCCGAAAAGGTGACCTCTGACTACCAGAGCAAGCTGGATATCTCGTGGCTCTTTCACGACAACGCTCTCGATGGCGTTGTTCTCTCGTATTCCGAGCTGAAAGCTGCCATCGACCACCGGATCATCAGCGATGTCTCCTTGATTCCGACGTACGAGGAAGTCCGGACCCACAAGCGGGCGGCCGACCACCTTCGCGAGCTGGCCAGCTCGAAGAAGTCGCCGGCCGTGGATCTGGACTTTGTCCGCAAGCTTCACGCCATGGTGACGCCCGATACGGCGGCCAAGGGCTATCCCTACCGCAGGGAAACCCCCCTCCACCGCCTCTACTACCACCAGATCTGCCCGCCCGAGAAGATCGTCTACCAGATGCGCAAGTTGGGAGAATGGTTGGGTTCCTCGGAATTCGCTTCGCTCCACCCCGTGGTGGCGGGCACCCGCCTCCAGCTCAAGCTGCTGCGCATCTATCCGTGGACCAAGAACACGGGCAAGGTGGCGAGGCTGCTCACCAACTACATCCTGCTCCGGGCAAGGTATCTCCCCGCCATCATTCACTCGATCGACCGCCAGCGCTACTACGAGGCACTTCGCCACGACAACGAGGGCCTGCTCGGCCTGGTGGTGGAATCGCTCGAGAACAGCATCGAGACCACGACCAGGTTCTTCGACGAGCTTGACGGCCTGAAGGCCCGCCGAGCCAGCTAGCCCGGCGCCTGGCCCGGTTTTCTTGGGTCTTGGCGCAACCGGCGTAGAATCGAGGCGATGTCGCCTGCACATCGTGCCGGCGGCGAGGGTGGTCGGCTGTTCGGGGTCCGCTTTCGTCGCCAAGCGCGTGCATACGGGAGAATGGCCAGGGGATGAACACACTAGCGGACCAAGTCGTCGAGTTCACCATCGCCCTCGTGCGCGCCCTTCACCGCACGGCGAAGTTCGACCCGTCGAATCCGCATTTCCCGCGC
>Ga0172362_10003723_pt1 | contig 13178 bp, 7 predicted proteins | sample LakKivs1_kivu2a2_FD_114534 | JGI IMG/M metagenome (GOLD analysis project Ga0172362, IMG submission 114534) | Sediment microbial communities from Lake Kivu, Rwanda - Sediment s1_kivu2a2 | ecosystem: Environmental > Aquatic > Freshwater > Lake > Sediment | place: Rwanda: Western Province, Lake...
ACCCGTCAGCGCCGTTGGTGTCGGCGGGCGGGGTGGTGCCGAAGGCCGTGCCTCCGGTCAGGCTGACCGGATTGGCCTCGGTCATGGTCACGGCCACGGTGAGCGTCTGGTCCGCGCCTTCACTGGCCAGGCTGTTGAAGTAGACCGCGCCACCGTCGGTGGCCAGGCCCGGATTGTAAAAGTGAGCCTCATCGTCGGAGGTCACGCCGACGGCGGTGATAACCGGGGCGGTGCCGTCCACCAAGATCTCCGCTGTATCAGTCAGCCCACGGTGAGTAGCGGTGACAGTCCACGTGCCGTCGTTGCCGGTGGTGTATACGTTGCCATTCCAGGTACCCCCGGCCGCGCCGTCAATGTTGTAATTGGTCAGGTAATTAGTAGCGTTATATGACTGAGAATAGGCATTGGTGGCCGTCACGGTATAAGCTACCGGAAGCCCACCGGTGATGATCGTCGAGGCCGGCTCCAGGGTGATGGAAGTGGCCCTGGGACCGTAGATCACGTAGACTTCACCGGCCTCACTATCGGCCAGCGTAGCGCCAAGGATCACATCATGTATGCCATCGTCGTTCACGTCACCGGAAGCGGAAGCATGTCCCAACTCGTCTCCAGCGTCGTCGCCTAAAACAAAGATGCCCGCCCCGGTGGTCTCGCTCAAGTACAGAGTAGATGCAAGGCTGGTTCCACCGTAGATCACGTAAGCCTTGCCAGTGTCGGCCAGTCCATCCCGGTCAGCCTGAGAAGCGCCAACGATAAGGTCGTCAAAGCCATCGCCGTTCACGTCGCCAGTGGACATGGAACGGCTCAACCGATCGCCGGCTGCCGCGCCATAAATGGTCACATCAGCGGTGGGTGATAGCTCGATGGTAGAAGAGAGATTCGTCCCACCGTACACTACATACGCTGCCCCTGAGTCTTCGCCCACCACAGTGTCGGCAATGTAAGCACCGATGATGATTTCATCGTAGGGATGGCCTTGAGGGCTGGTGTCACCATTGAGGTTGCCACTGACAACATAGAACCCACTCTGATCGTTGGAGCGCACGCCATTAAGAATGATATTCGCCCCACCGGGCATGTTGATAGTGCCGGACAGGGAGCTGCTGCCATAGATAACGTAGGTCTCACCTGCGTCGGCGCGTATATCCGGCGGGTCACCGTAGTATGCGCCGGCAATGATGTCCGCGTACCCGTCACCGTTTACGTCGCCCGTCGCCACCGAACGGCCCAGGCGGTCACCTGGATTACCCCCATCCGCTCCGTAGACGGTAACGTCAGCAGTGGCACTGTCCAGGTCAATGACCGGGGTACTGGTGATGGTACTGCTCCCGTAAACGACATAGACCGCGCCTGCCTGGTTGCTGGCGTAGTAAGCCCCCGCGACAATGTCGTCCACGCCGTCACCGTTCACATCGCCACTGGCCACGGCACGTCCCAAACGATCCCCGGCGTCGTTGCCATAGATAGTTACATCGGCGGAGACCCCGCTCTGGCTCAGGTCAATGGTGCCGCTGAGAGCACTGCTCCCCAAAATCACATAGACTGCCCCACAGTCAGTACGGAGGGTCGGACTCTCAATGTCCACAACGTCTGCGCCGATAAGCAGGTCACCAACACCGTCGCCATTCACGTCACCCACGGCTATAAAGTGCCCCAGGCGGTCATAGGCAGCCTCACCGTAGATTATCAAATCCGCATCATCCGGCGGTTGTAGTGGGTAGGAGAGGGTGTTTGAGCCAAAAAACACGTACACCGCTCCCCGGTTGGTGTCTGAGTAAGGCAATCCAGGATAGGAAGGAGCGCCCGAAATCAGATCATCTATCCCATCGCCGTTGATGTCGCCGGAAGCAGATTCCCCCAAATAGTCCTGGGGATTGATTCCCAGCACTCGGACGTCTTCCTGGCCCAATGCCAGGTCAACGGTTATCGGCCCCTGGGCGATCACGACACCAACGAAAAGCAGCGTCAGGATTGCCATCGCCAAGCTCAGGGTGAGAAGTAGCCTCTTGATCATCGAACATCTCCTTGAAAGTGAGTATCCCAAAAAATCAGGGATGTGCAACCGTGGTCACACATCCCAATTATACTGAGCAATAGTTGGATTGCCGTAATAATTTACCTAGAACTTAGCTAAAAAATATCTCCGGCATGGCCGCCAAAGCTGAGCAACTTAAACCAATCTGTAGGTCGGGCTTGCAACCCGACGCTCAAGCATACCGGCAGCAGGTTGCAAGCCTGCCCTACTGATCACTGTTCAGGGTACTCCTATTTTGCCAAGTATGCCGATAAGTGAGACGAGCCATCCCAACAGTGACAATTGCTGAACACGATGAGCTTCACCTGTTAATTCGGTAGGGGCGGGAGGAGGAGGCTTTAGGACGAGCGGCAGGTAGAGTTGATACCCAGCCTCAGTAGGAACTGGTGTGGGCGTGTCGGTCGGCGTGGAAGTCGCGGTGGCCGTGGCTGTCGGTGTATCGGTCGGCGTCGAAGTCGGCGTGGAAGTCGCGGTGGCCGTGGCCGTCGGTGTATCGGTCGGCGTCGAGGTCGGCGTGGAAGTCGCGGTGGCCGTGGCTGTCGGTGTATCGGTCGGCGTCGAGGTCGGCGTGGAAGTCGCGGTGGCCGTGGCTGTCGAGGTGTCGGTCGGCGTCGAGGTCGTAGTGGCTGTGGCTGTCGGCGTATCGGTGAGCGTGGTGGTAAGGGTGGGTGTGGGATTGCAGTCACCGGTCTGCGGCGCGACAATCGTCAGCCCATCATTGCTCAAAATATCCATGTATTCGCAGCCTTCGGCATCGCGGCCATAATCTAGCACTGTTGTCATGTCCCGAGAAGTCACGTGCAAGTTCCGAGCGACAAATTCGCCGCCCAACTTGGGAGCAATTGTCACAGTTGTGCCATCCACTGACAAGCCCAAAGCTTCTTTCAAGAGCCAGGTAACTGCCGCAGTGCTCTCGATGTATATGGCGCGTTCATAGAAACGACCAGGTATCTGGCCCTGCCACTCATTCATCCCCTCGTAAGGACCCATCTGTGCCCAACGATCCAGAAAGATATTGGCACATTGATCGCCCGGCGCTGTTTGGCCCAATTGGTAATAGCCGATGGGAGGCAGCACTGGCGGTATGCCCACATAAAAGCCGCCCTGCATGTCAAAGCCATTGGTGTAGCCAGTTGGTAGTCCCCAACGACCGGGCCAGGCAAAGTTCTCACTATCGGTGCTGAGCCAGTGGACATCCCTTTCTGTCTCATAAAAATCGCCAGGGATGACGTATGTCGCCAGAGTTTCCTCAAGATGGCTCGTTCCGATATCGCCCTTGATGGCAAACAGGAGGTTATGAGACCATTTATCGGCATAAATTTCGCCATTGTTTTTTGTGTCGCTGCGCTGATCGGCCAGGGGCATGTAAAAGCCGAAGGTGTCATTCCAAAAGTAGGCATCGAACCCGGCCTTCATGGGTGCGACGCAATTGGTGCGTAGATCGGCGGCTTCGGTTGAGCGTCCCAGCAGGTCTAATAAGTCAGCGGCGTCTTCATAAGCATAGATCAGCGCGGATGTCTCGGAGGGGTAGACGCCTTGAATTCGCCCCAGATCGGCAACGGGAATGAGAACGTGTGGATAGAGGTTGCCGTCGTCGCCAAACTCGCCGTCATAGGCCGTATCGAATCGTTTCAGAGCTGCCAGCACGTCATCGAAAGCGGCTTCTTGGGACTGGATAAAGGCCAAGTCGCCGCTGATCCGATAGTAGTTTAGAAGCCCGGAAATGTATTCGGCGGTGGAGTGAAGGTCAGAGAACTGGCGGCGTTGATACAACTGACCGTTCGGCAGGCAGTCGAAGAGATCTGGGATGTTGCCTGTGTACCAGTTTGGCAATGATGTTTCCCCGTCCAGATCGGCTTTCCACCAGTAACGGCCCTCGTCAGGATTCGAATAACGAACATTGGCAAGGATGACCAACAGGTCTTGTAAAGTTGAATGCCAGGCAGTGGGCAACAGCTCAGGGAAAGAAGCGATGGGAATAAGCGAGTCGGCTGAGTAGATAAATGCCAGATCTACGGCATCGACCCAGCCGCTGGGGTTGAAAAGATAGGCGTGGAACAGGTTCGCCATGACGTTGACAAACTCAAAGCGGGGCAGGTTTTGTGATTGGATGGTGGGCAGCTCCTGGAGGGCAGCTAAACGGGCACTGCGCATGGATGCCATCAGTGACGCCGGATCAGCCCTGCTGGCCGGATCCAGCACCACGTTGCCGATGTAAAAGTATTGCAAGGGCTGGGCTGCTACGGAGAGGGCTGAGCGACCATCGGTATAGCCACTGACCAATTGCTTATCAAGCGTATCCGTAGCCAAGTATTGATCGAAAGAGAGGTTATTGGCGCTCCAGCTCTGGAGAGGTGCGCTGCTGTAGAGATAAGCCAACACTGGCTGGCCGTAAGCCAGTTCTTGGTTGGTGTCCAACCGGGCACTGCCGATTACAGCAGATTGAGCAGTGTCGAAGCTCATGGAGGTATCAGGAGTATCGCGAAACTCGACTGAATACTGATAAGACAGCGCGGGTTCCAAGTCGGAGGCGAATACAATCCGCGCGTCAGTTGGATCGTTCAGGGTCACTTCAACAATGCCGGCGAACTGATAATCGCCAGTCGTGATGTGGCTCAGGCGGACAATGGCCTGGCGGCCAAGCACTGTGACCTTGTAGCCCACATAGTCTGGTGCTAAGAGCCATTCCGTGATCGTTCCATCGGAAAACCAGGCCCGTTGCGCCGAAGGGCCTGATCCAATGACCAAACCGATCTTGGTCAAGTGGGACAAGCCGTGAACGTCGCGGCCTTTGACCCGTAAGATGTCGCCGGGTTGTGTTCCAGCCATACTGCTGGCGCTTGAGAAGGCGAAAATATTGCCAATGTCCGGATAGCCGCCCAACATAATCGCCCCCTGATACCCGGTAAAGGATAAGAAATCCCAAGGATAGCGACCATCCGACGTAGAAATGGAAATTTCATAAGTATTGGTGTTCCAAGTAGCAGTATAGCTGCTGCCCCGCCGTCCAGTGAACGTAAGCTCCCCAGCCTGGGACTCGATCGGTGCTAAGACCAGCAGCCCGGATACCACTATGACCAATACCAGCACGCTCCTAGTGATATATTGAGGCTTCATAGCTCATTTTCCCCCGGAAAAGCCGAACTACACCAATTGGTCGATCAATTCAGCCGCCGCCGCGGCACCTCTGTATTTCAAGGCAACGGCACTGAGCGACATGGCTCCAGAACGATAGTGGGGATCCTTGAGCACTAAAAACACAGCTTCGCGCAACTTTTCTGGCGTTAAGGGACTGGCGGGCTGCACCCACGTGGCGAATTCGCCGTACCGCCAGTGGCGACGCACCAAGTGCATTGAGGCAGTAGCCGAAGCTGGACTCAAGACACACGCCGCTGAACAGGCTTCCAATCGCCGCCCATTGGATTCCTGCTCACTGTGAAATGGCAACACAATGCTGGGAACCCCATAACGCATGGTTTCCATCAATGTGCCATAGCCGCCATGAAAGATCACCACATCACTTTGCTGAATCACAGCTGGACCAGGTACCCATTGATAGTAGAATATATTTGGTGGCGCGGGCGGCAGATCAGTTGGGTCAAACTTACGCCCAGTTGAGATAATGACAGACCAGGGCATCTCTCCTAGCGCCTTATTCAACACTTGAAAGAAGTGACGGTTGCCAACCGGCCCAGCGCCCCCACCCAGTGTCACATAGATCACGGGTTTCTCGTCTGGTTTATCCAATGGCTGAGGCAGCACAACTGTCGGCGACTGTTTGCGGACGAGAGCTCCAATATAGTGAGTGCTTGGCAAATCGTTGGGCAAGGGCTCTAGTTCAGGAATGCTGGGCACCAGGAACAAATCGCCGCGGAACAAGTCCTCAGCCCGGTCAATCGGCTCCAAATTCCAATGACTCAGGACAGGATCAAAGACTGGATGGATATTTGGCGAGACTATGCCCTTCGGCGGTTCTTGCCACCAGACGACACAAGGTTTTGCGGGATGCATGATTGACCGGATAATCTGAATAACGGGTAGGCCAGCCCGCTGCCCGACGATCCAAGTGAGTAAAGAGAGATCACCGATTAGAACATCCGGACGGAATCGCCGCACAATATACATCATTTCCGCCACTGCTGCACGCACTCTCCAGGGTCGCACAAAGCCATCGCGTACAACCTGGAAACTACCATCCAGAATATAGGTGTAGGCTGGTGGGTCCGTCTTGCTATGGCGGGGACGGGTCGGAAACCAAGGCTTAAAGACCTGATATCCGGCTTTGTAAACCACCTCAGCATGTGGCCCCGCCAGAATCATGGCGACTTTCCAGTTCTGTCGGAACAACTCGTCAGCCAGGGCCAGACAGCGCCCTATATGACCAAATCCACGGCCGAAATAGCTGGGGAAAAACAAGGCTCGTTTCATAGGAATAAACCTGAAAATCTACGCGACTCTCGACAAATAGGCTTCTAGCTCATCAATAGCATCGTAAACTAGAGCAGCCGTCGTTGCTTCTGAACCATAGACCATGTAAGTTGGGATCTTGCCTTTAAAGATCTCGTACGCATAGTAAGGATACCGTTGATCTTGGAAATGAGCGCAGATAATTTCTGCCCACTGAGAAACCAGGACCTGACTGGCCTGTCCTAGCTGGATGGCCGAAGCCATAGCCAGAGCTGCATCCAATGGATTGAGTGCCCGCAGTGCCGGGTTCAGGTCTCGGGTTAGACAAGAAAGCACTTCTTCGCGGATGTAGGTTAGTTTCTCCCCAGGGTCAAGTCGTTGGCGTTCCAAAGGATTGAGCGAAATAAACTCCTGCCAAAGTCTGGCAAACATGGCATAAAAGAACTCTGCGATATAAAAACTGTAGCCGCGATTGCTCCGAAATAGCTGGCTTTTAACGTTGTGATGCAGAAAAGCGATCATGCCTTGCACGGCTTGAAGTGCCCGCTCGGATTCAAACAACTTCCAATGTGCCCGGTTAACCAGCATGGAACGCAAGACAGTGACATTGACCACCAGGTCCGGCGCATCTTCCGGTTGGCCTTTGCGCACGAACCAGGTGCTTATACCGCCCCACGGCTCAACGCTGGTGTAATTCGGTCTAGGAATTGCTTCACCATCGGGTGTGAATTGATTATATCGGGCAAGATCGCAATATGGGAGTCTCAAAATATTTTCAAGCGAAGCGACCATAGACTGCCGCTGTCCTTCCGGTATGTCTGATAGACCACCTGATTGCAGCAACTTCAGGAAATTGCCAAACATCTCCAACAAGACAAAGGTGTCATCGGCATCGCTGTCAATCTGGGCCAATCCGCTTAGGCGGAGAAAAAGTGATCCGCTAGACCACGCATCACAATGCAGTTCACTCTTAGGGAAGAACTGAAAGACCTGAAACGTCTCGCCCCCGGCATCGTAAGCGAGTTGGTTGTTGAGGGCTAGGTCAGCCATTTCCACCAGGATTCGTTCCCACTCTTTTCGTTCTTCTTGAGAAAGGCTTTGATCCTGCAATATCCGTTGAATTGTGCCGTAGAAATAAAAGTCAGTAAAAAAAGTATGGAACTTGATCACGCCCCTTCCGTGGGTGGGAACGCGAAGGGAGAATCCATCACGCTCTGGCTTTGACGCAACGCAGAGCAGTCTGAAAGGCCAGAGCATAATGGTCGAGAGACGTATGAAGGGATCAGACCGGCTAAGCAAAAAGTTCACCAGGTCCGAAAGGTGCAACGTGGAATCCCCCTGTAGTTGGATCGACGCACAGCAAGGGAAAAAACCAAAAGACGCCCATTCATCATAGATAACCTGGCGCAAGCGAGGTTTGAGAGCGATAGCGCACTGTAGGGGGTTTTTCATGAACCTGCCTCCCCGGCATGGAGATAAACCCGCCCCCGCCAACCATCAACGGTGATGAGTTGGCCATCGTAAATCAAGCGGGTGGCGCCGTCAACGGCAAAGACACCCGGCTTGTTCAGTTCCCGCACCAGGGTGGCCGTGTGCGATAACATCCCGCCCACCTCTGTCACGACAGCGCCAGCGATGAGAAAAAGCGGCGTCCATCCAGGGTCGGTGTATTCTGTGATCAGGATTTCTCCCTGTTGTAGCAACGCCGAAGCAGGATTGTGCACAACCCGTGCGTGGCCCGTTACTCGCCCCCCGCTCACGGCTGTTCCAGAAAGGATATCACTTTCTTTTTCTGCCATTTCCTCATCGGTCTCTGGAAGACCGCTGGTTTGGCCTTCGGCATACGTGGCCCGTCGCTTTCGAATGGCATCACGGTAACTCTCGCTAATTGGCCCGCCGGTTAACACCTCGGAGATTTCATCCACAGAGAGGAAAAAGATGTCCTCTTTTTCATAAAGCGTGCCATCGGCATGTAGACGGTGACCAAGGTGAACATAGCGTCTTCTCATCTCAGCAAAACAGGCGGCCACGGCTGATTTAGTCTCTTCTCGCAGCCCGCTGTAAATCAGGAAAGCCCGATGCGCTCTACGGAGCAACCAACGTTTGGGGATGGAGACGCGGCTCAATACCTTGGGCAGCTCGTGGGGGCACTCAGGCGCGGCCTGGGTGACAGAGGACTGAGAGGGATCCATGCCATCAACTACCAAAGCTCTCAACGTCACTAACAAGGGCCTCGGATCCTCTGACCATCTGGGAGCTTTGAGCTCGAACTCTTGAACAGCACGGTCCCCCGCCAATCGCGCGGCCTGGATTACTTGAGCAAGAAGCAGTTGTCCCTTCTGGTTCTTGGAGAGAGCTCCAAACAGCTGGTCCCCAGACAAATTGGAAAACAAACGAACTGTTTCTGGCGAGGCCTTCACCTCACTGGCGAGTGTTTGCAATGCGCTATGGAGGGCAACAGCGTTCGTCGGTGAATGGGAGGTGGTGGAGACCAGGCTGTCAGCGACCTCCTTGCCGACCACCTTGACCAACGAGTCTCGCACGTAAGCATAAGCGCACAGGGCGATAAACGAAGCGCTCATGTGGATGAGAAAGGCCCGGCTGGCAAGTTGTAGCAGTCGTTCCATACCGTGCCAAACCTCGAGGCTATTATGCCCATTGATTCTTTCCTGCCCCATTGCCTCCAGCGCTGGCTCAAGCTGGTGTTGGAGCTGGGCTTTTATTCGCGGTCTTGCCAGACCCAGCGTCAGCATCTCTAACCAGACATAGGCCGTTTTTCTCAGCATGGTCGCGATTCCCACAGGCGAGCTGGCGGCTGATAAGGTAGCTTCTCTGCCCCTCAGATCGCACCCCAGCCCTCTGCTGAGCACCGTCGCGGGGTTGATGCCAGGAATGTGATTGTAGTTATTCCACATCATTTGCACGTCCATATAAGCCCGGCCGTTGATGAGAGTACTGATCTCACTGGGCCGTACCTGTTGGTCATCGCGCTCTCCAAGCTGTAGGGCTCTGATAAATGTGGACCAAGTTAGAGGCGTAACAATGCCTGGCATGACCTCACCAATATTGGCTCTTGTATAATTTGATATATTGGAGTGCGAGGGTCGTCCAGTGATCGGTCGTGTTTGTAGAATCCAGAACTGTCCATCCTGGAATGCCCACTCGATGTCTTGAGGGGACTGGAAGATCTTCTCAACTTGCAGTGCCAACTCAACCAATCGTGTCCAGGCGCTCGATTGAGAAAAATGTGCAGGAATGATTGATGTGTGATCCGATCTAACAATTTGACGATCACGCCTGTCTATCAGGAGGTGTGCGGGTTTAACATTTCCCGAGACAAAATCGGCAGCGAGGCCAGGCACGGCCTCGATGACAATGTGATCAGACGCACCGGAAACAGGATCCAGAGTGAATAACACACCAGCCAACTCGGCCTGTACCATCCGCTGAACGATGATTGCAATCCCGTGCGGATCACCAAGCTGATTCACATGGTGATATTCTTTGTATGCGGTAACTTGCCTAGACCATGCGGATGCCCAGCATTCTTTAATTGCCGTAAGCAACTCGTCTTCAGTCCGAATGTTGAGATACGACTTGTATTGTCCAGCGAAGGATGCATCCGCCATATCTTCGTATAGGGCTGATGATCTAACCGCCAACCTGACTTCCCCGCTCAAATATGCGCACAACCTTCGATAAGCTTCTAGAATCTCCCCTTCAAGACCAGAGGTTGGCAAAGCAGCAGATAGGTACTCGGCCACGTCTTGAGGGTCGGCGAAGGTTTGATCAATATTAGCCAAGTGATCCACCCAAGCGTCAACAGTAATGCAGAAAGCAACCGGTACCAGCAATCCAGCGTTGCATAACCTGGCTAAATTGGCTGCTTTAGACCCTATCGTCGCCTTCGGGGATGTGCTATTCGCTTCGTTTAACCAGACAATGTAGTTGTTTGGAGACATTGTCTCTCCGAGTGATGAGGGCTGCATCAGGCAGGCCTAGCCGCTTATCGTCAGTGGATAGTTCATTTCCATAATAAGCGGTTGCCCAACACAGCTCGCAGTGGCCACAGCAATCGCTGGGGACTGGGTCTTATCCACAAGATTAACAAAACCAAAACCATTAGATTGGCGGGATAATGCAGGCTCATCAGCACTACCAGGTATAGAGGCACTATCCCAGCAGGAAATATGGCATAGAGAACATTAAAAATGTCCTTTTCGGGATCGAAATATGGATCAGTAAAACATCCCCTTACCCACCTCTGGCGCAGCGCCAGGGTCACCAGGGGAAGATATCCTAGAATGAGCGGTAACGCAGGAGGTATTTTCCCAATAAGACCGGGCCAATCTAGGGGAGGGATCTGGAAAAACATTAAGATCAAGGTCATGACGAAGAATACCTGGTCAATGAGCAAAGTGGCAGCATAGCTCCACGCTATTCGTTTGTGCCCTACCCGCACGGCAAAGGTACGGGTTTGAGTGCGAAGGTCGCTGTCCAGATCTCGCTTCTGCTGCCCCAAAGCTATAGCTAATCCCTTAGTACCGAAATAAACCACCAGCAACATTGTGTCCCATTTGACCAAATGTCCCAAGGCGGCAAAAAATAGTAGGGAAGGGAGCACAAGTTGGGCCACTGCAGGGGAGATGACTCCCCAGAACCCGCGCTCCTTGAGCCGCTGGGGCGGCAGGGAGTAGGTAGTGGTCACCAGAATCCACAAGAACCACAAGGGAAGAAACCCCGGCTGCGGCCAAAAGGGAAAAGTAATAAGAGTAGCTACCAACAATAATCCCGCCAGCATCAAAGGGGCCTGAGCCGGGTTTAGGCAAAGAAATGCATTCAACTTACCTTGACGGCGATCTATATCACGGTCTCCTAGATCATTGACCAGAAATCCATAAGCTGCCGAGAGAATAGCAAAGATGAGTAGAATAGCCAGATGGCCTAGGTAAGTGAAGGAGAAAAGACGATCTACCAAAGCCACATAGGAGGCAACAAGAATCAAAGAGAGGATCTTGTCAAAAAACCAGTCTTTCCAACGAAGAAGTGTCATTAGCTTTGTGAGCGAATTCATAACTCTGGTCCTGTTTCCTGCTTGCTCTGTTGCAACCTGGGGCGCGGCCGCGCCAGAATTAGAAGCGCCAGATGCGGCATTGCGACATCACTACTCCGTCGAGAAATGTCTCAATACGCGCTGTCTCACTTGGTCACCTTTGTTGCTCGATCATCAATTGCCTGAAGAGCTCGATGTTCCGACATGCTCTTGTGCGCAAACGCTTTTTTGCCGATTCTATGCGCTGGGTCATCTCCTCTCTATGCCTCCATACTCTGGATACGCCTTCCTCCAATTGCCCTGCTGTGAGACTTCCCACCATGCCTCCCGATAATTGCCGGACTTCTCGCAGGAAGTAAGTGTTCTTGGGGTATTTGGGTCGCTCTATGCCAATCATGGGCACATTCATGATGGCGGATAGGACTAGGGAATGGTATCGCATACCGATGACGAGGTCCATTTGCCCAAAGACAGCCATCAATGCCTGGGGAGAACAATTCGCACCTAGCACTTGTGCTCTATCCCGGTGCTTCATCATCTCCACGATCCGACAACTTCCCTCCAAGTCACCTTCAGACCCGATGGTACTCATGACCAGAAATGCTACCCTCCAGCCATGCTCGACTATCAAGTTGTCTGCCAGATCGGCGAAGACCTGAATAATCTGTTGATAGCCGCTGAAGTTGTCCGTCGGCCATACAGAGATACCTATCAGGGGAGAAATCTTTTCATAAATTCCTATCTTGGTCAATACTTCACGGAAATCCTCGCGATTTGGTGGGTCGAGGGTGAAAGCAGGATCCGCGGTCACATGGATAGGAGCTCTGACCCCCAACCTGCGCATTTCCTCTTGGGATTCTTTATCTCGCAAAGCTATGACGTTGACTCTGTTAAAAGAGACCTCAACAGATTTCCGGGTTATACTCCCAGTCAGGGTGTCCAGACCAATGCCATAGACCATGATTGGTTTCTGGAAAATGCGGGCGATGAGGATTACCAAGCCATATTTAAGGTTACTGTGAGCCTGGTCTATCAAAATTCCTCCTCCGCCGATAATCACCACATCAGCCCAAGCAATAGTTTGGATTACTTCTGGTGAAAACTTTCTACGGATAGCCCGGACGTCATGGAGCTTTTCAGTCAGCACTGGATTTCCAGAGATCACGGTGATCTGGACTGTTGGATCCAACTGACGAAATTCTTGCAGCATGGCCATCAAGACAACTTCGTCTCCATTATTGCCATTACCGAAATTCCCACAAATCAGAATCTTCATCACGCATCATCCTGGAGCAGGTGAGGGCTAGCTATCTAGGATACCCGTCTGGGTGCTTAGCCTGTTTTCGACATAGAATGCAAGTTCTCATACAACATATTGTGGTTTATGTCGCATGTATCACAAGATGTAGGTATAGCCAGTTTTCCTCACGGATGTTCTACGCAACATGTAGCGGTAAATAGCTTAAATGCCACTATATGTGGTGGTGTCGAAAACGGGCTTAAGTGCGAGCTTCCCTGGACGGGGAGCCAGGTTCTCGAAAGCGTTGGGCTTACTGTGCAGCCGATCCAGCTCTCTGTTGCCCCAATCGTTGTCCCATACGGAATGGAATGCGGCGTACACGAGGAAGGCAACACACTAAACCACGAATCAAGGTGACTGCTGACCGTAGGCCAGACTGATAT
>Ga0172362_10003728_pt1 | contig 13158 bp, 8 predicted proteins | sample LakKivs1_kivu2a2_FD_114534 | JGI IMG/M metagenome (GOLD analysis project Ga0172362, IMG submission 114534) | Sediment microbial communities from Lake Kivu, Rwanda - Sediment s1_kivu2a2 | ecosystem: Environmental > Aquatic > Freshwater > Lake > Sediment | place: Rwanda: Western Province, Lake...
TGAGATGCGCCAGGTATGACTTATTCCTGATGTATTTTATCCGTCCAATGGTCAGATGAGGAATGAAAGGCTCCTCCGGCATATCATAGCCCAAAGGAACAAGCGCTGCATTGACGGTGGCCGCGAGATCCTGCAAAGGCTCCGGCGGTTCGAGACCCAACCAGATGACCTTGGGCTTGTAATAACCCCCGAAGACACCAGCATGGCGCAAAACAACATCGAAAGCAGGGACCTGTGCGACAGCATGACGAAGAGTCCTGCTTATACCCGGGATGTTATCCTCTTCCGTATCACCGAAAAATCTCAGCGTGACATGAACATTCTCCGGCTCCACCCATTTGATCTTTTCATCAACAAGTCCGGTCTTCAGAAAATGATATATCTCACGGAATTTTTTATCAGGAAATATTTTAACAGCAAGGAATAAACGCTTAGTCATTTCATTCATTAACCGTTTCGGCCATAAAGATAAAAATAACCGAAATCATTATCCCGTAAAAAATTTGCTATATTTGCACCCCTCTATCCCCCTCATCCCTCATCCCTCCCCTCACACCCACACCCACACTCACACCCACACTTATTTCGGGGCATTAGCTCAGTTGGCTAGAGCGTTTGACTGGCAGTCAAGAGGTCAGGGGTTCGACTCCCCTATGCTCCACTTCATTTCTTTACACCTTATTTTGATGTATAAAAATAAAAAGAGCGTGTACCCTTACACGCTCTTGTAGTAACCCAAAATCTTAATATGCAACAGAAGATAAGATTTTGTTGTTCACCCAATTCGACGTGTTAATCAGAAAAATGTTAAAAGGTAATACACTTTTTCAGGAAATTTTTTTAATGTCTATCTACAATACTGAATATCTGTAAAATCACCAGTTAATTAGGATGGCCGGTGATCGATGACATATAAAATAAAAAGAGCGCGTACCCATCGCGCTCTTTTTTGTAACCCAAAATCTTAAAATTACGAAACAGAAGGTAAGATTTTGTTGTTCATCCAATCTGTGTTCTTTATCGGAAAAGATTTAAAAGGTAATACCCCTTTTTACGTTTTTTTTAAAAAAAGTTCGGATTTTTTCGGAAATTACCGGAAATAATTAAATAACAATCAGATTATCAGAATATTAACTTTTTATTTTTTCTGGTATGAGAGCGGTCAAAAAGTCGAAAGAAATGAATTATAAATCCAACTTGATATGCAATTCCTTTAACTGCTCTTCACTAAGGGCTGCCGGTGTGTCGATCATGACATCCCTGGCTGCATTGTTTTTAGGGAATGCGATGCAGTCACGTATGGACTCGACGCCTGCAAACAAAGCCACCCACCGGTCAAAGCCGAAAGCTATGCCGCCATGGGGCGGGGCACCATATTCAAACGCATTCATGAGGAAACCGAACTGCTCCTGGGCCTGCTCCCCGGTGAAGCCCAGAACGCTGAACATACGCTTCTGCAACATTTTGTCATGGATACGTATGGATCCGCCTCCGATCTCCACCCCGTTGATGACCAGGTCATAGGCATTGGCTCTCACCGCGCCGGGATCGGTATCCAGTAAAGGAATATCCTCCGGCCTGGGAGAGGTAAAAGGATGATGCATGGCGTACCACCGTTGTGTTTGATCATCCCATTCCAGGAGGGGAAAATCAAGAACCCATAGCGGCTTAAATATTCCCGTGGTGCGCAATCCCAGACGGTTGCCCATTTCCAGCCGTAGCTCGCCGAGGGCCCGGCGCGTAGCTCCCGCAGCACCCGCCATTATAAGAAGGAGATCGTCAGGCTCGGCCTTAAACCTGTCAGCCCATTGTCTGAACTCATCCTGCGTGTAAAATTTTTCGAGTGATGATCTGAATAGCCCGTCAGTGCCATACCTGACCGATAGCAGGCCCTTGCCACCCACCTGGGGACGTGTGATAAAATCCGTCAGCTCATCCAGCTGCCGCCGTGAATAGCCGCCACAACCCCTGGCACAGATACCCACGACCAACTCGGCCTCGTCGATGACCCTGAATCCCCTGCCCTTTGTGATATCAGAGAGTTCAACAAAAGTCATCTCAAAACGCATATCAGGCTTGTCGGTGCCATAGGACCGGATCGCTTCATCAAATGACATGCGGATGAAATCCTCCATCCCCATACCCTTGATGGTATGGAAAAGATATTTGGCCAGCCCTTCAAATGTAACAAGGATGTCATTCTGTTCCACGAAAGCCATCTCACAATCAATCTGAGTGAATTCGGGCTGGCGGTCGGCGCGCAGGTCCTCATCACGGAAACATTTGACCAACTGAAAATAACGGTCATAACCGGCAACCATCAGGATCTGCTTGAACGTCTGTGGTGATTGAGGCAAGGCATAGAATTGTCCTTTGCTGATACGTGACGGCACGACAAAATCACGTGCTCCTTCAGGTGTTGATTTGATGAGAAAAGGCGTTTCTATTTCCAGGAAGCCCTGTTCGCTCAGGTATTTCCGTGTCTCCATGGCCATCCGGTGCCTGAGTTCAAGGTTTTTCCTGTTGGGATTGCGTCGCAGATCCAGGTAACGGTACCTCATGCGCAGCTCCTCGCCGCCATCGGTAATATCTTCAATGGTGAAGGGCGGTGTTTTGGAAGGATTCAAAATCTCAAGACGGTCGACCATGATCTCGATCTCTCCCGTCTCCATCCTAGGATTCTTGTTACTGCGTTCAGCCACGGTGCCATGGATCTTAACGACATATTCCCTGCCCAGCTTGCGGGCCTCCTGGCACAGGGCAGGGTCGGCTTCCATATTAAACACCAGCTGAGTCAGACCGTAACGGTCGCGGAGGTCAATAAATGTCATGCCGCCAAGGTCACGGGAACGCTGGACCCAACCGCCGAGGATGACATGCTGCCCCGCATGGTGCAACCTCAGCTCGCCACAGGTGTGAGTTCGATGCATAAGCCTTGAGGTTAAATTATGCTGCGAAAATAAGAAAAAAGGTAACTGCCACTAATGCTTCACGTATTCATATCAAATAACAGATCAAAGTGATAAAATGGGTATTGAAATAATTTTTTACTTTTACCACTTGTTAATACCACTATGTTTAACCCTTAATAAATGCTGCAATGAGAAGCAAAATCAGAAGATTCAACCCGTGGTTTCTTTTAACAGTTCTTCTCTGGCCGGTTTTACTGAACGCACAGGAGGAGACCAAAAGCCCTGAAGAAGGCTATCAGTTCACCATTACCAAGCAGCTGCCCGCAACGCCCGTTGAAAACCAATACCGTTCGAGCACCTGCTGGAGCTATTCCACACTGTCATTCCTTGAATCGGAATTGCTCAGGATGGGCAAGGGGGAATATAACCTTTCGGAGATGTATATCGTTCGCCAGGCATACCCTGAGAAAGCCGACAAGTATGTCCGTTTTCACGGTAACACCGAATTCGGGCCGGGAGGCGAAGCCCACGACGTGGTCAATATCATTAAAAAATACGGCATTGTGCCCGATGAAACTTATCCCGGTCTGACCCCCGGTGAAACCAAACCCGTTCAGAGTGAAATGGACGATGTATTGAAAGCCTATGTCGATGTCATCATAAAGGATCCGAATAATAAGCTGACACCTGTCTGGCTGAATGGAATCGACGGCGTCCTGGATGCATACCTTGGCAAAGTGCCTGAAAAATTTGAATACAAAGGTGTGGAATACACGCCGCAAAGCTTCGCCGGATCGTTGGGACTGAACCTTGACGATTATGTGGAGCTGACCTCGTTCACGCACCATCCTTTCTATGAAAAATTTATCCTTGAAGTCCCCGACAACTGGGCCTTTGGTGAATTATATAACATTCCCCTCGATGACTTTATCAGGGTAATCGATTATTCGCTCGACAATGGTTACACCGTTGCCTGGGGTGCCGATGTCAGCAACAAGGGTTTCTCGTGGAAAAACGGCGTGGCCATTGTCCCTGAAGCCCTGCCTGATAAAATGACCCAGGAAGAAAAAGAGAAATGGGAAAAAATGTCTGATAAGGAAAAAGAGGCTGATCTCTATAAGTTCGATAAACCCGGTTATGAAAAAACCATCACTCAGGAACTCCATCAAACGGCTTTTAATGACTACGACCTTACCGACGATCATGGTATGCATATCACCGGCCTCGCCAAAGATCAGGAAGGAAATAACTATTATCTTGTGAAAAACTCCTGGGGTACGGATCAGAAATATAAAGGCTATTTTTATGCCTCCGTCCCTTATGTCAGGATGTATACAATGGATATCATGGTCAACAAGGCGGCCATACCGACAGATATAAAGAACAGACTGGGAATAAAATAATCTGAAGGGGCTTGTCCGGATGATGGCGGGATAAGACAATCCCGCCATCATCATTTTCTGATCAGAATAATTGAATAATCATCATTGAATACCACCGCCCATTGCGGATCACTCAGACGCTCCTCGAGGAATGACTTTTCATAGTCCGTCATCACTCGTTTATAAAAAAAGATGACGTTAAACCTATACTTAGCCAGCCCTTCTCGCCATTTTTCAGGTCTCTGAAAAACGGGACGGTAAACGTCACTGATGAATGTTGCAGGATAAGCCTCGGGACGGGCATCAAAAAAAACCTTCTCCTGCGGGAACAGGTGGAAAATCAGATAGCTGCCTATGTTCATGTTATTCAGCACCGGACCTTTCAGCCCTTTGTTTTTGAAAAAATAGGCCGCATTGTTAACCCTTTCATCCTCCAGACCCAGGCCTGTCTTCGCAAGGACAGACCTCGATTGAATGAGCGAAAAATTAATAATGCCATACCAGATCATGCAATAGAAGACGGTATGGACTGTCGTTTTGTAATTTTCGATGATGATCCTGTGGTTGTGCGCCAGAACAGGTATCATGACCAAACCAAAAAGAGCAATGAACCGGTTCATTTTCCACGACAGGATACCAATGAAAAGGAACAGTAAAGGATAAGCCGATTGTGATAAAAGGTTGCGTTTTAATATCACGAACACGAATGATATCAAGGAGATAAGAAATACGAGCTTAAAGTAGAAAAAATACAGGTTGCGGAAAAGATGGCCGTTTTCTGTCAAAGGTACCGGCAGGTTCTCACTTATCTTCATCTCAAAATTATGCATGATCGTGAAAGGCTCCAGGAAAGCTTTGACGTGAAAGGGACTCACCATGCTGGCCAGTATCAGAGCGCCGAGAAGGATGGAATAGTGCTTCACCGATTGCCGGGTGACGAGATGCTGAAACCAGAAAATACCGGTGAACAACAAGCTGAAAATAAAAAATATGTGGATGTTGACCCAGAGGACCTGGATGATCACCATCGCTGTCAGCAACCTTTTGAATGTGATCTCTTTCAGGTGGTAACGGACGAGCAGAAAGAAAACGGCACCGGCGAAAAGATAACTGACGTTTTCAGGCCGCACCTCAACACGAAACAATAATAAAGGAATGATCAGTAGCGAAAACAGAAAGGCATATTTATAATTGCTGAGCTTCTCGGCCGACCGGTAAAAAAAGAAAAGGGACATAAGAATACACAGGGTGTTGAATACAGACAGGCCTTTAAATCCGGTCGTTTTCCAGATGACGTAATAAATCACACCGATGCCCCAATGGTGTGTGGGAAAGGGATAGTCAGGCACCGTGTAAGAATAATAATTGGTCGAGATGATCTTACCCTGTTTGAAGACGATCTCTCCGTTTTTTATGTGACGTCCGAGGTCGGACGCCACCAGGTTGATCCTTTTGGGGTAAAGGGCAGCCACCCAGGCCAACAGCAGAATCAACAGAAGGTGTCGCAAGTGAATGGGATTATTTTTAATATATTTGCTTAACCTGTTCCGGACCGGACAGGAGAAAGGCATGATCATAAGCTTTCTATTAAGGCCGTACAAAAATAACTCAATCACCCCATGAATCATAAAAAACTATCGGTTATTATTCCGGCATACAATGAAGCCAGGACGATCCATTTGATTCTTGACAAGGTACGCCGTGTGAAGCTGATCCATGACCTTGAAAAGGAGATCCTGGTCATTAATGATGGCTCCAAAGACGACACCTCTGATGTCGTTAAAGCTTATATCACCTCACATGAAGATACCTCTGTCAAATTGTTCGATCAGCCGGGGAATATGGGCAAAGGGGCCGCTATTCACAAAGGCATCAGCGAAGCCACAGGTGACTACATCATCATTCAGGATGCTGATCTGGAATATGATCCCGAGGACTACAACTTATTACTCAAGCCGATGGTCGACGGTTTCGCAGATGTGGTGTACGGCTCACGGTTTATGGGAGGCAACCCACACCGCATTCTGTTCTTCTGGCATACCATCGGCAACCGTCTCCTGACCTTCCTGTCCAATATGCTCACCAACCTGAACCTGACCGACATGGAAACATGCTATAAACTGTTCAGGGCCGATATCATCAAGAAAATAGACCTGCACGAAAAACGTTTTGGCTTTGAACCCGAGGTGACCGCTAAAATAGCCCGTTACCCCGGAATAAGAATTTATGAGGTGGGCATTTCCTATTATGGGAGAACCTATGAAGAAGGCAAAAAAATAAAAGCAAAAGACGGATTAAAAGCAGTCTATTGCATCATAAAATATGGTCTCTTTAGAAGATAACAGGTTAAATAAATTTTCCGGAAAATGATTTCACACAAAGGCTAAATTTAATCATTCACTGTTTCATGAAAATTGATAAAAATAGCAAACTGCTGAATGTTTACATCCCGCTTCTCCTTGTTTTAGCCGGCTTTCTATGGAAAATTTTCTTTATTAATCAAAGGGATATATGTCTCGATGAACCCTATTCCATATTTAATGCCCAAAAGAGTATCGGTGAAATCATAAAAATTTCGACTTTAAATGAGCCCACCCCACCGCTTTTCATGCTTTTGTTACATTTATGGATTAAATTGTTTGGTATTGCTCCCTTATCTGTAAGGTTCTTACCGCTTGTATTTAATTCATTAACCGTCTTATTCCTTTATTTTACCGGAAAACGTTTTTTTAGCTTCTGGACAGGCCTGGTTGCTTCAGGATTATTTTTATTTTCTACCCTTCATTTCTTTTATGGACTCGAAGCGCGGACATATTCACTGGTAGTTTTAGAGACATCGGCTTCGCTATACTTTTATCTTCGCTACGCTGAAAATCTTAAAGACAGGAAAGCACTTGCCGGATTGATCATTTCAAATCTAACGTTAATTTATTCGCATGATTTCGGATGGTTTGTCATATTATCACAAATTATCTCAAGTTTCTTTTATTCCAAAAATCTGAAGAACTTCAGGCGATTCATGATCCCTCCTTTTGCAACTGCCTTGGGATTTATACCAATGATACCAATTATCACCCATCAATTTATTGTTAAGTCGACGCGTGGCACATGGTTGAATCCTCCAAAACCTTATGACTATCTTTATCAGTTGTATTACTTTCTGAACCATAAAATGGTGTTTTGGATAATAATTACGGCAATTGGTGTCGGCCTAATTTTCACTTTGATCATGGTTTTGCGTAAAAAATGGAAAGGATTTAATATCAGCGTATTGGTATTGTTGCTGTGGTGGATTATTCCCTACAGCATCATGTTTTTTGTCTCCTCAAAAGTGCCTATGTTTAACAGTCGCTATATCCTTTTCAATTCCATCGGGCTCTATTTGTTTATTGGGGCTCTCCTCAATTTTCTCTTTCAGAAAAACAAGTATGTCGAGCCTGTCATCGGATTGGTGGTAATAATATTTATGGGTTATTACATACGGATATTACCAGATACATTTGGCTACCGGGAGGTGTGCAAATCGGTTAATTTTGTAAAAAGTGCTGAAAATGGAAACCGTATTATCATACTTTACCCATTTTGGTCCGATTATCAATTTAATTACTATTATAACACGGAAATTTTTTCTGATCCCCGGAACTATTATGATCTTATGAAAAAAAATAATATTTACAGAGTATGGGGGCTATCACACACAAGACAAGTCATTGCAGCATATCCAAATAAAAGGGTCATTTATATGCAGGATGGTTTTGGCAAAGAACAACATACCAGCATTTTTAGATTTCTTGATTCCATTTATATTAAACGTGATAGTGTTTTTTTTCCGCAGACTATCAATGTTGGTGTATATGATCCAAAATCACAATAATTAAAATGAGTCATAAAAAACTTTCTATCATTATTCCGGCTTACAATGAAGCCAGGACAATTCATCTTATACTTGACAAGGTAAGACAGATAAAATTGACCGATGACACTGAGAAGGAGATTTTGGTAATTAATGACGGATCAAAGGATAATACAACAGATATTGTTGAAGCTTATATCGCTTCACATCAAGATATCTCCATCAGATTATTCGATCAGCCGGTTAATATGGGTAAAGGGGCTGCACTGCACCGGGGTATCAGCGAAGCTACCGGTAACTTTATTATTATTCAGGATGCCGACCTTGAATACAATCCTGAGGAATACAATATATTACTGAGACCCATGGTCGACGGTTTCGCCGATGTAGTGTACGGCTCCCGGTTTATGGGCGATAACCCACACCACATCCTATTCTTCTGGCATACTATCGGCAACCGCTTACTGACCTTTCTGTCCAATACACTCACCATCCTGAACCTGACCGATATGGAAACATGCTATAAACTCTTCAGGGCCGATTTGATAAAGAAATATCCCTGCATGAAAAACGTTTTGGCTTTGAACCCGAGGTGACTGCCAAAATAGCTCGTTATCCGGGAATAAGGATTTATGAAGTTGGTATATCTTATTATGGCAGAACTTATAAGGAAGGAAAAAAAATCAAGGCCAGAGATGGATTCCGAGCTGTTTACTGCATCCTAAAGTATGGGATCTTTAATCGTCGATTTATGGTTTAAATTACTGGATTGATAATTATGCTATTTTAAATAACACGTTTATAGTTGTACATGATCTAATCTATAGACAGATTGTTGCATCCTTAAATGTCACTTTCCGGTCTGGCTGGTTTAAGTAATGACAAATTAAAGGTCTGATAAATAAGTGAGTACATAATAATCATTGCATCAAGAACAAGTAGCCAGGAAATCCTTGACTGCAAATGGCTTGAAATACCAATTAAACTTGTTGTTACCACGGCATTATAAAAATATCCCAACAAACATATTACATTTAATAGGATAATTGATTTAGATATTCTCCCATTAAAAAAGGACCAGAATATTAATATTAATGAAATTCCAATAACAAAGTAATTTATAAAATCTATTGTATTGAATTTTAATTTCCCGTAGTTCTGAGATGTGTGCAAGAATTCGTTTCCATCATTATCCAAATGATCCTTTATTGCAAGATAAGGAAGCGAATTTTCACGAAAAGCCCTGATCTCATCACCGACATTAAGTTTATAAAGTTGTATCCCCGTTCCTTTCACATTTTCCCAAATATACTTTATTAAGTAGCGTGGTGTAGTCATTATTCCATAAACAATAGGAGCATATAAACTATCTGCCCTTTTCCATTCCCCGATGGAAGATCTCATCAGTTCATTGTGAGATTTATTTGTTTGAAAAAAATCATGAGATGTAATTGGCATCAATTTTATATCCTGATATATTTGATTACCCAATCTATCGCTATTTTCATCCAAATACCTCCTTAACAGACCATTTTCAGAAAGACGTACAGCCAGTAAAACATGAGGTTCTAAACTCAAACGAAAACCATTTCCATTATAATACTGATATATCATTAGGAAAATAACAGAACATATTAATCCGGTTGATAATAACAATAATCTTTTAAATGCATTAGCTCTGTCAATCACTACTTTAGATCTGAATAGAAGTAAAATTAAAAAAGTTAATATTGACAAGGCTGAGGTCAATAAATTATTAAGTTGGCATATCAGAAAAAAGAAAAGAACAGTCAAATAAACGAAAGCATCAAGTACACTTAATTTCGGTTTAATCAATAAAATAAAAAAAATCAGAAAGATACCGGGAGTAAAAATATCGGGCATCAATTGTGAACTATACCAACCTAAACTTGAAAATAAAACAAGAAAAATAATAATTGATAGATGAATAAAATAGTTTTTCTTAGTGGGTATAGCCAGACTGATTGCTTTATATATTAATAAATTCATTATTAATGCTTGCACATAAATGACCATCCACATCGTATATTCCCATGAGAAAATCCTGATAAATAATCCGTAACCTATTGGGAATCGAATGGGAGGAATTAAGGAAAAGGATGATAGAATGTAGATTCCTGAATCGTTCGTGACTAAAGGATAACCATTATAGAGAGCTTGACCGCATATGATGAATGTGGATAATAGAAAATATATTATTTCCGCACATCGGTTTTTATTCATCCACTGACATATTCCTTTAAGTTTCACAATATTTATTGAAGATTAGTTAAGATTGAAACGTATGTGGTTTCTTTGAAATTACTTTCCGAATTTGAATGACCACCTGATATAAAATAATTAAAGCTAATAATACGACAAGCCAGGAAAGCCTTGCTTGTTTCCGATCACCTATGTTTGACAGGGTTGAAATGATTGCTGCGTTATAAACTATTCCCAACATTGATGTGATCGTTAAAATGATTGCATATCTGTTAAGATATTCATAATACCACCCAAAAAAAATAATCATTATTGAAAAACTCAGAACAACATAATTCAGCAAATTAATGTTATTGAATTTCAATAGGCCACGATTCTGCAAGGAATTTAGGAATTCGTTAGTTTCATCCTCACTAAATTTGTATTTTATCTCTTTATATGGGGCCGACTTCTCTCTGAAAGCTACTAAACCTTGTCCTATGTCGTTTTTAAAGAGTTGCTGCAATGTTCCTTTAATACCCTCCCAAAATAAAAACTTTAAATATTTCGGAGATGATAAAATATTATGAATTATAGGGGATAAAATACTGTCAGCACTCTCCCATTTTGAAAAATCATATCCCATCTTTGTCAACAACGCCTTATCACTCCATAAAAAGTCATTAACATTATCTGGTATTGAATCTTTATAATTGCATAATTCATTGTTAATTTTTCCGCAATTATCATTCAGGTATTTTTTTAAGATTCCGTTTTCTGCAAATCTTGCCGAAGTGAAGACATTAGATGTTGTACTCATACGAAAGCCTTTTCCATGATAATAATTGAACGACATTAAAAATAGCATCGAAATACCTACGCAGAAGGTCAGGAATAAAAGTCTTAGATAAGCAGTTTTCAGTTTGATAAAAATGTCAGGTTTGAGGAGGATCATGATAAAAAGTGATAGGAGTATTAAAATGGTTAACGGAATATTGCTGTAATGCGATATAATAAAAATGACCAGTAAAAATAGATAAACAATTGAACTTAAGATATTTAATTTTTTATCTGAAATGAAAATAAAAATTATTAAAATGATACCTGAGGTAAAAATATCAGGCATGATTTGACAGCTGTACCAACCCAGACTTGACAGTAAAACAAGTAAAATAATGATTGAGAAATGAACAAAATATTTAAGCTTGGTTTGAACTATCAGTGTTATAGCCTTAAAAATCAAAAAATTCATAATCAGGCATTGAGCATACATGACAGGCCATATTGATCGCTGAAATGAAAAACATCTGATGAATATACTGTATCCAATCGGGCGTGATACGCGAGGCATTAAATCAAAGGAAGAAGCCATATACATCCCTGAGTCTGAAAATACCAGAGGAAAACCGTTAAATAGTGCCGGCCCACAAATAATCAGCGTTGAGAATAAAAAATACAGAATGGCCTTGACAGTACCAATATTAAAGTAGGCTTTCTCCCCTTGGATCATAATGCTGTGGCTGATAATAAATAATTAAAGTTATTTGATAACTTTTATTAGCCAATCTGATCTTTAACAGTTTAATTTTGTATAACATTCATTTACAGCATAATACGGACTTTAAAATTTCTTTTGGCACCACAAATCCGGTTTCTGTAAATATGATCTCATTTTATCCTTATCGTTGGTGGTATTGCTACGCCTGTTGATTGAAATATCTTTCCACAAGCACCCTTTACCTGGGTACGAAGGATCATCGTCTTATCCTGACTTTTTATCATGACTTCCTGTAAGGATTTCAGATCTTCGCGGATTTCATTCCATTCAAAATTGTAATCGTTTGCCTGAAGGCGCCGGTCCAGCTCCTTTTTTAATATCAGCGCCAGAAAACTGCAGAAAACATGTCCGCGAATTGTCTCATCTAACCGGTGGTAAACCGGACGCGTTTCCAACACCGACTTGACATCACGGAAGACCTGTTCCACCTGCCACAACTCCTTGTATTTTAATGCTACCTGATCAGCCTTTAATGCGGTGTTGGTACGAAGCACCCATTTGCCGTCAAAGCGCGATTCATTATCAACTTTTTCCTGATCAATCACCATGGCTCCCTGCTTTATTTTTAAATACTTCTGATACCCTTTGTTTTGTACCAATGACTTCGGATTACTTTTAATCTTTTCTTTTAATCCTTCAAGGATTAACTCCCGATCCGAGGCATCTTTGAAAGCCTGTCTTTCGTTATAACAGAGGATATAACGTTTTCCACCGTATACCCTGACATCCTTTACTTTCAACGGATTAGGTCCTTTCGATGAGCCGTCCTCAGGGTAAATCTCGCAATAGGAGCCTGGCCGGGTTAAAACCTGCTCTCCGATTTCTTTAACCAGTTTCATTCTGGCTCCCAGAATATAAGACAGGTTGTTCTTTTCTAACTGTTCAATGGTATCCTCGCTCACCATGCCTCGATCGGCAACCACACAAAAATCGGTTATTCCAAACCGGTTCTTTAACCGCTCTACTACCGGAAGCAGTGTGTTAACATCGGCCGTGTTGCCCGGCCACATCTCACAGCTTATCGGCATGCCTGCTTCATCCAGTACTACCCCCACGATCATCTGGTATCTGTCTGAACGGTGGTCTTTGCTGTATCCATACTCTCCCAATTGCTCTCCTGCCTCTCCTTCGAAGTAAATGCTCGTGGTATCAAAAAACACCATCTGTAATCCTGTAAACATATCCCTGTGTGCATCAAACAGCCGTTCTTCTATCACGTCTTTCATGGTACGGAATGTCTTTATCTTTCCA
>Ga0172362_10003729_pt1 | contig 13156 bp, 11 predicted proteins | sample LakKivs1_kivu2a2_FD_114534 | JGI IMG/M metagenome (GOLD analysis project Ga0172362, IMG submission 114534) | Sediment microbial communities from Lake Kivu, Rwanda - Sediment s1_kivu2a2 | ecosystem: Environmental > Aquatic > Freshwater > Lake > Sediment | place: Rwanda: Western Province, Lake...
ACTCGATGAAGAGGACGAAGGGGGTATCGGAGAGGGGGACGGAGAGGGGGACGGAGAGAGGGACGGAGAGGGGGACGGAGAGGGGGACGGAGAGGGGGACGGAGAGGGGGACGGAGATTCCGATACCGATTCGCTTTCCGACGCACTCGCCGACGCCTCCAGCGTGACGATTTCGACTTCCTCGACTTCTTCTGCTTCCTCGACTTCCCGGACTATTGGTCTTGGCAGCGGCCGTGGATCCCAATCATCATACGGAAGTTGGAGCATCGGCCCGCGAGGATGAGGCGACATTCGAAAAACATTTCCCGGCAGGACATCCAATCGGTCCGGGAATTTATCGTATTCGTCGAAGTCCAAAAGGGGCAGGCACTTTGTGAGGGGCATGGTTCACCCCCTCATGGCGAATTTCTGGAAGTCCGCATACCGGTCCTGCGGGCTTTCCTTGAACGCCAGCTTCATCGCAGGCGTCGGTTGTCTGGTGGCCGCGAAGGTCGTCTTGCCCCGCACGCGACTTGACCCGTCGTCGGCCTTGAGATTCAACCCCGGATTGGCTATGAGCTTTATTACGGTCATCCCTTCAACTCCCGCGAAACCAGCCCGAGCACGTCGAAACAGTCGATGGACCAATCCGCCCCAGGCGTCACCGGCTCCGCCTTGATATCAATGTACCGCCCGGCAATCTGGCGATTGGAGACGGGCTGGATCAGGAACGAATTATTGATTTCTACCCCGGTACCGGTATAGGTAGCCGTGGCGACGTTGGTATTATCCGCCGAGGCGTAGTAGCCCTTGACCGTGAGTTTGACCGGGGCCGCCCCCACCGTGATCCGCATCGTGTCGATTTCCTTCAGTGTGGACAGGTCTTCGGTGCCGAACACCGCTTCCGCATACGACCCGCCGATACCGGTGAACGTCTCTCCGCTCGATGACGGGTAGGTCATGGCCCCACCGCTAGTCAGGGCATATAGTTGCTTGCCATTAGCCGGGAACGACGCTTCGAAAAAACCGTAGATCAGACTGCCCGACCCGCCATTTTTCACCAGATACAAAAACCAGCAACTTCTCTGGAAGTCGAACGAGAGGACGTATTGGACCCAGTCCCCCGTCTGGTAGGCCACGAGCAGTTCCTTCGTCTGCGAGCAGTACCCGACCACGACGTTATCGCGGTATGCGGCCACAATGGAGTTCAGGATACTGTCGATGCCCTTGGTCGGGAATGGTTCGACGTGCGAACCCACCAGTCGGCACAGACCCGCCCCGTCCCACCAGACCAGTCCCCAGTCGGTATCGACCACCGCCCACCTGCCGGGCGTCCCGTGGTTCGGGCTGATCCGGTCCAGGTACGGGCTTTGATCCCCGCCGGAAAGCCGGAATAGATTCGTTCGCGTAAAAACAAGGTTCTGCCCGCCGTAGTCGAACGCCGCGGTATAGGTCGCCGGAATTGGGCATACCCCGCCCCCGTGGTCCACCAGGGGTACGCGGGTCCGAGCCTGGCCGCCTTCGGTAATAGAAAAGTTCCGGGCAATCTGGCAATACTTGCCCGGGAGGCTGCGTTCATACCCGCCCGGCCGGGAGTAGGTGGAAAAGTACAGGGCCGTATTGCCGTAGGCGACGACGAGCCGGGCCTTTTCCGGGGCCTCGCCCGCCTGAAGGCACTTGCCCTGATCCCAATTCGCGTCAAGTTCCCCACCGTTATCGGTATAGGTGACGGTGTTTCTGGGCAACTCCGCCACTAAGGTCGCCAAACAGGAAAACGAACCCGCACCCTCCGAATCCCTGGACGTAAAATCCGTGTTGGGGGCTGTGCGGTACAGTCTCCATTTATCGAATCGTCCGGCCCAACCGGTATCCGCCCAATTCACCGTTACCCCGCCGGTATAGCCGGGATTGGCCCCGCTGTCGTCGGAGTCTGGCTTTACCCCGCGGTAGCCGGTCGGCTGGGACGGGTCCGAGACCCACTGGGGATTGTCCGGGGCATCTTCGGCATCGGTCAGACCGATCCGGATCACACTAGAAAACGGCGAACGACGCCCTTCAATATCCCGCTTGGAATCGTAAGGGGCGACGCAGTACCGGTAGCAGCCCGGCCCGAGTGCTCCCGTGGCGCTGGAGGCTACGGTCGGGGCGGCCGGACTGCCGGAGATGTAGATTCCCCAATTATCGTACTTGTAGTACCCAGCGTCCCCATAACTCTGGTATCCGTAGAACCACGAGTAGGAAATATCGCAGTAGTACAGGTCCGTCCCCCAGACGAACAAATTCCCAGGGTCCGTCGTATGGCACAAGCCGATGTCCGTGTTCGTGTTGTGGACCATATCCCATGCGTAGATTTTGTTAAGGCCGAGGGCCTTGTAGACGATGTAATATAATCCGTCGCTTTCCCGCTGCCACTCGACGAAGTTCTGGATCTTGCCGACGCAGGAACTCGTCAGGGCGGACCCTTGTGCGGCGAAGCAACCCCGGCGGCCGATAGCTCCCGCGTGATTGATCAGGTTGACGTTGATCGCGTCCTTGCACTCGCCCGACCGGAGCAGTTGCACCGGGGCATCGAGGTTCAGGCCGCGAATGGGCGAGGCGATGGATTGCGGTTGGTCCGTTTGGCCTAGATCATCAGCCACAGGTCGCCTCCGTCGTAGATGAATTGCTGGTCGCAAACGTCCCCGTACACGTCATGCGGGGCGTCCACCGCCTTGGACCGGTCTTCGGACAGCAGCGTCCGCATCCCGCGAATGGCGTCGTCGCCGTAACTCTTGATCCGATCCTTGTACTGGCCGTTCCGATTGAACTCCGTGAAGGCGTAGTAGTAGAACAAGTCTTCCGCCACCCGAAGGTGAGAATGAGGCATGGCCAGCGTTCCATTTGAGGCCAGGGCGCTGACGGTGATAACGTAAGGGAAGTAGATGACAATGCCCGCCGTCGGGGTTGGGTACAGTTCTATTTTCGGTTCAAGGGAACCCGACCAGGCGATCCGCCAGTCGGTGGGTGTCCCCGATGATACGGACCGATCCCGTCGAAACCAATCGGTATCGTTGCAGAAGTAAATCTGCCCGCCCGTCGAGGTTTTGATGATCGACGCCGGCTTGGGCTGAGGCCAGCGAAAGTCAGCGGCGATAGTGTAGGAAGACGCCGTGGTCGTGGTAATCGTCGCCTCTCGCTTTTTCCACTCCCAATCCTGAAGGTCGAAGACTTTTCCGTAGGCTTTATTGTATAGAGCGAGCAAACGGGGGTCGATGGACACCAGGCTGGTCCACGCGGCGGCCGTTTTCCAGTTGGATATATAATCGGCGGGTGTGGTCATTTGACGGTCTCCATGACCTTAAGAAAAGAGTCCAAAAGTTTATTGAAGCCCGTCCAGTACACTTCCGCCGCCTTCACTTCCCGCAAGTCACCGGCAATGAAGGCCATGCTCAACTGGAACCACATGCCTTCGAACACGTTGGTCATGGCCGAGGCGCCGGATGGCTTCGTGATACCCGTGGCGTCATACCACCACTGCATGGTCATGACAATGAACTGATAGGCTTCGTTAATCCGATCCTCCAGGCGATCCGCCTGTTTATTGTCCGGGTTGAAGCGAAACGTAAGGATGGCCTCCTCCACCTTCGTTTTCATGCTGGACGGTGAGGAGCCCATTACCCGTTCCCTCCCCCGCCGTAGGCGGCGTTATGGGCGGCCAGGAGCACGCCGTAGGCCTTACCGTGGGCTTCCGACCGGCCCACGTCCCCGATATCGGCGAACACGCACATGCACGAGCCTTCGTAAGCGATCAAGGCCAGCTCGTTTTCCACCGATTCGTCGACCAGGGTCTTGCCCTGCCGGGTGTACCACCAGGTCTGAATGGCGTTGAGGTGCTGGATGAACTGCTGGCATAGGGTGTTGACGCGGGTTTCAAACGCCGCGTCCGCCGTGTACGGACCGGACCGCAACGGCAAAAGAACCTGAGCCTTCAATGTCGCCAGCGACAGTGCCATTACCCAACTCCCGACGGCAGAATTAATCCACCGCCACGCGGTCGCATGGACACTCCGCCACGCAACCGCCACTTTTCCTCCAGGGCGTAGGATAGGTCGTTGACCAGGCGAATCCGCTGGCGTTCGCCTTCCGCGACCGCTTCCGACTGCCCGAGCTTGCGGGCCAGTTCCATCCGGGCCGGATTCGCGTTCATCACAAGAATCTCCTTGATCCTTGCGATGGGTTCGTGGCTCAAAGGCACTCGTTCGCCGCCGACCAGGAACTCGTACACGTCGTCCGGCTGGTGGGTAAAGCAGTTGCGGTATATGCCCCACACGTGCCGCAGGTTGTTCCAGACCAGTTGCCAGCCGTAGCCGAAGGTCCGGTGTATCGTTTCGTCCAGCGTGGCGGGGTTCACCCCTTCGTTAAAAGGAGCGATCCCCCGCGCGTCGCCGACGAACATCAGAAAGTCAAATCGTCCGACCACCTTTAAACCTTTCACACGTTCAAATGATTAACACTCGTTCGGCCCGAAACCAAAGCCAACCCCTATTGTGGAGGGGTCGCTTCCGTCCAGGTCCCCGTCTTCGCCGTGACCACCCACGTATCGGCGTCCACGGCCACGAGGGTGATGGACTCGCCGATGGCGTCGGCGACCAGGTATTCGCCCACCGCCGCGGCCGTGCCGGAGTCGTTGATCTTATCGCCCGTCGCCGGGGTCACGCGAAGCTCCTTAGCCGCCATGACCACGAAGGTGAAGTGCAGTCCCGCCGCCGCCGACGGCAGGATCCAGGCCCCGGCCCCGGAGGCCCCGGCGTTGGTCTGCACCGTCCCGGAATCGTCCGCCGTCAGGGTGTCGCCGTCGGTGTCGTTGGTGACGGTCTTGCGAAACCCGCTGATGGCCGCAGTGCCGTCCCCGGTGATCGGGTCGCCGGTGATCAGGCCCGCGGAACTCGCCAGGGTGATCCCGCCCGCGGTAGCCGTCAGGGTGATGGCCCCGTTGTCCGTGCCCTGCGTGTTGGTCAAGAGAATGGTTTCGTCGGTGCCTTTATTCGTGGTCAGGGAAATCGCCCCGGCCGCATCGTCCTTGGAGACGAGATTGACCTGCCCGCCCGCCAGGTCGAGGTCCTTGGTCGCCGCCGCGTCCACGTCCACGCCGCCCGCGGTAGCCGTCAGGGTGATGGCCCCGCCGCCCGTGCCCTTCGTATTGGTGACCACGATGGTTTCGTCGGTGCCTTTATTCGTGGTCAGGGAAATCGCCTCGGCCGCATTGTCCTTGGAGACGAGTTTGACCTGCCCGCCCGCCAGGTCGAGGTCCTTGGTCGCCGCCGCGTCCACGTTCACGCCGCCCGCCGTTGAAGTCAAGGTAATGGCCGACTCGGTTGCGCCCTTCGTATTGGTGACCACGATGGTTTCCGCTATGCCGGTATTGGTCACGAAGTTGATGGCGGAGGCCACGTCCTCATTGCTGGTGACGATGAACTGCCCGCCGTTGATGGTGAAGTTCTTGCCGGTGGCGAAGTCGATGTCGATCCCGCCCTTCGTCGCGTCGATATCCAGGGCGCTTTCCGCCTCGCCCTGGTCGTTGGCGATGTTGATGGATTCGGATTCCCCGCCCCCGCCCGTGGTGTCGATGATAATGGCGTCGGCGTGGTTTTCGTTGGCCCGTAACAGCAACGACCCGCCGTTATTGGTGATGGAAATATCCTCACCCGCCGCGCCGGTGGTCGTGATGTCGATGTCGCCAAGGCTGGTGATATCGATTCCGCTGGCAGCCCCAAGGGTTTGTAGGACGATGGAATCATCGGCGGATGCTTCGGAAGATTTGATATTGATCGAAGTGTTGGCGGTCAGGTCAAGGTCTTCGCCGGTCGCGGCGCCCACGACTTTAATATCCATGCCGCCCGCGGACGTGGCGATAACCAGGGCGTCGGCGGCTGTTCCCGCCGAATTAAGAATCAAACTTGAATTATGGGCACCGGCCACCCCGATTGTCAGGTCCTGGGCATCATCCGTAGCCGTCAGCGAGATCGTCGATGCGGCGGCGTCGAAGGCGATAGTTCCGATCCCCGACAGGTCATCCACGGTCCCGAAGGCGATGCTGTTGACCCCGGTGGAACTCTTAAGGCCGACCACGTTCGCGGCCGCGTCCATATCAAGGGATAAATCTTCGGAGGCGTCTGTGAACTTAAACTCGCTGTCCGTGGCGTTGGTGATCGTACCGGCATTGTCCAGAACAATCCCCGACCCAAACGTTCCGGTCGTGGTAGAGACTATGGCGTTGCCGGTGATGGTGCTGGAGGCGACAATCGTGGTGGCGTTGGAAATAGCCCCCGCGGCGGAAATGTCCAGCCCGGTTGACGCCACGGAAAAATCCATCGTAGCCGCCCCAAGGACCAGTGCGACCGTATTGCCGTTGGTCCATCGGAGCAAGTCCACGTAGGCCTCACCGTCTACGTCATATCCCCGGATGGCGTTCGTGTGGGCCGTGGTCGTGGTGGACAGCAGGTCCACGCCGTTGTTCAGCGTACAGTCGGCGGAGATGATCCCGCCGGCAAATGAGGCCGCCTCCATACTGGTATAAGAGACCCAACTCCCCCCGTCGTAGATCAGTAGGGCGTTGGTGGCCTTGTCCCAGACCGTGCACCCTTCAACGGGGGTCCACGAGAACCAGGCCGACCGCTCCGTATCGTATTCGTAGATTTTATTCGCCGTCCACGTACCCCCGGAGGCGGCGATGTACCGCTGAGTGCCCGCCGGCGTCGGCGCGGAGTTGTTGGTGGCGTTTTCTACCGGCGGCTGCCAGCCGAATCCGATAGCCACGTCAAGCAGCTTGGCCCCAGCCCTGTAATTATCGACCGAGAATGACCGCCCCAACTCCACACGCTCAAGGTGCGAACGCGGGTTCCGCTGGTACGAGGGCAGGGTTTCGTACTTGTCCAGGGCGACGTAATTCTGGAGGGCGGCGCCCGCCGAGATGGATAACACCAGAACGATCAATCCAACCAACCACCCAAAACGTTTCATGACAAAACTCCTTACCTGTAAAACACCTTTTTCTTTTTCGCAAAGCCCCGGGCCAGTTGGTGAGACTGGCCCAGTGCCGGAGAACGAGATGAACCGAGAGACAGAGTACCGGTTCCTAAGTATTGACGCTCCTTACATACTTGACCTCCACGTTCTTGCTGGGGTTCAAACAGACGATCAGGTAGTAGAGGTACTGGTCCGCCCGGTACGCCAGGTACCGGTCCTCGGTGTCGGCCTTTTCACTCCACATGCCCTCGATGGACCCCGGCGCCCACTGGATGTCCGAGGTCTTGACCCACTTGAAGGTCGAAGGGTCGATGATCCTCAGCTTGTTCTGCGGGGCGTGGACCGAGGAGTTGAGGGCAATCGGCCCCATCGCCGGATGCAGGAAGAACAGATCGGTCAGGCCGTCAACCCCGAAGTACTTGGCCGCAAGTTCCGTGTTCGACTGCAAGGTCTGGTTGTTGGCGGCCATGAGGTTCTTGATGTTGATCCACATGTCCGGATCGGTCAGCATGACCAACCCCTGCGGGGGCTTCCTGCCGTCGCCGTACTGACGCTGCAAGGCGGGCCAGACGATATCCAGGTGCCGCAGGTCCATATTGCCAAGCGACCCGGAGTTCGGATCGAAGACAAGCGGAGAGTACCAGGAATTTCCGGCCGCATCGCGGTCCCACTGTGTTCCGGCCGAGTTCCAGAACGTGTTCACGGTCGGGTCGAACCAGTCGTCCAGACCGTAGGGGCACTTGTAGTTGGAGGTGGACGATCCATACTCGCCTGAGCGGTATACCACCGCGTCGTCGGCCAGGTACGTCCCATAGCTTGAGCCCGTCGACACCGTTCCGGCCGGCAGATGGTCGAAAGTGTAATCGTCGTCGGCGATCAATGCGCAGTAGACATAGTTGACGCCCTTGGTCGTCGTGGACGGCATCACGTCCGTCACCACGCAGGTCGAGGCCACCGTTGAAGTCGAAGCTCCATACCGGCTCGTGGTCGAGTTGTAAATCTCGATCTTGAGGTTCGGGATTAAGAAGTTGGGGCTTCCATCTTTTACTTCGAACCGGAAGGCGGTTTCTTCGGCGGAGCCATCCAGGGCCGTCCCGTCCGTCTGCGTGGCGTTTTGGATCGTACACAGCCGACCTGAGGCTTTGCCCCACATGGCATGGCAGAGACGTTCAACCATATCGTCCTTGAGTCCGCGACTGAGCTTGTCCACCAACGGAACCACCGAGCCGTCGCCGGAATAGATGATCCGGTCTTCTTCGGTGATTTCGATTGACCCCGACAGCCGCCGAACGTCGGTGTTATCCGCCCCGATATTGATCCAGACCTTCTTGCCCTGGATTTTCCCGGCGGTCGGGAGGGGATCTTCCAGCCCCGAGTGACGGGCACCGGCATACGGAGAGGTTTCCACCTCATAGCCGATCTTGTCCCCGTTCATCAACGGCAGGGTGCCCCAACTGAAATAGGCCGGGAGGCCATCGCGGGGCCGGAGGACCTGCATGTACTCGTCGCCGAGTACGTATTGGTTTCGGAGCAATTCAGTTGCATCCGAAAGCACTTGTGTGAAATCTAACGCAGCCATGATGCACTATTCCTTTCTCGGACTTACTGCCACCTACCGCACCGCCGAGGCCGTCTGCCCCGCGGCGTGCTTGCGGGCCAGGTGTTCCCGGGCCTGCGCCATCGCCTCTTGCGGGGACAGGTACAGCAGGGACTTGGGACCCGGTTTGTCGATATGGGCCGCAGGTCCCGTGCCGGTCCCGCCGGGCGGAACGGGTGGCGGCGTGCCGAATTTATGGTTCTTGAGTTTTTCGGAGGCAGGCAGCAGGGCCGTGGCGTAGAACTCCGTGATCTTATCCACCAATTCCGGCGTGGCGGGAACAACGTTCCCCTGCTCATCCACGCACGGCGGGATGGCCACTTGGCCGTCCCTGGACTTGACCCCGCGGTTTAGGATTGCCTTTACCGCGTTGATATGGGCGGCGTTCATCGGGTTGTCGGCGTCGTCGTCGGTCAGTCCGAACCGTTTGAGGGCGGTTTCCACCGCCTTTTTCTCGGCCTGGATTCCGCGTTTGAACTCCATAGCGGACAGATTTTCCTGGACCCGCTGGTCGATCATCCAGTTGATTTCCCCCACGTCCGGGGCTTTCGCTCCCGCCGTGGTGGGTTGGATAACTGCCGGAGCCGGGTCGGGTTCCCCGGGATTTGCCGGCGGTGGGTTAATGGCCGCCTGCAAATGTTCGACCGTGATCCGTCCGTCGCGGACCGCCTTAATGACGTTGCCCATACCGCTCTGGATGAGCTTACCCATTTCGGACGCCTGATCGGCGTGACGAAGGATTTGCTCTTCCGTGAACGTCTTGCCGCCGACCTGGATGGTCTTCGGGCCGTCCGGGGGCTTCGGCGGATCGGCGGGGGTGGATGCTACCGCAGCCGGGGCGCCGTCGCCTTCGCCTGCGGTCAACCACAGAAACCAGCCGACACAGAGTACTAAAAACAAACCAACCATGCCTGTCTCCTTCGGCCCGGCAGACACGCTTACGCGCCCGGTTCGGGCCATGAGGCCAATCAAAACCTACGCTACCATTTGCTCCGCGCTGGCCCCCATCGAACGGAGCATGTTCCGGGGATTGGGGGAACGTCCCCCAAGGGCTTCCCCGGCCGCGCCTTGCATAATCTCCGGCGGCATTGGTCCGTATCCGGTACCCTGGCCGGGGGCGGATACGTCAACGGTCGCCAAGGCCTGCACTTCGCGGGCGTCTCGATGGTCCTGGACGTGCTGATTAATTCGATCAATCGCGTCCGGACCGTATCGAAATCTCGTAACGGGGTCGTTGTAGCAGATCAGGTGGACCTGCTCATGACCCTCATGAAAGTCGTTGGGCATGACCGGCGGTTCTTTGCCAGCCAGCATCATGCGGTTTTCTTCTTCGGCCAGCCGGAACGTCACATCGTCCAAGCGGCTGGAGGCCACCCCGGTTCGGGCGAACATCGTCATGCGGTATTCCATCGGGGTCAGGGCACCGGACCCGAGTTCCATCAGGAGTTCCTGTTTGTGCTCCAGGGCCGTTTTGGGCAGTAATGCCCCCGGAACCACGTGGTAGCGGAGATTGGGCCGCTTGGGGTCCGTCTGCATGTACAGTTCCAGTTGGTCCGGGGTGAACTTATCCCCGACCTTTTCCGTCAGGGTTTCAAAGTCACGATGCACCACGGGGAACATGGCAACGTTGTTGAGGAACCGGCGGATTTCGTTGGCGTCCCCGGAACTGATCCGGGTGTTGATACTGCCCGCCTCGTCGATCTTTTGCTTGACCGTGCCCGCCGGTTCGCCGCGTTTGGAGGTGATCCCGTAGTTAACCAGAGACAGGCCCACCTGCCGCTGGCCGATTTCCGGCATCATTTCCACAAAGCCGGGGGCCACCGATGGTAATTCCGGCAATCGGGCCGGTTCGGGCTTATGGTCCCCGGTAATGGACGGGGTGTACTCGATGAGCGAGCACATGAGGTTATTGGTCAGGGCCGACCGGGTATCGCTATCGAGGGTTTCCTTCGGGGCGATCCACTTGACCCAAGAGGCATGGACCAAATACCGCATTAGGTTGGTCATGGCCAGGTTGTAGATGTCCTGGGCGTTGAGGTTGATGAGCGGCACGCCTTTGCCCCACGGGCTGTCGATCCGCGGCCGATAGTCGAGCTTCATAAACGGCAACGACGGGAACGGGTTTGGACCCGCCCACAGGACCCGGGCCTTCGAATCTTTAGTCCGGCAGACGATGTAGAGTTCGTCATACTGGCCCGGCTCCGAGCCGTAGTAGAGCTCGTGGACCATATTCGCTTCGGCGGTGGACGAATGCGCCCTGGCCGAATACCGGGACCCGCCCACGGAGTTGAACAAACTCGATTCGAGGTACAGTTCCCCGAGCTTGGCCTGGGGCTGGATGTCCGCCATCCCGTAGCGTTTCTTGAGTTCTTCGTTCGGCACCGCGTAGGAATGGATCAGCCACCGATGGCAGCGGGCGATGTCCGGATGGAAATTCGCCGGGTCCAGAACGATGGACCACTTATCCACGTCGGCGAAGAAGTAATCCCGGCGATTGCCGGGGTCGATCAATACCTGCTTGAGGATGCCCGTGCCCAACACCACCCGCTTCCAGGAGGCGTATTGGAGGTGGGGCAGAAACGCCTTGGCCTCCGTATCGCTCCGGGCGAGGGTTTCCGCGATATCCGCGACCACCCGATCCGCGGGATTGGTGGACGCCTGGGGCACCACGCCGAAGGGAATCTCCTGGGGCGTGAGTTTGGAATCGACCTTGGTCACGTTCTCTTCGATCAGGTTCATCGTGACCCGTATGTCAGGACGGGTCGGGTCGAGCACGACCTTCAGCCAGCGGGAGTTCATGGAGTTCCGGCTGGACGAGGCGTTCGCCGACGATTGCCGGGCCCATTGGTTGCCGGCGTAGTAGGCGATGGAGATGGTATCGTACCACCGGTCTCGCAGACCGGCGGTTTCCGAACTCTTGATCTGTTCGGTCAGCCATTGCTCCAATTCTTTATCGGTAAATCGCACGGTCTACACTCCGCCGGTTTGGGCTTCGAGTTCCCGGCCTTCGGCAAGGGTTTGCAGATTGGCCCGGATTTGGGCTTCCGATTCCGGCATGGGGATGGATGACGCCGGAATGGCGCTGGGGATCAAGTCCCGCTTGAACGCGACCTTCGGGTTCATGCAGGCCACGTAGCATTCGACCAGCATCTGTACCTGCCGGGCCTGATGGTCTACCACGTTTTGAAGCCGCTGAACCAGGGCGTCATATTCCCGCAGCAGCGTGTCCCGGTCCGGAACGTTTTTTTCTGCCATTAATATCTCCAATCTGGATTGAACCGTAAATCGGATTTCCGTTAAGTCAATGGGGTAAGAATGGGAAAGGGGGGAAGGATTTAAATTTCCAGCAGTTGCAATTCGTCGTTGGCGTTGCCGTCGTCGTGCTGGTCGAAGTTGCGGGTAATGGAAGCCTTGAACTCGTCCAACAGAAGATCGGCCTGGGTCTTGGGCTTGCGTTCTTCGCGTTTGGATTCTTCGGAGTGCATGAGCCAATCGCGGAACTTGATCAGCCATTGGGTGAGGCTGTCCACCCCGTCCGGGTCCGCGACCGAATCGAACCGTAAGATATGCTGGACCAGCCAGGCGATATGCGGCATGGGTTCCCATGTATCAGTCCCACCTTGCTGCGAGCCGGGAAAAAGAACATACCCGCCCTCGAATAAGATTGAGCAAGATTCCAAACGTTCCCCCTTGGATATATTCAACCCTTCCCAATATATCAGCCTGTGCCCGTATTCGCCGAGTTCTGTGCGAATAGCCGGCAAAAACTCCTTGGCCGCTCCCTTGGTTTCCACGAGCGCGTAGTTGATAATCCCCGCCTCGAATTTCGGCAGCAAAAATTCAGCCAGTTTTGATATCTTGCGGCGGTGCATTCCCGCATCGGTCAAAATGGCCCTTCGCTTCCCGTCGGATCGAATGACCCGATCAATCTGAGTCCATCCCATATTGCACGATGTTTTCGTGTCCGACACGGCGGGATCAATGGAAATCCACCGGTCTAAAACCGTGTGCATCCCCCGGACCCTCTCCGGGGCGTAGTACCGCACGAAGGAGACCTTGCCCGAGGAGGCATCGCAGGGGTCACAGCATCGGTCGCGGCTGAACGCCTGGGGGTTTTCTCTGGCTTCGTCTTCCAGTAATTCCAGGGGAAACCTCTTGGGGCACAACGTTCCTACCGGGATTTTCCGGCCATTTTCGTCCGTTTTGTATGGAACTGGTTTGATATATATCCGCATACGCGACCAGACGGAGCCGGCGTCTTCGTCCCGACCGCGTTGCCGGGCCTCTTTGTGCCGGGCCAACGCGACCCCGGCCACATCCTTATCGTGCCAGCGAGTCTGGGTGAATCCGATAGGGCATCCGGGATTGATCCGCTTGACCCACGTATCGTCGATGGCCCGCAGGTCCGCCTCGCGTTCAGCGTCCGACCATGCCGCTTCCCGGCCGTGTGGGTCGTCGATATCGATTATGTCCGCGTGAAGCCCCTCCACCTTCTGCCGTACTCCTTTGCCCTGGACGGACGGTTCGACGGACGGGGTATCGCGGACGATGGAAAATTCCGTAATCGAATCGGAC
>Ga0172362_10003730_pt1 | contig 13151 bp, 15 predicted proteins | sample LakKivs1_kivu2a2_FD_114534 | JGI IMG/M metagenome (GOLD analysis project Ga0172362, IMG submission 114534) | Sediment microbial communities from Lake Kivu, Rwanda - Sediment s1_kivu2a2 | ecosystem: Environmental > Aquatic > Freshwater > Lake > Sediment | place: Rwanda: Western Province, Lake...
CAAGTTGTCCGTCATGAAGTTCATCATGGCTGACTCGACCTCGTCGTCCAAGTTGTGGCCGGTGGCGAGCTTGCTCGCCCCGAGCTGACGCGCCTTCTTGTTCAGGATCTGCCTCCTGAAGACGCCACAATTGCACAGCCCGGGCCTAAGAGAGGCCAGTTCGTCAACAGTGTGGCCGAGCTCATCCTTGAACGAGAAGACATGGTGTTCTATTCCTGCGACCCTGGTGATCTCCCTCGCATTCCTCAGGTTCACCTCGTCCACGCCCGAATTCCTTGGTCTATCGAGATGGCCACCAGCTCGATGTTGTTGCCGTGCAGCCTGTTGAGCTTATCGAGCAGATAAAGCACGGTCACTGAATCCTTGCCTCCTGAGAGAGCTACGACTATCCTGTCGCCCGGTTCGACAAACCTGTGTTCTCCGATGGTCCTCCTGACCCGTCTCTCGAAAAAAGAAATGAAGCACCTCTTGCACAGTAGCAGCCCGTTGTACCTCAGCTTTATCATGCTGCCTCTGCCGCAGCCTGAACATGCTTCCAATGACTCGGCCAAGTCAATGTTCTCTAGGCAAGGCTGTCTTAAAGATGTCATTCGCTGGGCCCGCATTCGGGGTTCTCATCGTTGAAGGATTCTGTCCGTTTTAGCTTCCGACTCTCGGGCCGGGTCACGCTCCCGGCCCCAGCAGATGTTTCTCAACGTAGCTTCTGAGTCGTTCGAGAGCCTGAGTTGGGGCCAGACTGCTTGCCTCGCGCCTCTCGGTACAATCGGAAGGTCATACTTTTGTACCTCCCAGCGTAACCCAGCTCATGAGAATGAGGTCAAAGGTCGGGCCCAAGGGGCAGGTGGTGATCCCGAAGGAGATACGGGACATGTTGGGGATCGAGCCAGGGTCCGAGGTGGTGTTCGAGGTGACCGAGAAGGGCGTACTGGTGAGAAGACCGGCCGAGGAGTCCGATGTTGACGAGCTGGCAAGCGTGGTGCCGCGAAGGGACAAACTCAAGACCGAAGTGGACTTCAAGAAGCTGATGCTGTCTGAGGTACAGGAAAGACAGTCTACCTAGATTCTAACGTCTTGCACGGTGGGTCTCAGCAAGATATTGACGAGCACTGCCGGATCCCAAAGTTTCCCTGATTATCCTTCACTCAACGACTCGTAACCGTCTGAAATGCTGATACATGCATCCGTCCCTAGAGGCCTCAGGGTTCGGAACCAAGGCGGTCGACGCTATCCTTGTACTCATCAACATTCGAGACCCCATCATGACTCACTTTGCACTCTCTCCTGTCGGATACGGGCGTCCTATCCCTATCCGACAACAGGAAAGGATGAGATGCGCAATCTCGCACAACCAGTCGGTATGAGCCAGATAGTCTCCTCTGGCTCGCTGGACATGGACGGGCCTTCAGGCAGAGGTCCTACCAGTCCGTTTTCTTCCTGCCCCCACTGGGGCATTCTTTTTCCTCTTGCAGCGAGGCTCACTGGTGCGTCCTCAGACGTGAAGGGCTGACCATGTGTCGGCATTCCACGCCTGGAAATCTCGAACGACCTCTCAGGATTCTCACGATCAATTTTCAGCCCATAGTTCCAAGGCGTTGTGGGGTATACCTCATAGGCTGGCCAATCGTCGGCGCCATCGCACCTGACCCACTTCTCCCCTATCCGCAAGGAGTAGGTCAAAGGTCCTCTGTGCACCGAAACCGAGTTCTTGTTGCTTGGCCACACAATCAGGCGCATTCGCAGGGGCAGTTCCAGCCGCACCCTATCACCCTCGTGCCAATCCCTTTCGACAAGCACATACTTCAGGGGCTTTGGTCTGATCTCGTCAGCCCGGCCGTTGACCGACAGACGCGCGCCTTCGCACCACTCTGGAATCCTGAGGAGCAGTGGGAACTCCACGCGCTTCGGCGTTTGGATGATGAAGTCCACGGTTTCGTCGAACGGATACCTGGTTTCCTCCACAATCCTGACCTTGGTGCCGTCACCAACTCGAGCCTCAACTTCTGAAGCTGCGTAGAGGACCGCGGCCAAGCCATTGTCTTGAGTGGCCATCCACAGATGTTCTGCGTAGTAGGGCCAGCCCTGGCCCACGTTGTGCATGCAACATCGATACAGCCCTGGGTCGCTCGACAACATCGTCTCGTAGGACAGCTGCATTCCGGGGTTCTGCAGAAGGGGTGACTTGTCATTCCTGTCCAGCTGTACCATGTTCGGGGCAGTGAGATAGTGCAGTGCCTTCAGGTCTGGGGTCATCGACGTGGGCAGTGAATTGAAGGCGATGTTCTCGCATCTGTCGGCGTGAATCGGATCTCCTGTTATCAACAGCAATATCTCGTCGCTGCGCATGAACTCAACCATCGAGCAGGTCTCGGCCCCTTGACGCGGGTCGACAAAACCTGGTCGGGCGTTCTCATCCGCTCCGAACATCCCGCCCGGGACCTGCCCGTAGGTGTCCATTACTTCCTCGTAGTTCCTCTCAGTTGCTGCGAGGTGACGTGGGTCGTGGGATTGTTGATAGAACTGCGCGGGTTCTCTGAAGCCCTCGCATATGTTCACGCCATGCCAACTGGCTATCCCGCTCGTCCAGTCCGCCGTCCGTTCGTGCGTGGTCGCCGCCAGCTCGAGCAACCACTTCTCTCCTGTGAGGTTGTAGAGCCAATGAATGCTCTGGAGGTTGTCTCCGCCCCTTACTCTCTGCCAACTCCCCGGCAGGAAGCTCTCCTTCGACAGGTTGTGCTGCCATCGAAAGTACTTAGTGATAAATGGGGTCACGCGACTGTCCTCAGTGGCCTCATAGAAGGATCTGAGTACATCCAGCATGATCATGTTCGGCCAGAGGTCATTGTTCTCCCTGTTGACGCGCGGGCCAAAGTACCCATCCTGCTCCTGGTTGGACAAGACTGCTTCTATCCACACTCTCGATTCCGCGACTATGCGCTCATCAGCCAGAAGATACCCCAGATTTTGGAAGCCCCTAGCCAATAGGGGACCTCCTCCCACCCGCACTCGCCCTGCCCGTCTGAACTCGCCCACGCATTTCCCTCGAACTTGCACCAAGGGCTTGTCTCCTGCATACGCCCCGTCAATCCGTCTGCCATCAGAACGAGTTGCTGCCTGAGCCATCCCTTAGGGCGAACACTCCCCAGCGGCAGCTTGATCAACGGACTGGGCAGCAATGGCTCACGATTGGAGACGTAGAACTGATTGCGCGTTCTTGTGGGAGGCATTGAGACCATCTTCAACATTCGACCATCAGTTGGCTCTATTGCGTTCGGCTATAATATTTGAGAATCACCTCGAGCCCCTTATCCTCCTTGGAAAACCTTAAGTCGAAACAGGAAGTCGTTCGCAACTGAAGAACACATGGAAGTGGCGCTCGGGCTTCAAAGCTACTCGCTCAGGAAGATGCCGTACGAGGAAGCGGTTGAGACTGCCGCACGGTTGGGTTTCAAGACCGTAGAAGCCTTTCCGGGCCATCTGCCCCCTGACAGGGCGAACGTCGGAAGAGCGAAGATAGTATCGGAAAGAAACAGGGTCAAGCTCGTCGCTCACGGGGTCAATTCCCTTCAGGCGGACAAGGCCAAGCTGACAGACATCTTCGAGTTTGCCAAAGCCGTCGGAATAGAGGTGATAACCGCTGATCCTGACCCCGCCTCCCTCGCGCTCTTGGACAGACTAGTCGGTGACTACGGCATTGCTGTGGCGATTCACAACCATGGCCCGGGCCACAGGTACGCGATGGTCGAGGAGGTACTTGAGGCGGTAAGGGACCATCACGAACTTATCGGTATGTGCCTTGACACGGGTCACCTAGCTAGGGCGGGAGAGGACATCACAGAGGCCGTGGGCAAGCTGGGGGACAGGCTTCATGGGCTTCACCTGAAGGATGTAGACAGCAACAATAACAACGTGGTCATAGGGACCGGGAGGCTAGATCTCAAGACCATGTTCGAGAGGCTCAACAAGTCCGGGATCTTGGGACGCGTTCCGGCAATCCTTGAGATAGAGATGAATCCCGATGATCCGATCCAAGACATAAGGAACTCCCTGAAGAACGTGCAAGATGTGCTGCGCCATGTCCAATGACGTGATGCTGGCCAGCGTTGAGCGAATCCTGAGACCTTTCATTGACGAGGCCCTCCCAGAGGGAGGCATCGATTCCTCAAGGAGCCCTTGGCAGAAGCCCGGAAAGGGCTCAGCCTCCGGCAGTGACATGTTTCCTGGGAAGGTCGACGTTCGGTATCTTCGCTTCCTCGTGGAGGACCTGTACCGCATTGGCGAAATGACGGACGACGCGAGGTATCGCTCAGTCGCAAACTCTCACGTGCAGTACATGGCTAGGATGATCCGAGAAGATCACCCAACTTGGGCTTGGGGCAATGCTCTGGAGATTATCGGGTTGTATCACGCGTACAATCCCCGGGACGACAGTCTTGTGGAATGCGCCCGGAGGATGTTGGCTTGGGCCAGGAAGAGGAGCGTGAAGATCACTACTCGCGAGGGAGTGACGTTTCTGCACTACCCATGCGGGTACGGCTTCCCGTACTCAAAGGACGCTGGGTGGACGAACGACCTCAGCATGTTTGGATCGGGGATCGTGTGGGCACACGAACTGACTGGCGATGAATCCTTTCTCAAGGATGCTGTGAGCTTTGCGGAGTACTTCGTGCAACCTTGGAGGCCGAATGGTTTGGGCGATGACGGGTATTGGCACTGTGGGACTTGGAGGGATGACATGGGCTCATGGGTCATCGGGCCAGCCCACTACACGGGCTTTGAATCCACTGACGTGTATGGAGACGAGAGTTCATGGGTAATTTCTGTGGTCACCTGCGTCGACTTCTTGACTCGGCTGCGTCGGGTCCACCCAGACGCGAGATACCTGGACCGGTGCCTAAGAGCTGCCCGATGGACATTCAGCAACTGTCAGTTCGAGGACGGTGCCGTTGGCCTGTGTGGCCGGGACGATAAATGGCTGGGTCTGACTGGGGACTCGATATCGCAGGTGGCCATGCTCAAGCCCTTTGCTGCGAACATCCCGACCTTCGGCGGACTCCTCGAGGGAGCTCGAAGTGCCTTCTCCTATCTCGTAGAGGAGTTGCCGTCGGCCAGGATAGAGGATCATGGCGTGAAGTGGGTGACTCACAAGACGTCGACTGATCCGTTGGTTAACGCAGCGATGCTGTGGGCGAGCGCCATCCTGGGATATCTGAACGGGTTGGACCTCGGATTTGGGTGATCATCGGGCTCGTTGCCCGGCCTCGCCTTCCCCCTCGAACAGGTGTATACCGTTTCAAGTTACTACTCCGCTCTTGTCTCGAGTTCGCGCAGGACTTTCCTGCAAAGCCTGAAAGTCTTGTCCGCTCTCGTGACAGCGTCTTGTCCATCCCTCCTATCGATGATTTCATCCGGCGAGAGAAAAGCCTCTTCCCCCCCATAGAAGCTGGCCTCTCTCTTGCTGACGAGGATCTTTGAGGATTCGCTGAGGAAATCCATCTCGGACTTGAACCAGTCCGGGAACCTGTCCTTGACCTCGACGAGCGCATCTGAAACATCATGCACTTTCGGATAATCTATTCCGACGGCCCTCAGGACGGCCTTCAAGGAGAGTTCGACACATTCCTGGCTCAGCCGCACGGCGTAGGGGTGGTTGCCCTTCGAAAGGGCTCTCTTAGCGTCTTCCAACCTTGCAGTCGCTTGACGGGCGTAGGACTTGGCGATCCTAAGCAGTCGCAATTGTCTCACCGAACCTGTAGTCTGGCTTCAGGTCCCAGTACCATTGGCCCTTGCCCGTGAGGACTTTTCTGGCCCCTATCTCTATGAGTTTCGCCTTGAGTTCCAACAGCGTCTTCTCCAAGAAACGCTCCTTGTCATACAATATCACGGCCTCCTCGGTCAGGTCGAGAAACAGACTCGGCATCCTTTGCGCTTCCTCCTTCTTGAGAGGATAGGAGCTTATTCCGGTGTATGTGTCGTGTCTCCTCAGCCAAGACAACTCGTCTCTGAGGGCGTTTTCTATGTCATATAACTTCTCCATCCTGGACCCCAGGCTTCCCTGAAAATCATCCGAGATGAACAGCATGTCGACATCACTGTGGGTCGTAGCGCTTCCTCTGGCGACTGACCCGTATACAGCCAAGGATTCCAAGCCCAGCCCCTTTGAGGTCTCACGAAAACAGTCGCATATGAGATTCAGGTACCTCTCTTGGGGTATCCTCTGCAAGTTGCCTATGGTCTCGGAAGCAGCGAGGATGAAGTTCTCTGGGTCGATGAGCCTGTACTGCCTCGGCTTGCCGGTATGGAAGATCAGTAGGATCCTCTTGGAGTGGAGCTTGCTGAATGCGACACTCAACTTTGTCTCGCTCACAGATAGCAGCTGCCTTGCCTGTTGAAACGTGAACAGCTCCCCCTCGAAATGGGCGAAGAGCCTTGAGTAGTACTCCCCCAGCCAACGCGGGATCCACAAGACGGCTGAGCCGGAGGTTAACCTTAACTCTTTATTAATGTTTCGCCCTTTTCTCCGCGATGGTGGCCGAAAGGCGTCTCACAGGAGCTTGGGCATGTTGTGGGTAAGCGCAGTCCTAGGGTATCTGAGCGGGTTGTATCTAGGATTCTGACCAAGACCATGCGGCTGAGGAAGGGCACTGGAATCAGCCCATCGGGAAAGAAATGGCCGCTCCGATTGGCTCTATTCCTCATACGTGATGTGTGAACAGCCAAGCCTAGTCTCTCGAAGCCTTAAAGGATCGCTGCGTCTCGATATTGTGAGAGAGCAGCAATGGTTCGAAGCTACACAATGGGAGTAGACGATCAAGTGATAGTGGGCGCTGTTAAGAAAGTGAGAAGGTACCTCATAACTCCGATGGGCGGATACTTCCCCGTCTTGACCAAACTGAACGATGGTTCCCTTGCAGCCGTCTTCCGCATGGGAGACTATCACATCGGACAGAGGGGGAGATTGGAGATGGCGACTTCCAACGACGGAGGCAAGAGTTGGACATCACCGCGTCTTGTCACTTCCTCTCACACCGACGACAGGAACCCTGCCTTTTGTCAACTCAGTGATGGCACTCTTCTCCTCGCCTTCGGGCGCCTATCCGGGTACGAGAACGGCCGGTTGTCTAAGGAGAAGGCTCGCTTTCAGATACTTGTGACCAGATCGAGAGACGGCGGCGAGACCTGGGCTGAGCCGGATCCCATGGTAGTCGATGACAGCTCATTCGACTTGGGACCGGCCTGTTCGCCCTATGGAAGAATGAGTCAGCTTCGCGATGGCACCGTCCTACTGGCTGTGTACAAGGAACATCCTCCGACGGGAAATGAGCGCGAGTACGGTAGCTACATCTTGAGGTCGCAAGATGACGGGCGCACGTGGAAGGATCCCACCTTGGTAGCTCAAGGGTACAATGAGACGTCTGTCCTGGAGCTGAGTCACGGCGAGCTGTTGGCCGCACTGAGGGGACCACATAGCGGGGGCGGAGAATGCGTTGCGATCAGCCGTTCGGATGACTTAGGACACACGTGGTCCAGCCCGAAGCAACTGACAGTCGGAGGCGAACACCCTGGAGATCTCTGTCTGCTCAAGAGCGGAACCGTTCTGCTTACGTTTGGGCACAGACGCGTTCCCTATGGGGTGCATGCGATGATAAGTCGGGATAGCGGTCACTCATGGGTTCTCGACAGGAGAGTCGCCCTAGCTTCCTATGCAACCAATGCTGACAGCGGGTACCCAAGTTCCGTGCAGCTTGATGACGGAACAATCTACACAGCATACTATGCCACCACCTGCATGACCTTCAACGAGTTCGGGAATCACGCTGCTGGCGTCGCCTACAGCGAAGAGTTTTTCGCATGACAGCTGTGTTGCAATGTGTCTAGCATGTCCCCAACAACAATGACGGTACCCGTCGCTCTCCATTGAGTTTCTACCAGTGATAGCGATCAGAATCTGGGAATCATGAAGCCAACTCGGTCGGCATATTCTTCCCATTCCCTGCCAAATCTTTTCCTCAGCAGGTCATCCTCCGCCCTAGCTCTGTACACGGCACTCGGTACGGACAAGATCACTGTGAAGGCAGCTCCAACGGGGCTTCCGAACATGAGGTCAATTCCGAACAGCAGCACGAAGAAGCTCAGGTAGAGTGGGTGTCTGCAGAACCGATACGGCCCATCAGTCACCAGATTGTCCAGAATAGGCTCAGTGTCCCCGAGGAACCCTTTCCTCAAGTAGGCTATGACGTAGACAGAGAGAAGGAGCCCGGCAACGAAGACCACCCCGCCCACCTCTCTAGGCACAGGGAACCTGTACGGGTCATAGTAAGCGACCGCGATGTTCACAGTGAAAACAACGACCATAACAAGAGAGGGCACGTCAACTCTCGGCGGGTGCATGTCTGCCCAGATGAGGGTCCGCGACCCTCGGGGTAATAAGGGTTCAATGATGGGCAGCGCGTCACTTCATGTCACAGGCTCAGACGACGAGGCGCATGCACAAGCACGCCAGACGAATGCAACTCGAGAATGCCAGCCGATCGGGCCAGCAATGAGGGTGACCTGAGGCTGCCTAGCCTTCTACTGACGCCGTAGTTCGGAGATGAGGGCCCTCAGCGTGTTGCCGCGCTCTCCGAGCCTTCCGTCCTCGAAGATGCCCAGTCTCTCAAGTTCTGAATCCCTTACTGGTTCGCCTCCTGCTAACCTCCGCCCGAGGGAAGAACTAGCGAACGCCAACAGATCCTCCAGTAGTTCACTCTTCACGATCTCCTCTCTCTCGATTCTCCCATCCCTAAGGTGGACTATCCTGTCAGCCTTCTTGGCAATCTCTAGGTTGTGAGTGACCATCACTATCGTCTTTCCCCTCTGTCGGCTTATCCTCTTCATCAGGTTGACGATTTCTTCTCCCGTAGCAGAGTCGAGTTCCCCCGTGGGTTCGTCAGCGAGTATCACCTTGGGGTCATTGACGAGTGCTCGAGCTATCGCCACCCTCTGTCTCTCCCCGCCAGACAGTTGGGAGGGCTTGTGTCCGGCCCTGCTCCCAAGTCCGACGGATTCTAGAGCCCGTAACGCCCTTCTGTTCCTCTCAGTCCTGTCAATCTTGAGTTCGTGCAACGGGATGTCCGCATTCTCAAGTGCCGTGAGGGTCGGGATCAAGTTGTGCGACTGGAATATGAACCCTATCTCGCGATTGCGGTATTCATCCGCGTTCTTGATCTGATTCAGCGGGTTGCCCCGCAACAGGATCTCCCCCGCGGTAGGCCTATCCAAGGAGCCGATCAGATTCAAGAGGGTGGACTTGCCAGAACCGGACGGCCCCATGATCGCAACGAACTCTCCTTCACCTACAGTCAGGTTGATGTTGTCCAGAGCATTGAGGTTGCCGTAGCGTTTGGCCAGGCTTCTCACCTCGAGCACAGCGCCGCTCATCCCATCACACCTCGTGGCCAAGCGCCTCGATCGGATCCATGCGAGCTGCCCTGATAGCTGGATACAAACCACCTAAGACGCCCAAGCAGAGCACTGACAACACCGCGGACAGGAGCGTGTCAACGTTCACCTGCACAGACAGCGGGATTGTCGCCAAGTTGTTGAGGGCGTAGACCCATGACATGGCTAGGGCTGTCCCGATCGCACCTCCAACAAGGGCCAGCAACATGGTTTCCTCCATAACCATCAGAAGGATACTCCTCTTGCTCCAACCAACAGCTCTCAGGATTCCGATCTCCCTCGTCCTCTCATATATTGACATGACCATGGTGTTCATCGTGATTATGGCTCCGAACGCCACTGCCACCACCGACACCATAGAGGTCACGCTCTTGATCAACTGAAAGTCCTCTTGTTTGGAGGCGACCTCTTGGGGAACCTGAACGTCCACGCCCGCAACCTCGTGTAGTATGTTGGCCCTTGTCTCCTCCAGGTTGGCGACCCCTTGTGTCTTGACCTCGAAGTAGCTGACCAGCCCCACTTGGTCAAAAGTCCTCTGGACCTCATCGAGCGGAGCTACCCCGCCGCTGTCCTCGAAACTTATCCCAGTTTCGTAGATCCCAACGACTTCGTACTCATCCGCGACGAGGGTGACTATCTCGCCCAGGCCTTTCCTCAAGATCGCCGACGCCTTCCTGCCCAAGAGGATCTTCCCCCTGTCTTCCCGCGTGAGCATCCTACCTTGAACGACCTCATAGTGGTTAGCGGTGAAGCTGTCGACCTTCAGACCGCAGACTATCATGTATGGGTAGTCGCTCACCCTGGTCAGCACGAACAGCGTAGGCGAGACCTCACTCACGCCTGTAACTCTGAGCAGCTCATAGGTCACGTCCTCCTTCAGCTTGGTCAACATGAGGTCGCCCGACTCCTTTTGGACGACGATCAGGTCGGCCCCTCCCCGCTCGGCGATTGAGATGAACTGGGCCTCAAGGCCGCCCATCAGCGACACCAGAAACACGATCGCAGCCACTCCAACTGCTATCCCAGTCACGGTGAGGACGCTTCGACCCCTCCGCCTGCCCAGGTTCCTCCAGCTCACGGCCAAGGTCTCGGAGATTTGCATATTTCCGCAAATTACCCAAAAGGCAAAGATATATAGGCTTTTGTTCCAGCGTCACCCCATGGGCCCACTCAGAGAGGTCAAGGCGGAATTCATGCGAATTTACGAGGGGATAGCCATCAGAAGGGGAGCGTCCGCGATACTCGGCAGGATCATGGCTGCCTTCTTCATGGAGGGCCGCGAACTGAGCCAGAAGGAACTCTCTTCCCTGACTGGCTACTCGGTCTCCTCGGTGTCAAGGACTCTCAATCAGATGATTGCCCTCGGCATCGTCCAGGAGCACAAGGATACCTCCAGGGAGTACTCGGTGTACCGCATGAGCGTCGATTTCGTCTACATCATCATCGCGGGGTTGGACGCCTTCGTCAGGCAGGCCGAAATGAGCAAGAAGGAAATAGCGGCCCTGAGGCGGAGGATGGAGGATCTAAGCTTCGGGAGGGAAGAGAAGGCAGAAGCCAACGTGTTGCACGCCAGGCTCAAGAAGATTGAGGACGGCATGGCCTTGTTCGCAGAGGTGGTGAGCGGGGCCATCGGCGAACTCAGGTCCAAGCTGTGAGCCGGCGGCAGGCTTATAAGGCTCGACCTCACTATTGGGTCATATGACATCAAAAATAGATAGGCTCTTTGGGTCCAAGACTAGAGTCGCCCTGCTATCGAAATTGTTGATGAAGCCTGAGCGGAGCTATTACATCCGTGAGCTGGCATCGCTTCTGAACATTCCCTATGGGATGTTATATAGGGAGTTGAGAAACCTGATTTCGTTGGGCGTGGTCTCAGAGGAGAAAAGGGGCAAAGTGACTATGGTCTCCGCGAACAGGCGGCTGCCCTATTTCGACGAGCTGAGAGGGCTGATGGCCAAGACCGCTGGCTTAGCAGACAGGCTCACGGAGGCCCTATCTGGATTGAAGCGCGTACACTATGCACTCATATATGGTTCCGCTGCCACGGGGGAACTGACCGAACGCAGCGACATTGACATCCTCATGGTGGGGTGCGTGGACGAGGGGGAACTCCTGAAAGCACTCGCGCGCGCCGAGGAGGAGCTCGGTCGAGAAGTCAACTACATACTCTGGAGTGAGCAGGAGCTGACCGAGAGGGTCGCGGGCGAGCACCACCTAATCGAGGGCATCATGTCAGGCCCGATCATAATGATCGCGGGGGATGAGAATGAGTTTAGAAGATCTGCTAAGAAGCGGGACCATAAGAAGAGCAAGACCTGATCCCAGGTCATCGGCAAGGTCGCTGAGGGCTGCCAAGAGGGATATCGACACTGCGAAAATGTTGGCGGCCAATGGGAAATTCGACTGGGCATTGTCAATCGCATACAACGCCATGCTGTTGGCGGGAAGAGCGCTCATGCTGAAAAGGGGATTCAGACCGTCGAGTTCCGAGGGTCATGTCGCGGTGATCAGATTCCTGAGGGCGGCATTGAAGTCCGGTGCGGGCAGCGACATGGTGCTTGCGATGAACGGCATGAGAAAGAAAAGGCACAGAGCGGTGTACGAGGAGATGGACACGATCTCAGGGATCGAAGCCAAAAGAGCGCTAAGTTGGGCCGAGGCGTTCGTGGAAATGGTCGGCAGGCTAGTCTAGGCAGATCCCCCGTCGATCATCGGAAGGAGCAATCGCCCTGGGTGAGCCAAGCTGCCCGTGGCTCGTCATTCAGTCCAACTGCTTGTGCAAAGTCATGTTCTCTTCGAGGGTCTGGAGCACGGCCTCGGCGTTCTCCAAGGGCACGTCGATGTTCAGCTCCGGCTGCATCATCAGGCCACCTCTCTTGCTTCCCAGCACTCTGATCTCCCTGACCACTTCCCTCCTTATGTCGTCCGGCCTTCCGAAGGGGAGCAGCCACTGTCTGCCAATATCGAGGTCGATCGCAACTCTTCCCTTGCACTTGACGACCTAGTAGGCTCGCCCTTATCTCAGCCGTCGACAAATCCTTCGCTGGCCTTTGCGCACCGTTGGGGAATCGTCAGCCCTAGTCGTGCACGCCCCCCCGCGGTTGCGAGTCACACCTTTAAGTCACTTCTGCGCCATGCTAGCCAAATGGACGTCTTCGAGGCGATATCAGCAAGGCGGAGCATCAGGAGTTACAAGGCCGAGCCCATTCCTGGGGAGAGTATCAGGAGGATCATGGAGGCGGCTAGGTTGGCACCTTCAGCGGGCAACAGGCAGCCTTGGCGCTTCGTCGTGACCAGGGACCCGAAGATCAGAAGGGCGCTTGCGATGGCCGCCAACAACGAGGACTTCATTCGTCAAGCGCCGGTGGTCATAACTGTCTTGGGGGACCCGGAGGTGTCTAAGAAATGGCACATGAGAGACCCGATGATCGCGGCGGAGCACATCGTGCTTCAGGCAGTGGAGGAAGGTCTGGGGACCTGTTGGATAGGGGCCTTCAACGAGGCTCGGGTCAAGAAAGTGCTCAAGGTCCCCAAGTCGCTGAGGGTCGTCTGTCTGCTTCCGATCGGCAAGCCAGCCGAGGCGCCAGAGGCCAGGTCAAGGAAGCCATTGGCCGAGTTCTTCTTTGAAAACTCCTTCGGCAACCCGCTTGTGAGCCACTAGGCAGCGAGTGTCATTCACCCGTGACCTGCGCCCTCACACGGCGGAGGTCGCC
>Ga0172362_10003731_pt1 | contig 13147 bp, 17 predicted proteins | sample LakKivs1_kivu2a2_FD_114534 | JGI IMG/M metagenome (GOLD analysis project Ga0172362, IMG submission 114534) | Sediment microbial communities from Lake Kivu, Rwanda - Sediment s1_kivu2a2 | ecosystem: Environmental > Aquatic > Freshwater > Lake > Sediment | place: Rwanda: Western Province, Lake...
CCACAAAAGAAGAGCCAAGAATAGCATGGGAAAAAGTCCCTCTATTGATTAAGGCTTAGAATTTAAGCTATTAGGAATATTGTGTTACACTTATAATTTATCACCTTTTAAGGTAACACAATCACAAACAGTAATATTTATAAACTAACCTATCCTCGAATTAATAATATATTAAAAAAGGAGGTTAAAAATGAGAGGAACAAAAGGACAGGCAGCTATGGAGTTTTTGATGACTTATGGCTGGGCAATTTTAGCAGCAATAATTGTTATTGGAATACTAGGATACTATTATTTCTCATCTGATGTATTGACTCCAAAAGCATCGGTTGTCAACCCGCCATTTTACTTGAACGCGCAGAATGCACAAACAACAGGAGTAACTCTTGAATTAAAAAATAACGGCGGAGAAACTTACAACATACAGAGCGTTACTGTAAGCAACTGTAATTCAACTGCAGCAGCCCCAGGAGCAATAACCGCAGGCAACATAACAACCATTTCACTGCCTTGCACATTGTCTTCAGGAAGCACTTTCAAGGGGGACATAGCAGTAACTTACAGGAAAGTGGGAAGCTCAGTAGATTTAACATCTACAGGTTCAATGACCGAGCCGGTTGTTTAAATTCTCTTTTATTTTTTTATTTTTTTATTTTAATTAATCATTATTCTGAAATATTTCTTTCTCTTCTGCCCTTCTGGTTGTAACTCCGTTACTTGGCTTACCATTAATATTAATCCATCTATTTAACTCTTCTGCAGCGCCTTTATAATCTCCATTATTCAGCTTTTTTAGCAATGTACTGCTTGCGAATCGAGGCTCCCCAGAATTATAGACAAAACTGCACAAAGCATCGTACTGCCCCTGAGTCAGCTTAACTTTAACATATTTATGAATTATGGGCTCATAAACTTCTTTTAAATCCTTAGCAAATAAATCACCTGCTTCTTGTTCAGTAAGGCTAGTTAAATTTTCCCCTTTTCTTATCTGGTGTCCGTAACCAATTGAAAATCCATCTTCATCAGGATAAGGTATTGGACTAAAGTCTTCATATCTTTTTATAAAGTCAATTCCTCTTTGCGAAATGCTTAACTTATAATCTTCAGGTTCATTAGGCTCATTTACCTCATTAACACTGCTTACTTTAACTTCTGGGTTATTAGGCTCATTTACCTCATTAATATCCATTACCTTAACTTCTGGGCTGTCCATAACAGGATTTCTGTTTCTTTTTATTCCCGCTTCTACTGCCAAACAAACAATTCCAGCCAAGACAACATACCCTGCATTTCTAAACATCTTTGCCTTGCTGAATTTTCTTTTCATTTTCCAAAATAAAAAGCTCTCATAACCCCATTCTTGGTAGCCCTATTCATTAACAAAATTGTTTTAAATAAAGAGAGTGCCGCAATTGCAGTATATTTGGCATACTGCATTGTCTTCTCTGTCTTATTACTCATGGGCTTTTGTAAATTCAAGGTTATTTAAATTTTATTAAGATTCAATTAAAGAATGGAGATATTGAAAAAAACAAACTTTAAATACAAGTTAATTCATAAATTAAAATGTCAAAAGCAAAGCCAATTAGAGTAGAAGCATATAAATGCCCTAAATGTCGTGCAATAATTGAAGGAACTTACAATCAAGTTCAAAGGCATGTTGATGTTCCAATTGATAAGCCTCTTCCTGTAGGTTTAGCATATTCGCTGTGCGGGAGAGTTTATGTTATAAAAGGAAGAGGAGAAATAAGCCAAGAGCCCTCAGCAGACCCCAAAATTGCCCACGCTTATATTCAGCCCATTGCAGATTATTCTCCTGTAGCAGGAGATTTTTCCATTAACGTAATTAATTCTAGGGTTGCAAGAGAACATTTTAGAAAAGGAAAAGCAACTTTCCTCTTTCCTAATATGTTTAAGATTATAAGAGAGAAGTTTAGAGGATACACAGACTCAGACGCTGGCAAGCCTCTAATATTAAAAAGAACTGATAAATCTTTAGAGCAACTGGCTAATCCAGATGCATAAGAAGTTTTTTAAATAAGGTTTCTATAGTTTAATTATGAAAATTTTAAGCCTACATTGCGACTATATAAAGTTTAAGCCAGTTAAAAAAGCAATTAAAGAGCCTGAAGAATTGTCTGAAGAGAGAAAAAAAGAAAAAGAAATAAAAGAAGTTCTTGTCATTTTTACAGCAGTTGAAAAAACAGATTCTCTCGATTCAGTCATGCCTTTAGTAGAAAATATAGAAGACATAGCAAAGCAGGTTAAGGCTGAGAAAATTGTTTTATATCCTTATGCGCATTTATCTTCTAATTTAGCTTCTCCAGATGTTGCTGTCTCTGTTTTAAAGGAAGCTGAATCTGCTTTAAAAAAATTAAAGAAGTATGAAGTTACAAGGGCTCCTTTCGGCTACTACAAGGAATTCGAGTTAAAGTGCAAGGGGCATCCATTGGCTGAATTAAGCAGAGAGATAAAAGCAGGGGAAACAGGAAAAGGAGAAGAAAAAAAGATTGCTGACAAAGATGAAAAGATAGATTATAAACAACTTCTTAACCAGATTTCAAGAAGCAAATTAGACACAAGAAAACTTGAAGATAATGACCATAGAATTCTCGGGCAGAAAATGGACTTGTTTTCATTTTCAGAAGTTGCGCCGGGAATGGTTTTCTGGCATAATAATGGATTGATAATAAGAAACGAACTTATAAAGTTCTGGAGAGAACAACATAAGCTTGCAGGTTACGAAGAAATACAGACTCCCCAAATACTTGATAAGAAATTGTGGCTTATATCCGGACACTGGGAAAAATACAGGGAGAACATTTTCTTAACAGAATACGAAAAAAGAATTTTTGCAGTAAAGCCGATGAACTGCCCGGGAGGAATGTTAGTTTACAAGACTTCTACAAAATCCTACAAAGATTTTCCGTTAAGAGTCGCAGAGCTCGGAATTGTTCATAGGCAAGAATTAAGCGGGGTTCTGGGGGGATTATTTAGGGTTATACAGTTCACTCAGGATGATGCGCATATATTCTGCACTGAAAGTCAGATTGAATCAGAAATAGAAGCAATCATAAGTTTAATAGAAGAATTTTACGAAACTCTTGGATTAAAGTTCGACCATGTTGAACTGTCAACACGCCCTGAAAAAAGAATTGGGGATGAAAAAATATGGGATTTAGCAGAATCTACTCTTGAAAAAGTCCTGAAAAAAAAGAAAATGAAATATAAGGTAAATCCTGGAGAAGGGGTTTTTTACGGCCCAAAAATAGATTTTCATGTTAAAGATTCATTAAAAAGAACGTGGCAGTGTTCAACTATCCAATTAGATTTTGCAATGCCCGAAAGATTTGATTTAAAATATACAACAGAAAAAAACACCTTAGAGAGGCCTGTAATGCTCCATAGGGTTATTTATGGCTCCCTAGAACGTTTTATAGGCATATTGCTTGAGCATACCAACGGAAACCTTCCGTTATGGCTGTCTCCAGTACATGTGCGTGTGCTTTCCTTTACAGACAGGAACATAAATGCCTGCAAAGAGTTCATAAAAAAATTGGGTGAAGCTATTCCTTATGCAAGAGTCGACGCTGACTTTGATTCAACAACTGTAAATGACAAAGTAAGAACAGCGGAAATACTGAGAATCCCGGTAATAGTGACTATTGGGGACAAAGAAGAAGAAAAAGGAACAATAGCTGTAAGAGAAAGGGGAGAAAAAGTCAAGTTTAATGTTAATCCTGAGAAATTTATCTCTGATATCAAAAAGTCGATTGAAAATCGACTTTAGGATGATCAAAAAGGAAAGAATAGCCAAAAGGGAATAATAATGGAAACCTTTGAATCTGTTTTAGAAAAAATTGAATCTTCTGAAGCTTTTTCTGAGTTTAAGAAAAAGAATGAAAAAGCTTTCTTATGCGCAGGGTTTTTTGTAATTGATTATGAATCTGGAGGAGAACAGCAGCAACTTGACTATTGTTTATCTGAAAATGAAATCTATACTTTTATTTTAAACAAAGAAATTTCAATGAAAAAAGCAGAAACAATAGAAGGGCAGAAAACAAACCTTTCTGAGTTAAATAAAAATATTAAAATTGATTTGGATGATGCTGAAAAAATCCTGCAGGAAAAATTAAAGCAGGAAAATGTCCATGAAAAACTGTTAAAAGTTATAGCAGTTTTGCAGGTTTATGAAGGAAAGCAGATATGGAATCTCAATTGCGTTCTTGGGGGTATGCACATAATAAGAGTTCACATAGACTCAGAAACAGGCAGCATTCTTAAATTTGAGAAGAAAAGCATGATGGACTTCGTAAAAAAAGTGAAGTGAGACTCGGATTTTTAAATATTTTGATTATATTAATGCCCTGCCTTTTCTTGTGAGTCTAATAAATCTTGCCTCTTTCCTTTCAGCATACCCCTCCTCTATCATCTTGTCTATGCTTTCTTCAATTGCTTCAAAATCTCTCCCATGCTTCCTTGCATGCTGGGCAATTGCAAACATTGTAGAATAACCAGTCCCCTCTATCTTTTGGGCATTTGCTAATAACCCTGCCAAAGCTTTTAAGTCCTTCTCTTGCTGGTTTACCTGCTTATCATATTGCCAGGGATGATTTAAAAATTTTCTAGCCATTTGAAATGTTAGAGTGGGCTTTTTTTAAATATTTTGGTTTGGCTTTCTCACTCTGACGACGATGCTTCGTTTTGAAGGTCCTTTTTCTATATTTTTTTCAATTATCTCTTCAATCAAAAATCCAACTAATTTTAATAAGTCAATTATTTCTTTTTTATCATAAAGATAATAATATCTATTGCATACTTTTTCATTAATTTTCCAGGGTATGTAAGCTTCTTTCTCTTTATCTTTAAATTCTTCCTGCTCTTTGTCCCAGACGCTTATCATTGCCTCGCACCCAGGCTTTAAAACACGAAATAATTCATGAAGCGCTTTTTCTCTCGCTTCCTTGCTTTCAATGCAGTGCAGGGCATCAATAAAAACAGATGCATCAAAGAAATTATCTTCAAAAGGCAGCTTGTCAGCCTCTGTTTTCTGGATAAAAGCATCTATTCCAAGCTTATCTGCTTTTTCCCTTGCATACCTTAACATTTCTTCAGAAAAATCCACTCCGTAAAAATTTCCCTTTATTTTAATAAAATTTCTTCCTGAACCGCAGCATAAATCCAAAATCTTGCCTTGTCTCCCCCTGAGAAAATCAACTACCTCATCTACCGGATGACATCTGTATCCTTTCCATACTTTAGCTATTTCATCCCATACTTGCTCTTGATTCATGTATCAGAGAGAAAAAGCAGGTATAAAAATTATTCTACCTTTCCTTCTAAAGAGTTTGCTACTGAATTATGTTCATTAGATATTCTGGTTGCATCTGCGCGAAGTTCTTTTACAATATCCTCTATAGGAGGTTCCGAAGTATATTCTACATGATATCTATCAAGGAGTTGTTTAAGTTTTGCTACCTCTTTTAATTGATTAAGATTTCCCCCCTCAGGGGTTAATGTTACTTCATCATATCTTGGTTCTTCTGAAGTTTTTCTTAATGATCCAACATGCAATCTAGATTCTCCTGACATAATTGTAATTGTTTCAGGTCTTTTTTCAGTTACTGCAAGTTCTGCATAGTTAAAATTAAAACCATAAACATTTTCTAATAACCTTCTGATATTCAGCTCACTTTTAGGAATATTCCAATATCCCTGCTTTTCATCTTCAGTTTGCTTTGTTTTCTTTACTGGCCACTCGTCTCCTAATAGTTCTTCTAATCCAAGAGTTAATTTTTCTTCTGTAAAATTAAATTTAGTTAGTGCTTGCGAAGCAATACCTTCGGTTGCTCTAATAAGTCCTGCTAAAATATGGTATGAATCTACAATATTAAATTTATTTTCTCTAGCATATTCAATAGAATATTCAATTGATTTTTTTGCTACTGGTGTTTCAGGGAGCTTGCCCATAGTTACCATATCTGGGCCAGATTTCATTGATTTTTCTAGGGTTTTTCTTAATTTTTCTACATCAATACCATATTTTCCCAATACTTCAATTTCTACTCCGCTTTTTTCTTCTAATATTCCTAATAAAATATGCTCTGTTCCAATACATTCATGATTCCATTTTTGAGCTTCTTGATTTGCAAGAGTCAGTATCCTTCTTGCTCTATCTGTAAATCTTTCCCACATCTTAATTATATTAAGAAACCTCAAATTTATAAATATAATTGCAGTCTAAAAAATATTATGAAACCCCCTTTAAAGAATCAAGTAAGAAAACCGACAAAAACTCTTGCAGGAGTGACTCCTGTGGCTGTAATTATCGAGCCTAGAAAATGCAAGCACGGAACATGCTTGTTCTGCCCTACTTTAGATGTTCCTCAGAGCTATACTCCTAAAAGCCCTGCAATTATAAGGGCAAAGCTTCTTGGCTATAAGCCTTATGAGCAGGTAGAAGCGAGATTAAAAGCATATCAGGTTATGAATCATCCAACAGATAAGATTGAGCTTATTATAATGGGAGGAACTTTTCTTGATTATCCTATGGACTATCAGTATGATTTCATTAAAAGTTGTTACGATGCCTTAAATGAAAAAATAAGCAGGAATTTAGAAGAAGCTAAAACATTAAATGAACTAGCTGCACACAGGTGTGTTGCATTATGCATAGAAACACGCCCAGATGTTTGTTCTGATAATGAGATAAGGAGAATGCTTGAATTTGGATGCACTAGGGTTGAATTAGGAGTTCAGATGCCTGACGATGCACTTTACAAAATATGCAAAAGAGGGCACACAGTTAAGGATGTTATTGATGCTACAAAAAGATTAAAAGAAGCTGGATTTAAAATAGGCTATCATGTAATGCCCGGAATTCCGGGAAGCAATAAGAAAAAAGACCTGCAGTTGTTTAGACTTATCTTCTCCAATGAAAATTATAAACCTGACCAATTGAAAATATATCCCTGCCAGGTTATAAAAGGAGCTGAACTAGAAAAGTTGTACCATAAAAGAGAATATAAGCCTTATAATGAAGCAGAACTTAAAGAATTGATTATCAAGTTTCTTTTTTTAACTCCCCGCTACTGCAGGATTATGAGGATAATGAGAGAGATTCCTCCTGACTATCTTACGGCTGGAACAACAAGAATCGATATAAGAAAAGATATCGAATATGAATTGAGAAAAAACAAAAGCAAAATTGTTGAAATAAGGTTCAGGGAAGTTGGAATGAAAAGTAGATATCAAACTATAGATAACAAAAACCTTGAGTTAAAGACAACAAAATACAGGGCTTCTGGGGGAGATGAATATTTTCTTGAGATAGTAAATAAAGATGATATCTTATTTGCATTGTTGAGGTTAAGAATTTCAAAAAATAATGCAGTAGTCAGAGAGCTGCACGTATACGGGCAAGCAATAAACATAGGCAAAAGAGAAAAACAGGCAACTCAGCATCAAGGCTTGGGAAAAAAACTTCTTCAGGAAGCAGAGAAAATAACAAAAAATAGAAAAATCAAAAAATCAAAAATTATTTCAGGGGTTGGAGTAAGGGAGTACTATAAGAATCTTGGCTATAAGCTTGACAGAAACGGGTACATGAAAAAAATATTATAATCTAATTCAATAATGCTTAAAATACCTTTTTACTTTGTTCTAATATGGACCTTGAATATATAAATGAATTTATCGCGGAAAATTTGCATGAATTAGCATGGCACAAAGACTATCCTGTAGTCCCGGAAGTAGGAACTTGGTGCTGGATTAATGGAATGAAAGAAGCAGGATTTATTATCGACGACAGGGGAGACCCAATTAGGGTTGGGGACACCTTAGAGCCCCCAGGGGAAAGATGGGAATTATCTGCCACAATCTCAAGAGAAGAAATTCTAAGAGGGTGGAATCAAAACCCAAGGGCAAGCCCTAAGGAGTTATATAACTCCATGTACCTTGTCATTGATAGAATGCACAAAAGGATTGAAGGAAAATTCCCAAAATGGAAAGTCCCCTTAGGACTCTCTGATGCTATTTTTCGTGAGAGAACTGGCAAGGCACATCAGGCTCGGAAATTAATGGAAAAGAATTTTTTAGAATACTTTGAGAAATATCAGGAAGGGGTTTTATCATTTCTTGGTTCTTATAACTCGCGGCTTCATAATCCAAAGATTTTAAATGAGTTATTAAATAGAGACATAATTAACTTAGACAGGATTAATGAAGCATTAGCAAAAACACAATTTAAAGATGTTTTTTTAACCAATACTGAAGACACTATAGCTGTTCTCATGGAATCAGAGACAATTGAAGATGGGGGCTATGCAACAGGTGATAACGGGGGTGTTTTTGGATATAGGGGAGTTTCTCGGTTAGGAGCAGAGGATTTCATTTGGGGAAGCTTCTTACTCGAATTAGCCAAAGCAAAGGGGTATCCTGTAAGGGAATACGAGCCAGAAGGAAGATTCGGAATGCTTGAAATAGCTTGTGACCAGGGATGGAATATTCTTGAAAGCGCTACTTTATTGAGGTAATCTCTATCACCACATCCATTTATCTGCACACCACCTCTTTTTTTCCATGGAAAAAAAGAAATTGTATTTTGCAGCCCCGATGTTCAATCTTGCTGACCTGCATTTCAATGCTGCTCTTACAGAAGAGCTTGAAAATTATTTTACTGTTGTGCTTCCTCAGAGAGACGGCTTCCAATTCCACAAACTTACAGAATTTTTGAAAAGCAGAGCAGAAGAGAGATGGAGAAGCAAGCGAAAAAGTTGAAAATATAGCCCATCACTTGATTTATTATTTAGATGTTGGATATCTCTTGCCTGAAAGTGATTTCTGCCTTGCGAGGCTCGACGAGCCTTCAGACCCCGGAGTTGATGTTGAAGTTATGGCTGCAAAAGAACTGAGAATTCCAAGGATTGGCTTTAGGACAGACTGCAGAACTCCTTACGGCTCTCGTGAAAATGAAGTAAGAGGAGCCCATTTCTTTCCAGCTTATAACTGCGATGTTTTGATTAATTTTACAGCTTCTCAAAATAATCGGGGGGATATAGGAAAACTGGCTCATTTAATCTATAAAGCCTCAAAAGAAATAACAGAAAAATACTCAGGAAATCTTCCTCATAAGAATGTGAATTTAACAGCGGGAATTCATTATGTAGCAAACAATTTATTTTCTGATATAGACATTCATTCTGAAAATGGATTAACAGAAATCCTGAGAAGATATGAGTTTATGAAAAAATCATTTGGGAGCATAACTCCGGGAGAAACAAAGATTGTTAATTCTTAGATTAATCTTTTTCTATGTTTTTCCTTCTCTTTCAAGAGACTCCTGTGGGGAGTATTTTTTTGCTTGATTTCTAAAGTAATCTGCTAATTTTTTAAAATACCACCTTGTTCCGTCAACTTTAGCAAGCCCTGTGCAAAAATCTGCCCATGTTCTATAATGCATGTTTTTTGCAGCATCATCAACAAGAAGCTCTGCTGTTTCATGTACTCTTATTAACATTACTGTACTTTCCTGATAAAAAGGTATCTCTTGTGGATTTTCTACTCCTACTATTTTCTCAATTGTTTTTTGTTTTTTACCTGCCATTTTGTTTTTTCACTCCTCTTCAAACTTTACAACAGAATAAACTCCCCAGTTGGATATTTTTTCCCTGCCCTTTAAGTCCGGAAGCTCAATTACAAATGCAATTTCCTCAACAACCCCCCCAAGTTTTTCAATTAGCCTGGCTGCTGCCTGCGAAGTCCCTCCAGTGGCGAGAAGGTCGTCAACTATCAAAACCTTCTGTCCCGGTTTTATTGCATCCTTGTGAATTTCAATAGCATCTTTTCCATATTCCAAGTCATATTCTTCTCTTTCAACTTCATAAGGAAGCTTCCCTTTTTTCCTGATTGGCACAAATCCCAGTCCAAGCTTATGAGCTAAAACACTTCCAACTATGAATCCTCTGCTTTCAATGCCTGCTATTATATCTATGTCTCTGTTTTTATATCTGTTTTCCATTACATTTAAAACTCTCTTAAAACCTTCGTTATCCTTAAGGAGAGTAGTTATGTCCCTGAACATTACTCCCTGCTTAGGGAAGTTGGGGATTGTCCTTATTCTGCTTTTAATAAACTCTTCATCATCTTTTGATATTTTTTCTATTGTTTTTATGAGAAGTTCTTTTATTTTTTCTACGTTTTCTCCGAAAATTTTAAGAATTTCTTCCCAACTGACAGCTTCTTCATCAGTTTTCCAGCAATCGTAATCAGTGGACATTGCAATAGCAGCATATTCCAAGCCAGCCTCTCTTGCAAGAGTTGCTTCAGGTGCAATTGACATGTTAACAACATCGGCTCCCCACTGCCGAAACAAAATGCTCTCTGCTCTCGTTGAAAATCTCGGCCCTTCTATTGTTATGACTGTTCCTTTTTTGTGGAAACTAATCCCTTTTTCTTCACACGCCTCAATAATCTTTTTTCTTAAAAATTCAGAAAAAGGGTCAGCAACGCTTACATGAACAGGCTCTTTTTCAAATTTATCATAAAAAGTGATCTGCCTCTGTCTTGTAAAATCAATAAACTGGTCAAGAATAACAAAATCCCCTCTTTTTATTTCTTCTTTTAAAGAACCCACTGCAGTTGTAGCTAAGATATGAGTGCAGCCAAGTTTCTTTAGAGCATAAATATTAGCCCGGTAATTTACCTTGCCAGGAGGAATTTCATGTTTCTTGCCGTGCCTGGAAAGAATGCATATCTCTGTTCCATCTATTTTCCCACAGAATATTGCAGAAGAAGGCTTTCCATAAGGAGTTTCAGCCTCAATTTCTTTGTGCTCTTTCAATAGCTCCGGATTATCTAGCCCAGAGCCTCCAATAATTCCTATCTTTGCCATTTTATGAATTAAAAGGATTATATCCTTGTTTAATTAAATTTGAAACAGGAGTAAATAATGGCTTTGGAAGATTCCCCCAATAAAACCACCCCCATTCCTCGCATTTTTCAGGCTCTTTTATAGCAGGCTCTCCAAAATGATAGTCAGCTATCATGTAGAAAGTAACATAATGTTTTTTTTCTTTCCTGAAAAAATCATTTGTAAAAGTAACAGGCTTTCCGCCAGCTAAAGTAAAATTCCTCCCTGCAACAAGCCCTGTTTCCTCTTCAACTTCTCTCTCTCCGCACCTTTTGAATCCCTCATACATCTCAAGATGCCCTCCTGGAAACGACCATGTGCCTTCACCATGGGCATTCTTTCTCTTTCCTAAAAGAACTCTCTCGTCTTTGATTAGGATTACAGCCAAGCCAACTCTCGGCTCTCTTTTCTTGGTTGTCCTGATGTTAACCATAAAGCGAGAAAGAAAAGGCTGTTTATAAAAAATTCTATTATAGAATATATATTAACAATTCTAAGAAATCCTGAAAAACAAAACTAACATTATGCGCTTGTAGCTTTTGTTGAATCAGCTATGTTGCATATGTATCTGCTTTCTCCAACTATTGCTGCAACTGCTACTTCATCTCCGGCAACAAAATCACTTCCAATTGTGACTGTTTTTGATTCTATAAGCCCTAAACTTAAATCACACTCCTCTATGTCAGGAGTTTCAGGAGGGTTGCAGATTTCTCCGTTAACATGAGTAGCAACTACCCCCATTCCATCAACTATGAACTTGACCCCTGTAACATCCCCGTCTTCACCCCCCGCCTGCCTCATAACCATAACAGTGTCAGGAATTCCTATTCCTTGGTCTTTAGCCTCAACTATAGAAAGCTGCACTCGGGAGCATAGCAGTTTATCTTCGTTTCTTAATTTTAAGAAAAAATTAACTATCAGCCAAATAACAATAACTGCCGCTACTGCAATTAATATTAACAGGGCTGTAGATACTAATTCTGATTGTGATTTCCTGGGCATTTTTCCTGAAATGATTTTTTAAATGAATATATAAGGAATGTTAACTTGCTTTTGCAGTATCAGATATCTCGCATAAAAGCATCTTTTCTCCCACCGCTGCCGCAACCTGTATTTCTGCCCCTTCTGTAAAATCCTGAACAACTCCAAAATCTTTTCTTTCCAGTCTTTTCAGGCTCGTGTCGCACCCATCTCCTGCACATGGACTTCCGTCAACTGAGTTGAGTTCTGCGATATCACCATTTATTACGAGCTTAACTCCCGTAACATCATTTTCTTCACCGCCTGCTTTCCTATAGATTCTTATAAGGTTGGCATCTGCATCTGCTTTTTCGATTATCAGCTCGATTTTTATGCAGTTATTCTGCTCTCCACCTAATTTTCCAAAAAGAGGGCGGACATACATCCAAATTATTGCTGCTGCTGCTAAAACAATTAAAATCAGCAAGATAGTTGTTATAATCTGCGATTGCGCTCTTGTTCCAATTCTGCTCATATTTATTACTCATTAAATTAAAATTACCATCTAATAAAATTAAATAAATAAAAAAATAAAAAATTTTATGAAACGACTACTTTGTCAGTAGGGTCACATATGTACTCCCTTCCTTCAGGGCTTGTTATAATGATGGCCGCTTCTATCACTGAACCTGATTGTATGTCTCCAGTAAAAGCTGTTGTTGTATAGACTGCTAATTCCTGGGGTGCTCCACCTGTGCCTTCAACATCCTTTACTTCCTCTCCAAAAACAACCCTGATGCCTGTAACATTTAGACCACTGCCACCACTTCTCTTAACTTTGACAGTATTAGCGGCCTGGTCTACACTTTCAATGCTCGCCCTTACTTCACCACACCCTACAGTAGGTACAGCCCAAAACAAAAACCTGTCAATTATCATCCACACGACTATTACTGCTGCTAAAACAATTAAAATCAGCAAGATAGTTGTTATAATCTGCGATTGCGCTCTTGTTCTCATTTTTACCTCCTTTTTTGTTATTTGACTTAAGAAAATATTATTTATAAATGTTATTGTTGTGTTAAATCAAGTTCTTAAATTAATATTACACTTCCCCTGCCCCTCCTTTGTTTTCACCTATGAGAATTCTATAACCACAAAACATATATACTTTTGGCTACATCTCAAATAAGAATTGAGAGGCGTTAGCCTGTTAATTCTCTAAAAATTTCTTGTCCGCAGTCCAAAGAAATTTTTCTTATTCTATTTGGAATATGTGCA
>Ga0172362_10003732_pt1 | contig 13147 bp, 13 predicted proteins | sample LakKivs1_kivu2a2_FD_114534 | JGI IMG/M metagenome (GOLD analysis project Ga0172362, IMG submission 114534) | Sediment microbial communities from Lake Kivu, Rwanda - Sediment s1_kivu2a2 | ecosystem: Environmental > Aquatic > Freshwater > Lake > Sediment | place: Rwanda: Western Province, Lake...
AAGAAAGCGTGATACGCACTTACGACCACGAAGTGAAAGGAAACACTGCACTTAAACCGCTGCAGGGAGAGCATGGCGGTCCAAACGATGCTGCTGTTTTGAAGCCTCTGGATGATTCTTGGAAAGGCATAGCAGTTTCGTGTGGAATGAATCCGAACTACGGAAAGATTGACGCTTACTGGATGGCTGCCTCCGCAATTGATGAGGCAATAAGAAACAATGTGGCAGTAGGCGGCAGAAGAATAGCATTGCTTGACAATTTCACGTGGGGCAACCCTGAAAAACCAGAGAGACTAGGCAGCCTCGTAAAGGCCTGTGAAGCTTGTTACGATTTCGCAGTTGCCTTCAAAACGCCGTTTATATCTGGAAAAGACAGCCTTTACAACGAGTCACCTCTAGGACCAGTAACCCCAACACTTCTGATAACAGCTTTAGGAATCGTTCCAGACATCCGCTCAACAGTATCAATGGACGTTAAAGCGTCAGACAACCTCGTCTACATTGTTGGACAAAGCTTCCGCGAGCTGGGAGGATCAGAATACTACAGACTGAAAGACAAAATTGGAAAAACCGTGCCCAAAGTGCGAGCCAACCAAGCTAGAAAAACTTTCAAAACCATCAGCAAAGCAATCGATTCGGGAGTTGTCAAGGCTTGCCACGACGTTTCAGAAGGCGGTCTGGCAACTGCTGCCGCAGAAATGGCTTTTTCAGGCGGATATGGGTTGGAATTGGATTTGCGAACAGTTCCACGGAAAGACTTGAGACGCAGTGACTTCGTCCTGTTCACAGAGTCAAATAGCCGCTTTCTAGTTGAAGTTGCAGAAGAAGACAAGAAGGCTTTTGAGACGCTTGCAAAGGGCACGGCTTTTGCTTCATTAGGCAAAGTGATCAGGAAACCGCAACTCTGCATCCGCGGATTAAGTGGAAAAGTCGTGGTGGACGCTTCTCTTGACAGTTTGCGCAGGAGTTGGAAGCAAACGTTGAGCAGTGGAGGCTTGAAAAATGAAACGTGAACAAATAGGGATCTGTGTCTTGCGGGTTGGCGGAACCAACTGTGATGCAGAGACGAAACGGGCATTCGCAGAGCTAGGCGTGCATGCGGAAATTGTGCATGTGAACGAGATGGTCAAAAAGCGAAACATGCTGGAGTACGACGCCTTGGTATTTCCAGGCGGCTTCTCCTACGGGGATTACGTGAGGGCAGGCGCAATATGGGCTAAATGGATACTTGCCAAGCTGGGCAAGGAGTTGAAAACTTTTGTTGATGAAAACCGTCCGATACTGGGAATCTGTAACGGTTTTCAAGTGCTTGTTGAGGCAGGACTGCTTCCGGGATTTGATGGAGTGAGCGTGGTTCCTGAGGCAGTTTTAGCCACAAACGTTCCGCCACGATACAATTGCCGATGGATCAGTGTCAAACACGAGAACAGTGGAAAATGCATATTCACGTCCAAGATTCCAAGGGGCAAGACGCTTCGCATCCCCGTGGCGCATTCTGAAGGCAGGTTCATGTTTGCCAGGGGAAGAGAGAAGCAGTTTTTGAAGAGGCTCTGCGACGGCGACCAGCTGGTTTTCCGCTACTGCCACAAGAACGGTGAGTATGCTGAGGGACAGTTTCCCGCAAATCCGAACGGCGCTTTACACGACATTGCAGGCATATGCAATCCAGAGGGGACAGTGTTTGGTTTGATGCCGCATCCTGAGAGAGCTTTCTACTGGTGGCAAGAGCCCGACTGGACGAGACAGAGCAGGATGCCTGCTTACGGTGATGGAAAACTCGTCTTTGAAGGCTTGGTTGAGTACCTAGAGAAACGTTAAGTCCTGCAGGCGCGGAAGACCTGTCCGAGCACCAATTTTGGTGACACATTTTGACGCAACAAAGTTGGCGATTCTGCCACACTCAAGAAGACTTTTGCCGTTAATCAAACCGTAAAGGAAGCCAGCGTTAAAAGCGTCGCCTGCACCAGTCGTGTCCACAGCCTTAACTTTGAAAGAATCAACCATGCAGCTTCTTTTACCATCAGTCACGTAGCATCCTCTGCCGCCTAACTTCACAGCCACAATTTTCACGCCTTCCCCAAGCAGAACCTCAGCACCTGCCCGATAATCAGTCTCATCTGTCAACAAGGCAACCTCACAAGCGTTCGGCAACAACACAAAAGTCCTTTTTATAATCTGCTTCAGCTTAGCTAGACCAAGCTTTGAATACAACGCTCCTGGGTCAAAGCTCACCTCTACAGAGTCAGGAAGTGTCCGCAAAAGTTTTTTCTGGGCGTTGAAAGGCTTTTCTCCGACAAACGACGTCAAATGCAGAAACTTGGTTTGGGAAGCGTATTTTTGCGGTATTTCACCATAACTCAGCATGTCGTTTACGCTTGGATCAACGTATAATGCGCGGTTGCCTTTTTTGTCTATGAAGCCCATGACGGTTCCGCTTCGACCATTTTTTGCCAGCGTCACGCCTTCTGTGTCAACGCCTTCCTTGTGGAAAGCTTCCAAGAGCATTTTGCCTTCTCTGTCGCTTGCAGTTTTTCCGATGAATCCTGTTTTGCAGTTAAGCCTTGCCAGTCCCACTATGGTGTTGGCTGCTGAGCCGCCGCATGTTTCTTCGAAGCCTGTTACAAAGCTTTCTTCTTCAGCAGCTGCTATGCTGTTTACTTTGAAGAGCCTGTCAACGTTTAAGGCGCCGAAGCCAACGACGTCAAATTTGCTCATGGAAACAACTCGCTCAGGTAAATCTTGTAGTCGCCCAGTTTTCCACCGTAGTTTCCCGCAGAGACTTTAACGACACCCTCGACGGATAAAGCTGCGTCTATGCCTACTTTCATTGCTTGTTTTACTGCTTGAAGTGAGGTTCCGTTGATCACGATTTCTGGAATGTAGTGTACGTGTTCAGGGACTTTGGATTCGCTGGGCAGTTTCTGTTTCAGAGACGGACAGTATGGATGGTTTGTTGTTGGTCCTATCAGGGGGAAACGTGTCTCGGTTTTTGAGCCTGCTGAGCAGACGTCGAAGGGAGTTACCACACCTTCAACGCGGTGTAACGCCTCTAATGCCTTGCTGCCAGCTTCCTTCACTGCCTTCTTGGTTTCACACATGATCCAGAAGTTGCCGCCCGCTATTCCTCGCGCGTAGCCTACGTAGCGTTCTATGATGAAGTCAGGCACCATTATTGGAACAACGATGACGTTGCGTCCGTAGCGTTGTTCTATCCATTCGAATCCGTCTCCGCAGTGTCCAACTCTCTCCATCATGTCCATTTTTCCTTCAGGCTTCACGGATAAAGCGTCAAAGACTGCGGTGAAGGGTTTGACGAGAATGTCTTGTCGAATCCTGTAGGACAGTTCCTTTTCGAAACGTGCAACCGTGTCTTCGAAAGATTTCTTCTTGTCTAAGCCCTTCCAGAACTGCAGTATTGCTCCTTTCCGCTTGTCAGGTGTTTCCTTTTCACTGAGCCATCTTTCGATGCCGTTGTCAAGTCTGCCTATTACGCCTGAGGGCGTTGCAGTGGCGTCTTCAACTGCGCTTCTTAAGGTTTCGCCATCGTCTGCTGTGACTGTGAGTCGGCAGTATAAGCCGTCAAAAGCCTCGGCGTAAGTGTCTTCAATCTCCGCTTTTTTAACCATTTTTATCCAAGTCTCCCAACTGCTTCTCCTCTGACTTTTTTTCTGAAATCACTGCTTTCTTTCGCCAGAGTCTCCATATTTTGGCTTGTTATATTTTTAACCTTGGGCAAGCCTTCTGGATGTGACTTGGCAAGTTGATTGATAAGAGTGGGTGTGATTGAAGCCTTTTCTAATGCTTCAAGAGTAAACTTTTCTGTGAGTTTCATGGTTTGTTCTTTCCCGAAACGTGTGAATGCTTCTGCAATCACCGCCGTAATTGTGGTGTCTTCTGACATTACTGCGATTTCAGCGTTTTCTACGGCGTATCGGTTCCCATTGAAAGAGACTGTTAAGCCTCCGTTCTCTCTTACAAGCTTGAAGGCTTCCTCGTCAGTTATGCTGTCACCCACGTAGATGATGTCAGCCAATTTGACGCCTAGCTTTTTGGCTATGTCGTTTACTGCTGCTGCTTTTCCGCTGCCGCCTATTGGGGACACTTCAGAGAGCATTTTGCCAGATTCCATGCTTGCCAATTCCTTCAGGAAAATATCATCCAGACGCTTGACGGTCTCTCGGCTTTTTTCTGAAAGGTCTTCGAGAGATTTTGTTTCTGAGGGAATTTCGAAAACTGGCATTTGCGCGATTTCATCAGCAACTTTTCTGAGCCTAAGCCTTTCCGCTTCAGCTATGCGGTATTTTCCGAGATTCAGTTTTGTGCAGTACGTGTTTTCGAACGGAAAATCTAAGGTTTGGCACAGTGCCCTTATGTAGTGCTCGTAGCTTGTGCTCACGATGAAAGCGTTGGCTATGCTTCTCACGTGTTGTAGCGTGTTTCTGCTGTTCTGGATTAGAAGAAGGTTTCTGGCTGAGAAAAGCTGCATTTCGCGGTCAGTAACGTCGTAAGCCTTCAGGAAGGGCAAAACAAACTTCAAGGTGCTGCCAGCCCTGTAGCCTGGTCTTTTCAGGATGTCTGCAAGGACGTCGTCGTATCTGCTTATGACGGTGAACAGTTTGTCTCCGTTTGGAACGTAGTGCGAGGTGATTTCAAAGGCGTTGTCGTTCTTCGAGATTGGACCTTCACAGTCTGATATGAACGCCCTTTTCATTTCCTGCTCCTCAACATCTCCATGTGTCTGACGCTTTTCTGTATGTGCTCAGTTGAGGCTATGTCTGTCCTGTTCCAAAGAGCTCCGCCTTCAACAGCCGCCGTGCCTTCGAGAGAGATTTGTCTGGCTTCTTCGATGCTGTCGCCAACTCCTACGACACAGACGGCTCTGGATTTGAGAGCAAAAGACTGGCTGCCGCGTTGCTCCATCGAAGCAGGATAGACGCGAATGTTGTTGCCGTGCTTCTGGCTGAGAGCGTACGCTTTTGCCAAGTTGACAGGTGTGCCGTCTTCTTTGGATACAGAAGTTGGGAAAGCATCGGAGTGTCCGCCGTAGTCTGGCGGAACCTTGTAGGTTACGACGGTCGCCGATTTTTCCAGTTCGACACGGTTCAGATTTCCCTCCAGCATCTTGAAGCAGACATCGACAAAGTCGTCTTTCAGAATTGGCAGAATGTTCATGATTTCTGGGTCTCCGGGGCGGCTGTTGTTTTCAAGGATTTTCGGTTCTTTGCCCGTGTGCATGAAAGCCACGTATAATGGAACGCCTCTTAAAGCCGTCTTGTCAGTTGCTTTTGCTGCCCATCTTTCGAAGATTCGAGTCACGATCTGTGTTTCTTTTGCTCTTTCAGCTTCTGTCAAGAATGGTAGCACGTTGCCAACGTTTTTGTAGGAGCCCATGCCTCCAGTGTTTGGTCCCTTGTCATCGTCAAACGCCCGCTTGTAATCTCTGGTGTCAGGTAGGGGAACGAGGTGTCTGCCGTCGCAGAAGGCTTGGAAACTGGATTCTTCGCCTTCAACTTTCTCTTCTACTATGACAGAACCGTGTTGATAGTTTGATAGGAAATGCTCGAAGAGTTCGTTGCGAGAGGTGAAGTGATCGCCCCAGACGCCTACGCCTTTTCCTGCTGCAGGCTTGTCAGGTTTAACCACGGCGTTGTCATGGAGTTCGTCAAGCCAGCTGTAGACGGCTTTCTTCACGTGTTCTGCGTTTTTGAAGTCTTTGGGATTGAAGATTTTGAAGCGGGGGTTAACTTCAGGCGCGACGTTTTGGAACAGGAGCCGCTGTCTGACTTTGCTTTCTTCTATGGCGTATTCTTTTGTGGGGCAGATCATGGGTATGTTGGCTTGTTTCTCAACAAGGTCTCGGATGCCTTCGATTATTGGTTTTTCAGGTCCCACTATGCCGAAGTCGATTTTGTCTTTGTTTGTTTTTGCGAATTTGCAGATTTCCCCAATGTCTAGGTTGGGGATTACGACGTGTTTTGCGACTTTTTCTAGGTTGAACGGGTTTCGCTGTTTGTCTGCAACGTAGATTTCGACTGTGTAGTTTTGGCTTCTGGCAAAAGCGTCAATCATGGCTGTTTCTCTTGAGCCGTAAGCAACGACTAGTACGCCTACTTTCTCCACAATACACCCTTCATTACATGCAAAGTGCGAAGCCTAACCTATTTTGCCGATATCCGCGCCTTTTCGTAGGCTTCTTCATTCTCGTAGAGCCTTCCTATTTCCTCGTAGCCCCCCAAGAATCTTTCCTTCATTTCAGCCGCAAGCTTCTGCGCGAGAGGCGTCGGATACTTGCCAGTCACGCATGCCGTGCAGAGTTGGTCTTGTTTGAAGCCTGTTGCCTTCACCAAGCCTTCTATTGACTGGTAACACACGGCGTCTGCGCCTATGATTTTGGCTATTTCCTCAGCGTTGTGCTTGGAACCTATCAGTTGACCGTATGTCGCCATGTCTATCCCGTAGAAGCACGGACCAGTTATGCATGGAAAAGTGACGAAGAGGTAGACTTTTTTTGCGCCCATCTTGCGCAGTTTTTCCACGATGACTTTTGTGGTGTCTCCTCTGACGATGCTGTCTTCAGTTACTATGATGCGTTTGCCGTTTATCTTCGGCGCAAGGATGTTGATTTTGCGGTCTATCGTGGATTGGCGCTCTCTGCTGAGAAGGAGAAAGGCACGTTCTGTCACGTATCTGTGTCTGCGTGACGCTCTTTCCCATCTTAGCCCAGATTCTTCGTGAACGCCGAGGGCTGGATCATCACCTGTCTCTGGGACTGACAGGATTATGTCTGCGTCTTTGACGATTTGGGGGTTTTCGCGGACGAGGTTTCTTCCAAATTCCTCTCGAATTTCATAAACGTATTTATCGTCGAAGCGTGAGTCAGGTCTTGCGAAATAGGCAAATTCAAAAGCGCAGAAGGCTTTTCGGTCGCCGTTTACGAGTTTTTGTCTTTTGAAACCGTTCTCTGTGACTGTGACGAGTTCGCCTGGCTCCAGTTCGAAGTCTCTTTTGAAACCGTTTATGTCTAGGCTGACGGTTTCTGATGAGAAAACGTAGATTGACCCGTCTTCGCTGTGCCCAGCGCATAGTGGTCTTATGCCGTGTGGGTCTTTGAAGGCGAAGAAGTCGCCGTTTTGGGTTATGCCTGTGACTGAGAAGGCTCCGTCAACGTCCTGCATGCAGGCTTTGACGGCTGAAGTTAGGTTTTTGCTTTTCAGCAGTTCAATCATTAGTTTATGACATAGTAATTCGGCGTCGCACTCGTATGAGAAGTGGGGAAAATGGCTGACTATTTCTCTCCTGATTTGGAACGTGTTCACAACGTTGCCGTTAAAAGAGATTGCTAGTTTCAACCCGTTTTTTGAGGCGGTGACGGGTTGCGTGCCTTTTATGAGGGACTTTTCGTCGGATTTGCCTGAAGTGGTGTATCTGACGTTTCCGACGCCCACGTGTCCGGGCAGTCGTCCGAACCATTCTTGGATTGCGCTTGTTTTGATTTTTGGCACTAGGTCGAGGCTTCTGTGGATGTGGAATTTGCCGTTGTTTTGTGTGAGGAAGCCGTGGGATTGGTGTCCTCGGTGGTTTTGGGCTCTGAGACCCCAGTAAATGTAGGGGAACACGGGTTGTTTGTCTAGGCTGATTGCGCCGAATGCGCCGCATGCGATTTTTAGCTGGTCTCCCATGTTTGGGCAATAATAGTTGGGGTATTTATCAGTTTTTAGTACATTTTCAACTAAAAGCCATGATGTGTTTTGAAGAAACAGTGTTAACTGCATGTCGTCTAGCGTGGCGTTGGCTTGAGTCTATTTCACTGTGCTTGATGTTATTGCTAGTTCTGCGTTGGGAACTACGTGAATCCACCAGTCTAACGCTTTGAAGGAATCGTTGTAGTAGATTACGAGTCTCGCAACAGAATCTATTGGGGCGTTGCATGGCACTTTTCCGTTCCAAGTTAAGGTTTCCGTGTTGTAAGCATTGAGCGTCAGATTCTGTGGTTCTCCTGTCCACGTCCATTTTTCGCCTTCGAAAACGGCGTTGACTGACCATGTGCCTCTAGTTGTTCCAACGTTCTTGAACGTGATTTGCACGATGAAATTTGCGCATGGTGCTTTGTCAACGATTCCCTGTCCGCCGCAGCATGCTAAACTGGCTGAAGCCTGAACGCCTGAACCTGTAAATGCAAGATTGCCTAGGAGAATTAGCGCAGCTATTGCGAATGATAGTGTGACGAGTTTTCTCATCGTTCTAGCCTTCTCCGTCCTAACAAAGATAGTGTGGGTTGTCTGCTTTATCCGTTTTGTAGAATACTTCTATAAAATAAAACCACGAAGCCCACCAAATTATCTGAAAGAGTCAAAAGTGTCTGCCTATTGGGGCAGCGGATTCTGAGTATGAATCGAGAATTCATAACCAAAATAACCTCAGCGGGAAATGTTTTGCTCATGCAATCAAAAACAGAAGAGTTCGCCGTCAAACTTGAAGTAATTGACGAGGAGAAGAGCCGTCCGAGAAGCTTCGAACTGTATGAAGAGTACAGCCAAAGAAGCATAGACGAAACGATCAGAACGTGCAGAGACGATTTTGAAAATGCTAATGCCGACGCAAGGAAGGAATTGCTGGAAAAAGCTGAGAAAGAAGTCTACGCTTTTCGCTTCTGGCTTGAAGAAACAAAAAACCTCGAACCAGACACTGCACATTACTATGCGATAAGTTTAAAGAGCCTACTTCTGGGACTCCCAATGGGCGTACAGTTTGCCTCGCTCTTTGACATAATACTAGAAACAAAAATAACAATCTCTCCGTGAGTCTTGCCAAACACGCTTTCAAGAAAAACAGCATTGCCAAAAGTTCAATCTATAGATAATCTTTCAATTCGCTCTTATTGATTTCTCCATGAGTAGCAAATTTTACGTGAGCTTGGAATCTATAATGTATTTTTGAATTAGCCGATCTCTCAAACACTTTTTTCGTTCATTTCTTGGACTGCGTGCACACAAATACATAGTAAGCACTCTATTATCTTGGTAAACTTTGATCATCTGATTCCTAGTGCCCATATACTTGCCCTCAAGTGGGATGGTTTGGACTGCGATTTTCTGAAAATCCGATTCAATCTTCTTTCTCTTTTCCTCTAACTCTTTAGCAATCTGTTCCAATTGTGTATCCGAATAAGATGCCTTCATTCCAAGACCAATTACGTTGCGAATAGCTTTGGAATCCAAAGAAACATTCAGTTCCTCAGCTAGATGAAAAATCTCGGAATCTTTCCGAATCGAGATTCTTTTGACTTGATCTTGCCAGAACTTTTTCATTTTATCATGCTTCCTTCTCGAGCAGACTTTCCAGGATTTTACCGTCTTCAATTGCTTCCTTTAATAACTGATCAAGTCTCTCCGTTTCGCCTGGCAGTTCCGCAAGCGATTTCTTCGAATTCCTTATTCTTTTATTGAGATCTGCGATTTCTCTTTCAAGAAAAGTAGTTCTCAACGAGAGCAAGCCAATTCTGATTAACTCAACAGTTTTCTCCTTACTCCCAATCTTCTCGTACAGGTCTCGGGGAACACTGAGCTGCATTTTTCCTCTTCTACTCATTTATGAACAACGCTCCCGAGATTTCTGCAGTAGAAAAGGTCTGGCACCTCGTCTCCCCGCTATCTTTTTAACACTTCTCGGAACTACATCTGCAACAACAGCGCGGTCTCTCTCAGAAAATTCGTAACTTTGTCTTTTTATGTACTCAGCCAGTTCAGAATTTAACCCACGGAGATTTTTCTCCTCAACTTCTATTAGCGTATTGATGATCTTCTTGGTTTGCGTAGATGTGATTTCTTCTGCCATATGCACCAATGCTACAAAGTGAGGAATGCAGAAGCCCTTCGACTCTTTCAAAAGCTCTGAAATCTCTTCGTTACCTGAAGACAGAAGCTCAACAATCTTCTCTGCATAAATCCTTGAAAATTCAGCTAAATGAATGCAGGCTGGACATTTGTTCTCAGTCACAAGTAGCTTATGAAAACTTTTCATGTTTTGGCTTTCTTGTCTATGCACATCTTGAATGAGTTTCTCTAAGATGTTTTCGTTGACCAAGACTATTCCGTGGCCATCTGAGCTCCCTGGTTTGCTTGCTGCAATGAGTATTTTGTAGAAGTGGTGATTGCAGAAACCTCTGCTTTCGATGATTTTCTCTCTAGATGAAGCGTCCATGACAAGTTCAGAAAGATATGTGTCCACATATTTGCGTTCAATCTCCTCTTCTAACGCACAGAGAAAACATTCTTCGTCGCTACTAATCACTCTTTTAATGTGAAGATATGCTATATCCACGCTCATACAATCACCTTAATTGTCAGCGAATCATCAGCAGCATACTCACTGCATAGAAAGTGTCCTCAAACGTGGATATGCCAAGGTCTGACCTTGCAAATCCACCATTCAAGTTTTGACATTTTGAAATCAGTTCTGCAGTCTTCTCAGGATATTTTGCGTGTTCGCCAAGCAATTCAAGAGCTGATACACCGTAGTATGTGTGTTCCATGTAGGGATTGGAGCTACGGGGTATAACAGTGAAACCTCCTAATGGCTTTTCGCAAGATCTAACGTATTCAATGGTTTTCTTGAGAGACTTGATGGGATAGCCAAGATTGAGAAGAGAAGCTACAGCGTGATAGGTTGAGTTCAGATTGGAATGCCTATGAGCCCCAAAACCTCCATCTCCATTCTGATAATTCAACAACCAACTTACCATCTTCTCACAATTGATTTCGACATCAACCATGCTGGCAAGTTCAGTGATCATAAAAACATGCTGAAACTCGGAAGCAACTTCAACGTAAACATCTACTGTTCCTAGTTCTCCTCCAGAACTTTGGAGCGAAGCTAGAAAATTCCCAAGGTTTCTCTGTGGTTTTTCTCCACAAAGTTTCAACGCCTTAGCAACGTAATAATGAGAATAATGGCTGTCGGGAGCGAAATCATGTAACCATTTAGTAGTTTGCTCGGCGTTTGGAAAGGGGATCTTCAGTAAGTCCAAGATTGCCAATCCATAGTATGTATCTTGTGCGTTGGAGTCCAAGCCTTGAGCAAAAGCATATCCGCCATCGCCATTTTGCCTTTGCATAACATAGTCTTCGATTCTTCTAGCCCGCCGTGTCTCAGCAAATTGCTTCTTTTCTGGACCTAAAGTGAACCGCCCCACTTCATGCAACCTAACATCCACTCTATTTCTTTTGAATGTTGGTAGAAGCTATCAGCCCCTGCACGTTAGATCAAGGGCGGTTAAAGGCGAGCCTCATCGCCGCGCATATTTTGAAACCCAAATCAAATAGATAAACATTCGCACTGTTCAAGCAAGATGTTGCCATGAAACGTCGGGATCTCAGGTTAATAGCTATTGATTCCCTCTAATTGTGATTTCTATGAATCACGCAAACTAGGTCATCTATCTATAAATAAGGGGGGTCTAGATGCCCCACGCAGCAAGAGTAGAAGATGCTAAACCCAAGCTTTTCAAGCGCAAAACCTAGTCTGCTTCACGTTTACGGTGTTAGTCTGAACTTGTCTCTGGGGTAAAGCATGACTTCTCTGATGTTCTTCTTCCCCGTCAACATCATCGTCAGCCTCTCCAAACCAATCGCCCAACCCGCGTGCGGAGGCATACCGAAATCAAAAGCCTGCAAATGATGCTTAAACGACTCAGGATTCAAACCCTGCTCCTTCATCCGCTTAACAAGCAACTCCTTAGAAGAAATCCTAGTCCCGCCCGAAACCAACTCAATCCAACGCCACATCAAATCAAACCCCTCACTCAACTCCGCATTATCATCACGCGGCTTAATGTAAAACACTTTAGTGTGTGTTGGCCAATCAACAATATAGTAGAAGTACGGGTGAATCTTGCCCAAGGTTCTGAAGGCAGGAGTAGGAATGTCCTCGCCCCAAGGAACCTCAACACCCTCATTCCTCAAGTCTTGAAGAACTTGGTCATACGTCAACCGCTTGAAAGGAACCTCAGGCACTTTCACGCTGTGCTTCAAAACAGCCAACTCTCTCCGGCATTTCTCTTTGACATTCTTGCACACGTGCTGGATCAACCGTTCAAGCAGCTGCATCACGTCCTCAGACGACGCAAACGCCTGCTCAACATCTATCGAAACAAACTCGCTCAAATGACGACTCGTACGCGACTCCTCAGCCCTGAAAAACGTTCCTAACTCGAAAACGTTCTCCAAGCTCATTACAAGCTCTTCCTTGTACAACTGGGGACTCTGAGCCAAGAACGCCTTCTTGCCGAAGAAGTCAACAGGAAAAAGAGAAGACCCGCCTTCAGTCGCCGAAGCAATAATGCGCGGAGTGTGCACCTCAATGAAGCCTCTTTCAAAAAGGAAACCCCTTATTGCCTCTGCAGCAGCATGTTTAACCTTAAAAACCGCCACGTTCTCTTCACGGCAAAGATCAAGCGCCCGAGCGTCCAAACACGCTTCGGTGTTCGCAGGAGTCTTTCCCGTAATGTCTATGGGAAGATTGCTTGCCGTGCCAAGGATTTTAATCTCCTTCGGAATCACTTCGACTCCTCTGGAAGTCATGTCAGTCTTTTTCACAACGCCCCTCACAGCCACGCTGTACCGCCTCTGCAAAGCATCAGCCTTCGACAAAACTTCGCTTGTTGCCTTCTTCCGCAAAATAGTAACCTGAATCGTGCCCTCCCTATCCTTCAAAATCAGAAAGCGTATTGCACCCAAATCTCTAATCTCTTGAACCCACCCGAAAAGAGTAACTTCTTCACCGTCCATTTCAGGCGTTACCTCAACGGAAAAATGAGTCCTACGCCAACCGCCAATCGAATCCAAACTCGTACACATGACCCTCCCACTGGCTAACCTGCAAACTCCACACGCAACGTAATATTGCGAACTCTGCGAGCAATCTCCTTTAAAGCATTTACATCAAAAGACGAAGGCATACCGCGCCTCCTCGCCAAAATAACCCGCGTCTCAGTGGTTCCATCAGGCAGCCAAATCGTGTTAATGCTCATGATGTTCAAAGGAGCAAACAAATCCTCCAAAAACTTCCTCTCAGCAACCCCATGCTCCAAGACACGAACACGCTTGCCAGTCTCCTCACCCAAAGCCTTGACAATCTTGCCGCCATAACC
>Ga0172362_10003733_pt1 | contig 13145 bp, 12 predicted proteins | sample LakKivs1_kivu2a2_FD_114534 | JGI IMG/M metagenome (GOLD analysis project Ga0172362, IMG submission 114534) | Sediment microbial communities from Lake Kivu, Rwanda - Sediment s1_kivu2a2 | ecosystem: Environmental > Aquatic > Freshwater > Lake > Sediment | place: Rwanda: Western Province, Lake...
CGTTCCCATCATTAGGACCCGCGAGAAGATAGATGTGTGAATTTGAGCGGTCGAGGCACCCGGCTGGCGAGGCGCGAGGAGGAGGAATACTCGACGTATTGCGACGATGAGCAACGAAGCCAGCCGGGATGGATCGGCCGTCCAAATTCGCACAGATATCTTCGAGCGGGTCCTTAGGAGGATTGTCGTACGTGGGAATCCAGGCTAGTGCCGCTGACAACGGCGGCAGAAGAACGTCGATCGGCCGGCGTCGACGGTGCGGCGAATGGCGGCGCCACAGACCGTGCAGGCCTCGCCCTCGCGGCCGTACACGACAAGCGCCTCCACATTCCTGCCGGGCGTGCCCGCGGCATCCACGAAGTCACGCAACGAGGTGCCGCGGTTGGCGATGCCGATCTCCAGGGTTTCGCGAATCGCGGCGAGCAACCGCTCGCTTTCGCCGCGCGCCCGGCGCGCCGGCCGGCGCGGGTGGATGCGGGCGCGAAACAGCGCCTCGCACGCGTAGATGTTGCCGAGGCCGGCGATGCGGCGCTGGTCGAGCAGGAACGACTTGATGGGCGCGCGCGAGGCCGCGAGCATGCGGCCCAGGCCCGCGGCGTCGAGCTCGGCCAGCGGATCTGGCCCCAAGGCCCGCAGCTCGGCCAGCGCCTCGAAGTCGGGCACCGCCGCGACCCAGCCGAAGCGTCGCGGATCGATGAAGCGCAGCTCGCGCGACTTGGGCAGTTGCCAAACCGCGTGGGTGTGCTTGGCGCGCGGCTCGTCCGCGTCGTGAAGGCGCAACCGACCGGTCATGCCCAGGTGAACCAGAAGCCCGCCGGCCGGCGCGAAGTCGATGAGGATGTACTTTCCCCGGCGGCGGAGGTCGCGAATCCTGGCGCCCTCGCACAGCGCCCGCAGCGTGGTCAGGTCGGGGCGCCGACCCATGCGCAACGGAAGTCCGCTCGCCCACGCCCGCCCGAGCGTCGCGCCCACGAGCGCCGGCCGCAGGGTGCGGACCACGGTTTCGACTTCGGGTAGCTCAGGCATGTTCTTGCGCCAGGGCGTTCACCCGGCGGGCGGCCACCGGATGCATTCGCTTGAGAGTGGCCTTGTTACTGAAGTACACCCAATTGCTCGCGATCGCACAATCCGTAACCAGATTGGTATCGCCCTGGAAAAGGACCGTCGGAGTTCCAGTGCCGTTCTTGTACATCAAGTCGGTGAGATCCGACCAACATAGTTGGGTTCCGTCTGCAGTGACGTTGTATTGCTGGACGGTCCATTCGCCGAACCAGAAAGACCCCAACGTTGCAACCACAGCCATCGCGCCAGTTTGTCGATCGAACCTCACGATCTGATGCGATCCATAGTCTCTGGACCTTGCGCAAATCGGCCAACTCCTTGAGATCAAATTGGAATTGCTGTGGATTCTTCTCACGACAGACCTGGACGCGGACCGTGCTTTAGGTGTCCACTCCATCGAACACGCGCCGGAAGCGGATTCGCCGCCACAGGCGACGGAGCCAGGACGGCATCGCAGGCCCCTCACCCATAGGGCCTTGGCCGCCGGCAAGGGGTCAATCGTCTAATCGTCGAGAAGTCCCGTCCTCAGTGAACGCAGCGCACCCTAACGTAGTAGCCCACATCGAGATAGCCCGAGAAGCCGAAGTGGAAGCTGACGCTCCACGCGTTGGCGGAAGAGTCGTCATACGGCGAGGAAGACCAGAACCATGTTACAGGCGTGTTCGGAAACGCTGTCTGGTTGATGGTCGGTGGTTCGGCCACCGTTTTGTCCACGATGTAAAGGAGTTCATCCTTCGTCGGCAAGCGCCAGTCCAAGTACCCGGCCAGGTTGAGCCCAGCGCAGTAGGCCTCGGCCTCGTACCACGTGCAAATCAGGCTGCCCTCGGAGCCGCAGCCGGCCCGCGGCCCCGATCCATCCCGCTGCCACACGAGCTTCGTGGTTGTATCGGTCACGGTGAGTCCGTCGGCGCTGACTAGGTAATTGCCCACGATGGTTTCGCCGCCTGCGTTAGGGCCGCCTGCGTTGGGGCCAGACGCTTCGCCTCCGCAGCTACCGACCACGCCGGCCACGGTAAATCCTACGAGCAAACGAACCGACTCTCGAATCCGCATCTTCAGTCCTCCCTAGAAAGGTCCACTAGGACGCGATATTAGGCCGAAACGGATCCAAGAGCTAGACTCTACGAGAAGTACCCCGGAGGGCTCCGAACGGCCCCTGGTCATTTCAAGCAACCTTCTTCGCCTCGCCGCATCGAGTGGAAAGAACCGATAAGAAACAAGCGTTTGCATGCGGCGAATCGGCAGACAGCCCCGCGTTCGGTGAGAACCGCGATATCCAGATCCGCAAGCGGCTCGCCTCGCGCGCGCGAACCGTAGAGGCAGGGAGTCGTGACGGCCGGCGGGGACGCGAAGACATGCTCGCAGGCGGCGCGCAAGCGTTCGAGTGCAGTCGCGGCGAGGGGTGGGCGGCAAAGGGCTGCGGGTCGGTGCATGGCCGGCATCTCGGCGATCACAGGCATGAGCGCCGCGCGTACGCTTGCGATATCGGCGCCCGATCGTCGGGTGCAGCAATCGCGGCGAAGTCCTCCCCAAGCATGGCACCGCACCTCGCCTGCTGGCGCTCGCCGGCATGGGCTGACTCGGGCGGAGCGGCCGCCAGGGGCCGTTGCGGGAGGCCGGCTGACCGCGCTCCTCGGCCAGGATAACAAAGGGCGTGCCGGCACCTTGCCCGCACGCCCCTTGGCGGTTCGAAGGACGAGAGCTAGTCGGTGTAGATGAAGAGCGAGCCCATATATCGGAAGTTGCTGATCTCCTCTGTCAACTTCCAAGTCGAGGTGGGGTCGGTCTTGCTGTAGGTTGCACGGACAAGGTCGAACGTGGTCCCCAGGCTTATCGAGAGCCAGCGAGTGAAGAAGTGTTCGACGGCTAGCTGCACTGGTATTGCGAAGGCAATGCCGAAATCCCTCGTTGGGTCGTTTGCGCCGGTGCCTTGTTCCTTCATCTGGCCAAAGATGTCCAGTCCGATGCCTGCCCCGCCATTAAAGCGAGTCGAAGCGCCCTTCAGCAGGGTGAAGTCGAGCAGAATGGCAGGCGCAAACCGCCATTGAGTGTCGCTATCCTTCTCCTTAGTAACCTGGTCGATAAGCTGTGGCACCAGCGCCATGGTGTCGTTGACCCAAATCTTCATAGCGACGCTTGCGGTGTTTGGGACGACCAGCGAGGTTCCCTGCTGAAGACCGACGCCGAAGCCGATGGAGCCGCTCATGTCGTCCGGAGAGCGGGGTACCACGATGGGAGCCACGGGCATCACGGCCGCAGGTTCCAGCGCGGGTGCCATCATGGGTGCGGGCGCAGGCGCGTACATGGGGGCCGGCGCGGGCGCGGGTGCGTACGCAGGGGCTGGTGCAGGCGCATACGCGGGGGCCGGGGCCGGCGGCGCGTACATGGGGGCCGGCGCGGGGGCCTGAGCGAAGGCAGGCATGGCCGCACCAAGGAGCGAGACAAGAGCGGTCGTGGAAATGGTTCTCGTTCGGGTCATGGTTGGTTCCCTTCTTTCGGTTGATGAGTTGGCTGTCTCCACCTGTTGCGCGGTTATGTGTCCTACATCAACACACACCGTGGTCTTCTAACCCGATTTGGGAAAACTGTCACGTTTTGCCGAGAGCGCATTGCGTCGCCGGCAGGCACGCGACTAGCCGGAGAAGTTGTCGAAGTAGCCGAGGGTCTTGGCGCGGGCGCGTACTTGATCTGCGGCTTCGAGCAGCTCGGACGTCGAGTCCCAGCCTCCGGTCAGGAACTGCTTCTGCACGCCCTCGGGCATGGCGAAGGCGTAGGTCTTTCCCGCAACCGCGATGGTGTTGTCCTCAAGGCGGATGCGGAGAACTACCCTCGGTTGGTTTTCGACCGCGGCCTGGAGCGCCTCGGCCGCGTCCGCGGTGACGCGGCAGCAGGGCACGCCGATGGCGACGCAGTTGCCGTAGAAGATCTCGGCGAAGCTCTCCCCCACGATGACGCGGATCCCCCAGCGCATGATGGCCTGGGGCGCGTGCTCGCGCGAGGAGCCGCAGCCGAAGTTCTGGTTCACGAGCAGGATCTGCGCGCCTTGGTACTCCGCCCGGTCGAAGGCGTGCGTCTGGCCGGCCGCCTTGAGCTGGGCGCGATCGTCCTCGAAGGCGTGTTCGCCCAGGCCGTCGAAGACCACGGTGCGCAGGTAGCGCGCGGGGATGATGCGGTCGGTGTCGATGTCGTTGCCGCGCAAGGGAACTGCCCGGCCCTCGAAGAGATTCCTTTTCGCGTCTTGCATGGTGGTCTCCTTGTCTCTAGGAAATTCCAAACACCTGGCGCGCATCCGCGACCTGGCCGGTGACGGCCGCGGCCGCCACCATGATCGGGCTCATGAGCAGGGTGCGGCCCTGGGGCGAGCCTTGCCGGCCCTTGAAGTTGCGGTTCGACGACGAAGCGCAGATCTCGCGGCCCTTGAGCTTGTCCGGGTTCATGGCCAGGCACATCGAGCAGCCGGCCTCGCGGAAGGCGAAGCCGGCGTCGGCGAAAACCTTGTCCCAGCCGCGCGCGAGCATGTCGTTGCGGACCTCGACCGAGCCGGGCACGACCAGGGCGCGCACGTGAGGCGCCACCTTGTGCTTGCCGGCCTTGAGCAGGTTCACGACTTCCTCGAAGTCCGACAGGCGGCCATTGGTGCACGAGCCGATGAAGGCCACGTCGATCTTGGTGCCGGCGATGGGCTGGCCGGGCCTGAAATCCATGTACGCGTAGGCCTCGGCCACGGAATCGCGCTCGCCGGGGGCAAAGCTCGCCGCGGCCGGGATGACGCCGTCGATGGCCACCGACTGCGCGGGCGTGATGCCCCAGGTGACCACAGGCGGGATGTCTCGGGCGCGAAAGCGGACCACGTCGTCGTACTTGGCGCCGGCGTCGCTCTTGATGCTTTCCCAGTAGGCGAGGGCGCGCTCCCAAGCCTCGCCCTTGGGCGCGTACTCGCGGCCCTTCAGATATTCATAGGTTGTCTGGTCGGGGTTGACGTAGCCGCAGCGCGCGCCGCCCTCGATGCTCATGTTGCAGACGGTCATGCGCTCGTCCATGGTCAAGCGGTCGAAGAGGTCGCCCCCGTATTCGTAGGCGAAGCCCACGCCGCCGTTCACCCCGAGTTTCTGGATGACGTAGAGGATGACGTCCTTGGCCGTGACTCCCGGTTGCAACCTGCCGGTGACTTCGATGCGACGGACCTTCAGCTTCTCCATGGCCAGGGTCTGGGTGGCGAGCACGTCGCGGATCTGCGAGGTGCCGATGCCGAAGGCGAGGGCACCGAAGGCGCCGTGGGTGGCGGTGTGGGAATCGCCGCAGCAGATGGTCATGCCCGGCTGGGTGAGCCCGCGCTCGGGGCCGACCACGTGCACGATGCCGTTTTCGTCGGCGGCCGGGGAGAAGAAACGGATGCCGAAGTCCTTCACGCTTCGCTCGAGGCTCTGCAGCATTTCTTCCGCCATGGCGTCCTCGTACGGGCGCAGCTTGGTGTGGGTGGGCACGATGTGGTCCACGGTGGCGAAGGTGCGCTCGGGAAACATGACCTTGAGCTTGCGCTCGCGCAGCATGGCGAAGGCCTGGGGCGAGGTCACCTCGTGCAAGAGGTGCAGGCCCATGAGAAGCTGCGCCTGCCCCGAAGGCAACTGGCGGACGACGTGCTTGTCGAAGACTTTTTCGTACAGGGTTTGGGCCATGGTCACTTGTCCTTTTCTGCTTCCGTATCCTTGCCGCCGTAGTGTTCTAGCCGGTCGCAAAGTCGATTGCCAAAGGCGACGAAGCTTCGCAGTGGCGCAGCTTCGAGGGAAAGCCAGATCTCCTCGATGGCCAGCGCGCGCTCCTGGCGCAGGACCTCGAGGACGCGCTTGCCCTTGGCGGAAAGGACGTAGGCGCGCTGGCGGCGGTCGGACTTGGAAAGGCCGACGTTGACCAGACCTTTGTCAAGGAGCTGGCGCAGGGTCTTCGACACCGCGGCCGCCGAGCTGGCGCGGGTCTTGGCAAACATGCTCGGCATGAAGTGCTCGGTCGCGATTTCTTCGAGCACGCCCCACTGTCCCTCGGAGAGCCCCACCGAGCGGGCCAGGGCCGCGCGCCGGCGCCAGAACGCGTCGCCCAGGCGCCGCAGGCAGGCGACGCCGGCGTGGGCCAGGGCCAGGTCCGGGCGATTGCTTGACATGAGACAATAGTTAACCGAGGTTAAGTAAAATGTCAAAAGCCACCTCTGCCCACTCCGTCGGCGTCAACAAAGGCCTGTACGGTCGTGCAGTTCGTCTCTCGTCAGCGCGCGGGCGTCGGGTCGGCGTCGGGATTGGCACCGAAGGGCGCGAGCCAGATGATGACCATGGTCGCCATCGCCGCGAGCATGACGAAGAGAAAGAAGTTGGGGTAGTGCAAGGCTGCCTGCACGTAGCCGCTGAGCATGCCGGTGATCTGCATGTTGAGCGCCATGATTCCGGTCGCGAAGGCGTAGTGGGCCGTCCGGTAGGGGCCGGGCGACAGCTCCTGCATCATGTAGAGCATCATCCCCACCGTACCGATGCCATAGCCGAATTTCTCGATGAACACGATGCCGGCGATCAACGTCGCGTTCGTGGGCATGGTGATGCTCAGGACGTAGTAGGTCAGAAGCGGCACGTTGAGGCAAAGGGCGAGAAGCACGAACACGCGGCGCAGAGTCAGACGCGCGGCAATAAAACCGCCGAGCAGGGTTCCGGCGACGAAAACCACGGTGCCTATGGCGTTGATGGTGCCGAGTACCATGTTGTCTACGCCCAGGCCGCCCACGTTGCGCGCGTCCTTGAGAAAGAGGGGGCCTATCTTTTCGATGAAGCCCTCACCGAAGCGATAGAAGAAGACCACCGCGATCATCATCCACACGCGCGGCTTGCGGAAGAACGTGACCCAGGCCTTGCCCGTGGTACGCAGGGCCTCATTGAGGTTGGTCGCCGCATCGTGGGCCTTGGAGCCCGGCGGCAGCATGAAATAGTGGTAGGCGGCGGCCGCGGCCAGGATCGCGGCGACGAGAATCATCACCGTCATCCATGCGGTAAACCAGGCGGGATGGGGGCCCAAAGCCGGTCCCGCCTGGCGCGCGGCGGCCCAATCGAAAACCACCTTGGTCAGGCTGACGAGCGCGCCCGCCGCCAGTACCCTGCCCAGGTTCCAGGCTGCGCCCTGCACGCCGATGTAGAGCGCCTGCTCCTTCGGCGTCGACGACGTCAAATAGACCCCGTCGCCGGCGATGTCTTGGGTGGCGGAGGCGAAGCCGGTGAGCGCCAGAAACAGGAGCGTGAGCGGCAGGAAGGCGGACGTCTTGAGCGCCAGAGCCACGCACAGCAAGGTCACGACCATGGTGCACTCCATGGCCAGCACGAAGAACTTCTTGGTGCGGAAGAGCTCGACGAGCGGCGCCCACAGGGGCTTGAAAACCCATGGCGCGTAGAGCGCCCCGGTATAGATCCCGATCTCGACGTTGGTGAGCCCCAGGTCCTTGTACATGATGCCCGAGACGAGCGATACGGTGATCATGGGGGTGCCCATGGCGAAGTAGAGACTCGGCACCCAGAGCAGGGGATGGGCGCGCTTGCCGTCGGAGGTCATGGCATACGTGTACCAGAAAATGAAGCTCCTCGGGCAGCTTCTGCGAGATCCTGCTCTACGCCTGCGTCCGCGAGGCCGCAGAAACCGCGACGACGACTTCCCGGACGGCACGGGTTCGTGGAAGAGCACGTGCCGCCCCAACCGCAAGCCCGACGACGAGCGAGACCCGGGGCCCGGGCGTTTGCCACGGAGTTGTGCCGCGTCGGCAGGGGAGCAGGCGCAGGCACGGCCGCGGCGCGGCCATGGCTGGCGTCGGGGATTTCGACTATGGCGAGAGAACGACAAGACTCACGCCGTAGGTGTTCTGCGGGTAGGTGACGGTCCGGGATTGGCCGGACAGGTTCGCCGTGGTTTCGTAGTAGCAGCTCTCGGCCGCGTCGCGTAGCTGGGTCCACTGGGTCTGACTCGGCCGAGTCGGGCGGCCCATGTTCTTCCACCTGGTGTAGGAGTTCGAGCGATTGAGAGCGACCATGTAGTGACGCACGCGCATCGAGCCCGGCGCGAAGGGGATGTTGTTCACGTTGAGCCTCACCCGCTTCGAGCCGGAGGAGCTGGCGGCGCCTCCATCCACATGGTTGTAGACAAGGATCTGCAAAGCACCGGCGTCGCTCGATTGCGTGGCCGCCACCCCGACCCCGTCGGAGGTCGTACCGCCGGTCGCGGACAACCGGACGTCGCCCATCAGATGCAACAGCCGGTACGCGTTGAAGCCGGGCTTCGCCACATCGGCCGAAACGGAGATTGCCGGCTCTCCCTTCAGCAGCGTCCTGCTTCCCAAGACGCAGGCCAGCGAATACTGGGCGGATGTCCGGTACTCGTCGCAGGTCGAGCCGAGGTTCGTGCCATCGAGGCTCGCCTGGTTGATGCCGCGGTTGGTGTTCGATTTGAAGTACATCTTCAGGCTGTAGGTGCTCGCGGCCAGGCCGGGCCAGGGCTTCGTCCGGGAACGACGAAGGGACCGGCCTTCATCCGGAACGACGGCTTTGTCATCGGTGCGCGACCGAGGTCGAGGTACACTCCCGGCTATGCTCAGCTACTTCACCCTCGCGGAAGGCGTCCTGATGCCGTGCGACCCATCAGAGGCGCTCATCACCGTGGTCGCCGAACCAAGCGATTCCGACAAGCAGACCGTGATGACGTCCTACGGCCTGGGGCAGCATGATCTCGAATCAGCACTCGACGCCGAGGAGATTCCCAGGGCCGAATCTCGCGCCGATGGTGCCTTCCTGGTCTGGAAGCGTCCCGACAACGTCAGCTTCCAGCAGCAGCTCAAGTTCGATGTCTCGTCGGTGGGCTTCCGCATCAAAGACGGACGCCTGGCCGTGATCCTTGGCGAGAAGACGATGGAGATCACGGCCCCCGAGTTCCGCGGCATGGCCACCGTGACCGACTTCGTGCTCCGCTTCTTCCTGCACACGGTGCACCATTTCCTGGGCCACTTGCGCGCCACCAAGCTGCTCACCTCGGAAATCCAGACCAAGCTCAATACCTCGCAGGAAAACCGCTACCTCTTGCAGATGATCAGCCTGAGCGAGAGCTTCGCCTACTACATCAACGCGCTGGAGGGCAACGCCGCGGTGCTGACCAAGCTGCAGGGCGCGGGAGAGAAGCTGCAGCTCAGCCGCCCGCAGTTGGAGTTGCTCGATGACATCGTCATCGAGAACCACCAGTGTCTGCGCCAGACCGAGGTGACCAGCTCGGTGCTCTCGGGCCTCATGGATGCGCGCAGCAGCATCATCAACAACAACGTGAACGTGCTGCTCAAGAAGCTCACCCTCATCAACGTGGTCTTCCTTCCGCTCAACCTCATCGCTGGCATCGGGGGCATGTCCGAGTACAGCATGATGACCCGGGGCTTTTCCTGGCCATGGGCCTACGGTGCGCTGCTCCTGGCCATGATGGCCTCGGGCCTGGTGACCTGGTGGTTGCTCACGCGCACCTCGCGGGCCTGGACGGGCACGCGCTGTGGCTGAGCTGAGGGTGAGCCTGAGCCCGCTCCGCGAGGTGCGCCTGCGGTCGTGCGGGCAGGCATCCTCGCCGGCGCGCCCAGAGGGAATCGAACCCCCAGCCCCCGGCTTAGAAGGCCGGTGCTCTATCCGATTGAGCTATGGGCGCGAACACTATCATTACGCAGACTTATGCCAGTATCAGTGCCCCCTTGACTTTCTGCGTAGTGGGCTTTCTGAACCGTAGGCATAGATAGCACGGTTCGGGTGGGCTTGGACAGGTCCGCCGTCACCCCGTGATCCCGCGGCAAGCGTAGCGAAGCCGCGGGGCGCCGAGATGAAGGCCCGTTTTCCAAGGCGAAGGTGCTCGCCCGTCAAGGCACCGAAGGGTGGTCGTGGTCGTCAACGTGAAATGGGCCTACTGGAAGCTGAAGATCAGGGCGGCACCTTCCCACTGGGCGCTGTTGATCGACGAGCGCTTGAGGATGCTGTCGACCTGTTCGACGTGTACGACGTTTGCGCGCACGTTGGTCGACACCGAGAACTGTCCGGCGAATTCATTGCTGAGCGGGAGATCCCTGCCTTCGAGAATGGCGCTGCTCTTGGATTCTTCGCTGTGACCGTCGAGGTAGACCGAGGTGCCGACCTTGGTGTTCTCGGCACGCACCGTGGAGAGGGTGCGGCCGTCGGCCGACAAGGTGCCGTCGAGGATGTGGGTTTCGACCAAGGTGTACTCCCGATCCCCCGGCATGCTCATGGGACCCGTGCGGGTGACCTTTCTGGCAGCGAAGCTCGCCCCGCTCCAGGTGATCCCGTTGCCCAGCAGCTTCATGTACGCGAACGTCAGTCCCGGCGGATCCGTCGACTGGACCTCGCCATCCTCGAAAATGAGACGACCCGTGAACTCGAACGTGGCACCCGTGCTGGTCTGCCAGCGCGCGAGCAGACTCTCGGGCTCCTTCGCTTTCACCGTCACCTCGGGACTGCGCAGGATGCGTCCGCCGGCCTTGACCTCGAGATACACCACCTCGCCCTCGACGAGGGCCACGGTCTGACTCGCGAGCACGCCACCCGAGAAAGAGACATCGGCCACCCACAGGCCGCCCCGCTTGTAGAGACTGCCGGGACCGGTGTAGCGGATGGGGGCTTTCCACACGCTGTCCGTCTTGTGCGCAAGCTCGCCACCCAGGGTGGCAGCGGAAGCACCCGGCGCCACGGTGAGGGTGAGCGAAAGATCCGGGAGGAACAGATCGATGAGCCGGGCATTGGCTTGCACGGCCAAAGGGATGAGCTGCCGGGCGTAGTCGGGGGCGAATGCCATGGGGATGTGGAAGGGGGTGGCGGCGTTGGTGCCGAAGACGTAGCCGGAAAGCGTCTGTTCGAGCATGCGGTCCGAGCCACGGCTCACCACCCCGTTAAGGTAGGTGAAGTCGGAGAACCTGGGCTTGTCGTAGGCGGGCTTGCCGTTGTTCGGCAGCACCCCGCCCGCCGCGTCGGCGATGGTGTCGTTCGAGTAGTAGTTGGCGTTGGTGTAGGTGGCGACGTTGAGGAAGAGCAGCTCCGGGACAGGCACCGCCAGGGTCACGTTGGGCGCGGCCGCGATGTCGACGCCGTCGATGATCGCCGTGCTGATCGCGTCTTCGATGGGCTCGGAATAGGGGTGCCCATCGTTGCGCACGTGCGCGGGCTGGGTCATGTCGGCGAGCAGGTGCATGGTTTCGCCGAGCGAGCGGAAGGCGCGGGCCAGGTCCTCCTCGCGGCCGCTGTCCCGCTCCATGGCCAGGCGGTAGTAGAGGAGGCCCTTGTTCCACGAGAATTCGTTCTCGGGGTAGGCGCCGCTGGCCGGACCCTCGAGGGCCCAGGTGCGCGCGTCGATGGCCGGGTTGGTGAGGGCGGTGTCGCCGATGATGTCGGTGAGGTAGTACTGCTGCTTGGCCAAGGGATCGAAGAAGTGGCGCAGCGACATGATCACCTCGGGTTCGTCCGCGGAGTAGCCCGCGTGGGCCAGCCAAAGGCCGATGGTGCCGCTCGCGCTGCCGGTGGTGATGTTGAGCTTTCCCGGAGCAGTGACCGCAGGGCCCGACAGAACCACGGCGCGGTCCATGGCGCCGTGTTGGTACTTCGCGCCGGTGGCGACCGAAGCGAGGAAGTGGTCGAACGCGCGCCGGTTGATGGCGGGGTGGGCCTTGGTGTTCTCCCAGGCCAGAACCGGACGGGCGGCGAAAGCGACGAACGCGGCCACGAGCATGCTGGTGAATTTCATGGTGATTCTCCGGCTACAGGGATTCGAGCAGCCACTGCCCGTTCTGTTTGACGAGCCCGACGTGGAAGGTGCGGCCGTCGAGGGCCACCACCACCTCGGAGCGCAAGAGGGTGCTGTCCACCGAGCCGTTGACCACGGCCGTGACGTCGACTTGCGCCAGGGCCGCCGTCAACCTGTCGAGTTCAGCCGTCGCCGCGCGTTCGAACATGGTTTGGTACCGGCCGCGCACCGCGGGCGCGAACTGAGCCGCGGCGGTCGCGAGGTCCCGGCTGCCGAGCGCGGTGGCGAGGGCGCCGACGGCCGTCTTGATGGCGGGAGTTTCCGCCGTGGCGCTCGGCGCGGGGCTTTCGGGGATGGCAAGCGCGGGAGCCGAATCCAGCGCCGCCGGTGGAACGACTGGCGGCCCTGCCTCCGCGCCGGGCAGCGCCGCGTCCGGGACGGGCAGCGCCGCGTCCGGGCCGGCCTTGTCGTCGTCAGAGGAAAACAGCTTGTTCAGGCTGTTGCATCCCGCGAGCAGATACGCGCAAAGGTGAAGGGCTTGTCGACCGCGTGCCCCTTCTTCACGATGGCGCACTCGAGGTTGCCGACCGTCAGGTCACCGTCCGCGAGGGCTTCGGCGACGTGGGCAAAGGGATCGCCGCCATGGGTGACGACGTGGCCTGGGCCCCCGTCGAGCATGATGTCGCCGACGAACACGACGCGCACGGCCCGGTCGTCGGCATCTGCCCACACGGAAATCGGCGCGCCGAGTGCGAGGGCGAGCGTCGCGGCGCGGAGGAAGGAGTGCATCCGACGAGTCTACCTCGACCGCGGCCCGTCACGGCGACCAGGGGCGAGCACGCTCCCGGCACCATCTCCGTCCAGAGGAACTGCAAGAATCCCGAGTTCCGCTCTAGCCTCGAAGCGCAAGGCGTACGGCAAGTGGGCGCCCGTCCAGAGGAATTGCAAAAGAATCCCGAGTTCCGCTATCCCCCTGCCCGCTTTGTTCTACTGCAGTGCGGTTTTCTGTCTGTGCGCGAGGATTCTTTCAGCGGCCGCGTCGTGAGGCGGAAGGATGAAGGATGAGGGATGAGGGATGAAGTGCTGGGGTGCATGCCGGGAGACCCCTCTCGTGACGCTCTTCGCAAGGTGGACAAGCTGAACGCCCCTCCCGACCGAACAAGCTCCCGCCTGCCGCCTGCCGCCCGCCGCCCGCCTCCCCCCCCCCCAAGGCCGAAGCCCGCCCCCCCGAACCTGCAGCCCTACGCCTGCCACCTTCCGCCCGCCGCCCCCCCCCCTCCCCGCGGCCAGGCGAA
>Ga0172362_10003734_pt1 | contig 13143 bp, 5 predicted proteins | sample LakKivs1_kivu2a2_FD_114534 | JGI IMG/M metagenome (GOLD analysis project Ga0172362, IMG submission 114534) | Sediment microbial communities from Lake Kivu, Rwanda - Sediment s1_kivu2a2 | ecosystem: Environmental > Aquatic > Freshwater > Lake > Sediment | place: Rwanda: Western Province, Lake...
TCGCCTTGACTGACCTTAGGTAATTCTTTGATAAAAGCTTAGTTGTGTTTGGTAAGAATTAACATTTAACTAAGGGCGAAGTCAAGGCGGGCGGGTCATCTTAATTTTTGATATTTACATTTTGCATTTTTAGTACTGGAATTCCCTACTCGCGTCGGCAATGGCATTAAATTCCTCTTCGGTTAAATAAGGCTCTCCTTGCATTATCCTTCTCTTGGCAATCTCTATGATTGTCTTACCTTGAGCAATACTTTCGCCACCAATCGTAATATATAATTTATAAGGCTCGGATTTACGCCAAGCTTCTATACTTTGGAATCGGACAAGCTCGCTTTTGCCGACAAGATTATTTATCTTTGTTACAAGACGACTCACGGCTTCACTTGGATGATGAATCTTGAAATTTTCTAAACCTAGATTTTCAATGTCATTGACATTCTTTATCATCTCAATGGCAAGCCCTGCATTTTGTTTTCCGGGAACTGGATGAGATTCTAATTTCTGCAACACATCGGTAACGAGTGTCTTTTGCTCTTCTTTTTTGAGTGGTGGCGGGACAGGTTTTATTTCCTCGATCACTTTGGGCGAAGGGGACGGCTCTGGAGCTGGCATAAAATCTTTGGCTCCAGGCATCTCTCTTTCCTCAAAGACTTTATTCTCTGGAAAATGTGGTATTGCAGGAGAAATAACTTGTTCGGGTAGAGATGATTGTGGGATAGATTCTAATATCTTTTTGGCTTCTAAAATAGAAGGTTGCATCTCTTCTGGGATTGGAGGATAAATCTTACCCTGGGGGCTGCTCTCTTCTTTTTTATAATGATTTAGAAAAGCAACCTTACCATCTTCAGGAAATTCATCTTTCAAATGTTGGATAATTTGAGCTGCTTTTTCTTGGGATATTCCTACTCCCCCTCGTTCCTCACTGCGAATCAGGGCATCCTCGGTTTCTAGTTCATCTCGGATATCTTTAATATAAATTAGAACACTGCTTTCCAAGCGTGATTTTTGAAGGGGTGATAATTTTAAATTCAAATCACCTAAAGTACGATCTACAAAATCTCTAATTGCTCCTGCGCCCAATTTTAAGAGATCTGGTTTTTTAGGGAAAGTATCGGATTTGAGTAAATTATTTTGGGAAGCGGATGCCTGTTTTTCTTGCAAGGGCTCCTTATTAGGCTTACCAGGAATAGAAGTTTTGTCTTGTATTTTTGAGGAAGAGGACTGCTGTAACATATCCTCTATTACCCGACTTAAATCCGAACTCGCCCGAGGAGAAAGATTTAAATTAATTCTTAAAATACGTGGCAAATCAGCAACCTTTATTTCGTCGGTCATAATCTTTGCTAAAATTCTGGCTTGCAACCTTCTCTGCTTCTCCGATAGATGAAAAGTGTCGCCTATCCTGGCAAGACGCGAGGCAGTATCGCGAGAAGAAAGCGCAGATTTAAGATTGGGAGGAATATTATTCATAAAAAATCAAAATGCAAAAATCAAAGTGTAAAATGACAGTGTAAAATGTTAAAATGGGAATTTACCCTTTAGGGTTTCAAAGATAGTATTTAACGCAAAAAATAGGTTTTGAAAGGCTAAAGCCTGAATTCCCAGAATAATTTTTGCATTTTGCATTGTCATTTTGATTTTTGATATTTAATTTTTGCATTTATTTTACTCTGCCCAAAATGGACTATTGACAATATAGTTTCTTACTTCCAGTGATAATTTATTAAAGTCCTGATGGATAATGCGCCGTAATTTTTCCTCCTCAACCGGGTCTCCTTTTTCTGCTACAGCTTCTAGGGTAGAAATTGTAATCTTTGAATCAGAAACATTAACTGATTTGTTTTCTACTTTCGCATGCTGAACAAAATTTTTGTTCAGGATTGAATCAGATGATTGATCGACCTGCTTATGCTCTTCTGTTTCTACTTGCGGCATTGCAGATTGAGGATTTGATGTAAGGGAAACTTTTTTCTCCCAAGATGTGGTATTGGCAATGGGACGATTGGAAAATCCAGGTGGTGGTTTTACTTCTTGAGTGGTAGGAGGCAACGGCATTTCTTTATTTTGTTCGGGCACTGAATAGGAACTTGGCCTTAAAGGAGGTAAACTAGAAACTGGAATATCTTGATACGAAATCTGCTTTGAGAATGCGACATTCGGACTTTTTGGCCTAATGTCTCGTAAATCTTGGGGACCTTGATAACCACGGGGTGAATTTTGGGAGGAAGCGGTAGTTTTTTCTAAAGCTTGGCCCAAGCGCACCTGCTTCTTTTCTGTCTCTGCTAAAATTCCTTCACCTTCACCTTTTATTATATCACTAATATCTTGTGCCCAAAGCTCAAAAGGCCTTAAAAAATTGTATATTTTTAATAATTTATTCAAAAGTTCTTTTTCAGCTTCAGACAAATTAGAAGCCTTCTCATTTTTTTTCAAAAAATCATTCTTTTCAAAATCAGTGAGGATGAGCATATTGGGATAACTATGGGCATAAGTGGCAAGCCATTCACCAATTATTTCATCACCGATTTTTTGATGATTAGACCTTAAACTGTTAATTAGATTTTTACAGAATTCTTCCCGGGGTCCAAAAGGAGTTGCCCAAAGTTTTGTTTCTAGCCGAGCAAATAATATCCATTCATCCAAAAATAATATTTCTCTGAAATTATTTTGAAACAAGGAATTAATATCATCATCGGACTGGGCAGGTAAGCTTAAATAACTTGTAAGAGTATATCCTCTTTGTAAAGTATTTAAAATTTTAGCATCAACATTTAAATCCTGCCTTTGCAAAAGTCTTTTTAATTGTCTAGAAAATATTAATGCCTCTTTATCATCATATTCATTGATTATTAAATTCACCTTTTCTTCTATACTTTTTACAACATCTGGCTTGGCAATGTCACTGGGACTTAATTGATCTAGGCTTTCCATTTATTTAGGTTAAAACTTGAGTGTAAATCAGTTAGGACTTTCGCGTTTGATGTCATTCCCGACCTGATCGGGAATCCAGATAAATAGCACTAATCCTGGATTCCCGCTTTCGCGGGAATGACAATAAGTGATATTTGATTGAATTATCGACAAACACGAAAGTCCTGTTAGTATAAAAACACGGGTAATTATTTATTTCTTTAAATTTTCAAATAATCGCAATAAAATTGCTTCTCTGGAGTCTCTACCTGCAAGATGCTTTTCTTGATCAATTCTGCGAGCCAAGGCTAAAAGATCTTTTTGATTCTCTTTGTATTCTAAGGCAAAACGCATTCTGGGCTCGGCCCAAATAATAATTTTATCCGCATCGGCTTCGGTCATAGCCTCTAGAAAACAACGAGAAGTGGAAACGAGGCCGAAAAATTCTACTCCTTCTGGCGCATCAGCATATCTCTCCCCTGCGGGTTTCCTTTTATAGTCACCAAACAAGATTCCGGGATGCAATCTCCATTTTGCTCGTGGATCTTTTTTAACTAATTCAGACAAAATCGGATCACCTCTTTTTTTATTGTAGGCATCAATAATTTCACTAATCACTTTATCTAAATCAGAGGTACTGTTTATCTCTTCATGAATTTTACCCAAATTATCAACCACTTTGGCATATAAAACTTTATACTTAATCCCTAATCTCTGTGCCCCTTCTTTAATTTTCTTTTGAAGATCAGGGTGATCAATGAGATATTTTAGGCGATCTTCACCTTCATCATAATAGGTGGCATAAGAAAAATGGGTGTATTTGTCTTTAGAGGCTTCTCCGATCACATTCAAAAAATTGACTACCCTTTCCGAGTTCCCGAATAATTTGATAAATACTTGGGTTTCTACACCCGCAGCAGCCTTCGCTTCTTCTCTATCCACTTCAGAGCCAAGTAACGTTGCTGCTTCTTTGCAAAATTTATCCAGATCACCACGGATTAATATTGCTCGTAAAAAAGCTTCATTCTCAATGTCCAAAGCTGATTCGCCTCTCTTTTTTATATTTAAAATCTTGTCTTTTAACCTTTGGACTAAAACTTCGGTGGGAATTTCAGCCTCTAATAACTCGTTGGCTTGCTTTTGCGCTGCTTTAGTCACTTGAATACCTGCATACATCTTTTCTCTGCCAAAATTTTTGCCGTGACCAAAAATCTTCTCTTGGACATAAGCGGCAGCCGGAGTAAAAGTTTCTTCCTTGACTCTTTCACGGCGCTTTTGTAAGGTATCACCTAATTTTAGAAATGGTTTTTCAGGATTAAAGTGCATATAAATTTTAGAAATGGATTAGTCGCCCTCTGCTACCCTCACTTCTTCTTCTTCTGATTCCTTTTTGTGAATATTTTCATACATTGCTTTGAGAATCCCTTCTAATTCTCGTCCTTTTACTGTATCCTTCTCTTTAATCCTTGCTACTATTCTTTCCGCATTTTCCTCATTATCTTTCCAAGCTTTAAATACCCGGGGCGTAGCATAAGTACCTATTCTTATGGCATCATCGCGGGTTAAAGACATCATAAAGGCTTCAGTACTTGCAGTCTCTCCCCAATATTTTACGCCCTCCGGCGCGCCTGCGGCTTTTGCCGCCTCTCCGGAAAGATCGGCCCAAACTGCTCCCGGATGCACCCTCCACTTTGCCCGCGGATCTTTTTTGATTAATTCACCTAAAATGGCTCCACCGCGCTGTTTATTATAAGTATCAATAATCGCCGCGACTCCAGAGCGCACTTCCGTATTCTCAATACCTTCGGTATCCTCTTCTATTTGTTCTTTGGTGCGGCCTAGATTGTCTACCACCAAATTATACATTTCTTCAAAACCATGGCCGACTTTCTTCGCTTTGGTGTCTATATATTTGCGGAAAACATTGGTATCAAAAATATAGCGCATTTCATTAGAAGCCTTGTCCACTTCAATCTCACCTTCATCATCTGTCTTTAATTTTGTTGCTTCATCAAAATGGGCATCATAAGTAAATTGATTATATTTATCCTTAGAAGCCTCGCCAATCACATTAGCAAAACTCACTGCTCTTTCTGAAGTACCAAATAATCTTTCCCAAACCTTGGAATCTGCTCCTGTCACTGCTCTTCCTTCTGAATAACGAGTAAGATATTTAGAACCTTTAAGAGCGTCATTAATATCACCTCGAGAAAGAATGGCTCTTAAAATCCCTTCTACCTCAAAATCTAAAGCCTTATCCTTGCCCAAAAGACCTCTTTTTTCCATTTCTTCCAGCTTCTCATCAAGCCGTTTAATAAAAACTTCGGTAGGTAAATCTGTATCTAATAATTCACTGGCATGCTTTTTAGCCATTTGGGCAACCATTACATCAGAATACATCTGCTCTTTCTTAAATGCTTTAGACCTGCCAAGGCCTCTCATATTACCAAAGAAGAAGCCGCGGGGACCAGAGATGCGCGCCTGGAGCTTGGCAGCAGCAGGTGTATAGGTCTGACGTTTGACGCGGTCGCGGTGCGCTGTATAGGCTTGCTTCCAGGCCGTGGGCGAAAGAAAACCTAAAGAAGGATGGCGACGGATTTGGCGCTCCCAACCCCAACGGCCGAGGGCTTTTAAGCCGGCTTTAGAAGGCTTGTACATTGAAAGCCAGGCGCCACCTTGTTTGGCTAATTTTTCTGCGCCTTGGATCACAGCGCTGGAACCATAGATACTTGCTTTTTTCGCCACCACAATTCCTGCCCACATAAAAGCAAGGGCAAAAATTAAACGGATGAAACTTTCAAACTTGGTGGCGTGAACAGAAAGTTTGTCAACCAGACCTTTTTTATCGCTTAAAATATTTTGAGCCGCACCAGCCATATTTCCTTTATCAATTTGCGCAGTAACCTTTGACACCGTTGTATCGCTGGCAATACCACTTAATTCTTGATCTACTACTGGACTTAAAACATAAACCGACAGAACAACGCAAAAAATCATTGCCGGAGCAAAAAAGGCAGTTTTCAAAAATTCACTCCAGAATTTTTTGACCGTTCCATGCATACCTGCGCCCCAGGCAGCGTAGATTGCTGGAGAAATTGCCGTGAGAATCCAAATAATAATGATCCGATAAGCAAGAAGTACTCCAGCTAAGCCAAAAACAATTATGGCACAAACCATATAAAAAATCCCCAGCATCATAGAACCAATAGTACTTAATAAAGTTTCTAAGGGTGCACCCCCCTGTTTAAAGTTTTTAATGAGATCACCGGCTGGCTGCCAAATTTTGAATAATGAATCCATACCCACAGCGCGAGCGACATAATTCACAATTCCCCAAGCTTGACCAGCAATATTACCACCACCACCCAAGACCTGACTATTATTACCATCTTTTAAGTGATAAACCATTTTAACCAAAAGATCAGCCCCACCCATCACAGTTTCGCAAATAATCTTGGAAAAATTGATCAAAATCACTGCGGCAAAAAAAGTCGGGAGCATTTTAGCTAAAGTAGAGCTACTCCGCGTGATCACGGTTCTAAAAGCGATATAAATCAGAATAATAATAAAGAACATATTACAAAGATCGCGAATATAGGTCCAAATCACTTGCACAATACTTAAATCGTGGTTCGCCATACCAATCATCCATTCCAAAAAGGCAAAAACTAAAATTAAAAGCACTGTACAAACTAAAGCAATAATGGAAAAGATCAGGCCTAGAACAGTGGTGATAATACTGCCAATAAGGCTGGTGAGGAAGCCCCAGAAATTACTTTGACCAGTTTCTTTTTGACACTCATAAACTGGTTTAAAATTGACTGCAAGTGTTTCAAAATCAGCACTTTGAAATTTTTGCTCAATTGTACCATTATTAAAATCAGCACCTGAAATTGTGCCCTTACCTATATAAACACATTTATCTTCAAAGGAACGAAAATTATCACGATTTTCCAGAACCGCACTACTGAGACAATAAACCAAATTACCTTTTTTTATACTTTTATTGTCGCTGGTTTGAAAATCTTCGATTGAAGCAAAAAGATAAACTTGCCCTGCATTTTCTTGTTGCCATTGACGTTCACAAGGTCTTTCTGTAGGACAGGATTTAGGATTACCAGATCTATCTACACCATTTTTATTCGCTCCGCACTGATTTTGAGGACTACTTTCTACGCACTCATAAATAGTGAACTCGCGACTATTACCAAAATTATTTTTTAAGGTAATCTTTTTTGTTGGAGTTCTAGGGGCTGGAATTTTATTTTGAGCACAACCAACTTCACTAAGTTCTAAATAAGCATCAAGATTTTCTCCACCAGAAGTGGTAACCTTGCCATAATATAGAATACCGCCCGCACCAGGCGTAATAGTTTGGCAGTTAGCCGAACCTTTTACGCAGAATTGGGTGCCTATATTTTCACAGGATAAATCAAGAGTGTAGTTAATAGGCCACGTTCGCTTCTTGTACCGATAAACGCAAACTGTATTATTAACACAGCTATATACTGTTTCTCCAGCAACACCAGCAACAGTTGTTTTTGTAACATTATTATCTGCTCCATTGGGTTTGAATGAGGTGCATTGCATTTCATCGGCAGCTTGCACGATATGAAATAGTAGAAAGAACACAGAAAAGAAGACAATATTGATACTAAAAAATATCTTTACCTTTCTGAAGTCAAATTTCTGAAATCTTGATTTTTTCTTTTTTATTTTCATTTTCCTTCAATTAAAAATTCTCCCTCGCTAAAACTAATACCAAAAATCATAAGGGTTTGCATTTTTCCTTTTTATTTCTTCGCCCTCCGAAGCCTTGGCGAAGGAGGGTCTTTCAAAAATATTCATTTCTTTTATCAATATAACACAAAAAAACAACACTGTAAAACAGGGTTGTAATTTATCCACAGAAATTATTTTGACTGTTTGGGCGGTAAGTTGGTGAGTTTCCATCCCCCTCCCTGATAAGGGAGGGGTGGCCTGCCCGCCATGCGAGCAAGGCGAGGCGGGCGGGGGTGGGTTATTCAATATTTAAATTGGGCTATAACCCCTCCTTTCCTCCCCTTATCAGGGGAGGGAAAGACCCCTCCTCGTTAGCCAATAATCTTTAATGAAATATCTCCGCTTTAAGATATTCTAATACCCTTCCAATCCTCTGGCCTAGGGTGAGCTTTTTACTAATGCTTGCTCCGGCGATATTGGATTGTTGGTTGATACTGGCAATATGTAGGGCAGAAGAACATTTTATATTATTATTAAGATTGGTTTCATTTTGATCCTGAATATACGCATGGACTCGGAGCTGATAATTCTTATTGCTTTGAATTCCGACATAAGACTCGGATAACACTCTATTTACTTCTTCACCTGCGGATAAATCGTTGAAGGGATAATCACCAATATAATTAAAAATGAGACCGGAATCACTATAACAACCATTACTATCCTTCATAGAATTTACATTGACTTCATCCAAATACCAATCATATCTAAAATCCCCAACAGGAACAGTAACGTTGCTGTTATTCTTTAATTTAACGGCGCCATAGACGGATCGAGAAGCAGGATCAGGATTAATATTATCCAAGGTAACACTCTCCACTTCGGCATCATATTGCGCTGGGGGTTGTGGCGGAGTAGCACCAATCGGAATCATATAGTAGGGTTCTGTAGCGCCGGGCTCGTTGTTATTCTCATTGGACTCGCTAATTTTATTCTGCGGGTCAATTTTAAGCATAAAATAAAGATTTTTAGCTTCCCGGATATCCCAGTCAATTGTATGAACATCTTTCCGACCCGCTTTCAAACCAGCGATATCTACTAAAGTTCTACCGAGGGCATCTCTGGTAAGATTGGAATCTTCGAAATTACCAGAATCGCCATAACGATACCAAATTTCAAGGTTAAACTTGTCACTTGCGGCCATATCCACACTGCTAATATTTTGGATATCAAAATAAATGCGTAATCTATCGCCCTTTTTAAGGTTATTAGGAGAACAACCAGTGCAATTAGTGGCCCATGCCTCCTCAAACTTGTAATCATCGCGAATGGCCAAATCAGGCTGGTTTGTGGAAGGAGCAGCGCAATGATTAGTATTATCGCAGGTTAAACCCGAGCAACAATCACCAAGAGATCCGCCGCAGGACTCACCGGCGGCGCGGCAGCTAGTTCCACCGCCAGCGGTACAAGGATTGGATGAATTTAAATTAAATGTAAAATTAGCGTCAACCGCGGGATTTCCAGAATAAGAATCATTCCCTTTAATATTGAAGGGAATACTTTGGCTGGAGAAATCCGCAGCAATTTCAAAGGTATGCGGTTTATAACTCTCTTGCCCTGCCCGGACAAAATCGCTGCCCCCAGTCCTAGTAACACTGATACCACTACTAGTCGTAGACAAAGTAGCTTTTGTACTAACCTTTACCGAGCTATTATTCTTTAAATAAACATTCAATTTGATCCTTTCCCCTTTTTCAGCTTTTTTATCATTGTCCGTGCAAATACTGGGATCGTCACAACGGTCATCATCAATTTCACATTTGGAAAAAGTAAGAGGTAGAACGGCAGGAGGGGGAGAAACACAGACATTGTTTTGACAGGTCAGACCCGTGCAACAATCACCGATTGATCCGCCACAAGATTGGCCAGAGGTACGACAAACAGAAGCGGATGTCCCTTCGCTATCGTCATAGATATTTGCACATCCTGGGTCGGGCTGCTCGCCACTTGGACCACCTAAATAATCTATTTTATTATCACTATCATTATCCTTACGGTCTACACACTGCGGATATTCGCCTCCCCCAATTTTCCAATAAAGGGGCACTGTGCTTGGCCGATCAAAATTATTGTTCGGTAATCTTGTCTTTAAAATTAAAGCGAGGGGAATAACCTTGTCTTTACAAGATGCATTATTGCTAACTTGGAGTTCAAAAGGTTGGATATTTTTATTAATAAATCTATATTGTGTATCTGTGCTACTAGCCAGCACCTCTTTCCCAAGCGGTAAATGTGCTTGCTGGGTGCTCGCCCCTTGTGTGTAGGAATTTTCAAGAGCGTTTTTGCACGCTGAAACACCACTATTTATTTTAGATGAAAAATCGGAATAATTGGTGTATCTGTTGATCATATTAACACCTTGAGGAACGCCAGGAATACTGGTTCCTACTTGAGCAGAAATCTGGTAAGTCGGGTCGCCTAAATTTTTTCCTTCTAAATCAAAAGGTATGCGAATTCCGGCTGCTATACTTTTAAGATTGAAAGCTTTAGCGTCGGGAGTAACATCTACAGTTACATTTACATTGCCTCCGCCGGGACTGCGACCTTGATAAACAAATCTCGCATTGCTGTCAAAGAGACTTGTGACATTATTATAGTTTTGTTTTAAACTACTATACTTATCATTTACACTTGTAAAAAGACCACTGTCGCCAACATCTTTACTCTGCTGAATCAACGAATTATAACAAGGATCAGAAGATGAGTAGGGCAAAATATCGGTGTTAAATCGCGACCCTGAAATTTCTCTAATCGCACCTTTACAAGCTCCCTCAATTATTGTAGAACCCGGAGAGTTGCCCCCTGGGATTGTATTCTTTATTGCCAATGAAGAATTTATATCTGCAACTGTGGATAATGATAAAGGAGGTGCGTTAAAAGGATCGGCAATGGGCTTATAAATATTCGCATGGTTTGTACCCTCCAGATCCGGAGCATTTCTTAATTCATCTGGAATATCGGCAGGAGGTGGTGAAGTGGGAGGTGGTGAACCATATCCATCCATTGGCCTAATATCAACAGGCAATCCGTTCATAGGACCCCAAGTAGCGGCCTTCTTAGTTATAGTCACGCAAGATTTCGCGTCATCCATTGTTTCTTGATCAAAGGGGGCTAAAACAAGGTCTCCTTTAAGATCTGGCTTACCATTTCCATATTTGGTTTGGCTTTTGTTTTGTAAATAAAAACTTACTTCATATTTGCCGCCTAACTCTAGACCGGTTGCTTCGGTTTCTGTGCCATCGGATTCAATTTTCTTTAAAATTGTTCTTGGTCCTCCGTCAGTGCCATAGAGTTGAGAAATTTGAGATTGCCAATTAGCTGTTTCAGCAGCTTTCACATTCCCTGAATCATCAACAAATCCGTCAACCTTTGGTAAATCCACCAGATCCAAATCCGAATAAGTCATAATCGGTAAGACAAAATCTTTGGCGCCCGTTACTTTTTCCCAACTGCTAGAACTATTAAAATCGCAACCTTCGCCATAACTAGCAATACATACGTCTGTCAACCTATAATTATATAAAGTAGCGGCAACAAAACGATTGACGGTGTTTTCACCAACGTGAATAGTAACACCGCGCGCTTGTCCACTCACTTTACCATAAGGATGCAAAGTTCTCGTCCCAGAGGTCCAATTTCCCGAAGGAGTAATGACATCTTGAACATTAGTAAAAGGTTTTATATAAACATCGGAACCAGAATTAAGATTCTTGATATTATCTTCAAAAGTTTTTTGGGCGGGAAATAACTCCAACTCTGCTTTGAAATGGTCTGGATAACTCACAAAACAATTGCAAGCTTCAAATTTTACTCGGTTGTTACCTGGTAATAATGCTCCATTCCAATATCCATTTTGATATGTTTTAGTTCCAGTATCTACGAAAGGATCATTTTCGTAATAAACAACATAATTACCTGTGAGCTGAATTGTATTTGGATTAGCCGCACAAGTCTCTTCACAGGTTTGGATGGCCGGACGTTGGCAAGGGTTATCTTTCACGCCAAGATAAAAGGGAATCTTTTCATCTATTTTTTCAGGACTAGCGTCCGGGTTAGAACCACCCCGCAGGCTTAAATTAGTGCTGCCAGCTTCTGCATAATCTGCTGGAATTTCAAGATGATAATACTTATCCCCAAAGTTCCCGTCGCCGGCACCCAAAGTATAATGTTGAGGGTTATCCTCATTGCTTACCTCAATCTTATCTTGAGGAACTCCATTAACTATATGACCCACATTCTTCATTGTAACGGGGAAGTTTTCAATTTTATTGGCGCTTAGATTCCATAAATAAACCTTTAATAAAATTGTTTCTCCGGGCTCGGCAATTCCATTACTCTCATTGACGGCAACTCCATTAACTATTTTGTTATCAGCCGCTATTTCGCATTTTACAAATTTCAACCCCTCGGCAACTGGTGGCGGTGCCTCTTGCGCTTCCGCGCAATATTTATCATTACAAATACCCATCACTTCTAAGAGTTTACCCATTACATCACCAAATTTCATTGCCCCTATAACGTCTATGGTAACTTTTAACAAACTATAGATTCCATTTCCGACCCACCCTCCTATTTTACCTAGCACCTCTTTATACCATGGTTCGTTACTATATCTTGAGCTCAATGAGTCAAAAAAACTTTTTATACTACCGTCTATAGCTTGTAATCCTTTATCTAAACCTAACATATCCAAAAGCGCTGGTTTGACTAGTTTGACAAAAATAAAGTATTGTGCCACGCCCTGCAGGAAGGATTCGGTTTTATTTTCCTGTCCCTCCAACGATATAACTTTACCAGTAGTAGTATCAACTGCTGGTATAAAAGTCTGGCCAGTAGGATCAGTAGGATCAGCGATCATTTGCACCTCTTTGGTCACCATTCCCTTATTCTCTCCATTCACATCAAAAACCCAACAAAGAAGTTTCTTCGCTAGGCAAGTAACGCCTTTGGCTACTTTGGGTAAGATATCTATGCCGATATTACTTACGGCTTTCCAGAGACAGCCAAAAGTACCCGGTTGATTTTTGTTGCCAAAAGGCTGAATTTCTTTGGTTAAGTCAACTACACCACTTTCAAAGCCGACTGGACAACCATACATTTTACTATTGCGATCGTTATCGGTCTTTACTTTAAACTTAATCGCATCAGTAAAGCTAGACATTATCTGATAGACCACTCTACCCACGGCATTTAAATCAGTGGTGTCTGCACCCTTGGCAATCCGAGTATTAATGATGTCATGCAAAATATTTTTGACTGTGGAAGCAGGACGTTGAACTAAACCAGTCCAGCCTGATTTTCCGGGTTTGTAATTGGGACCTGTGTAAAAAGTGTAAGCGCCTTCAGCTTTGGTTCTTTCCTTACTGCAATCCAGCACATTTATACCCTCCAAGCCTACTGTTTGGGTACAATTGTATATTTTAGAAACTTTATATTTATTAGTATTAACCA